>Ga0315282_10009975_pt1 | contig 14998 bp, 12 predicted proteins | sample YL17G07_20_MG_FD_203693 | JGI IMG/M metagenome (GOLD analysis project Ga0315282, IMG submission 203693) | Sediment microbial communities from Yellowstone Lake, YNP, Wyoming, USA - YL17G07_20 | ecosystem: Environmental > Aquatic > Freshwater > Lake > Sediment | place: USA: Wyoming | collected... | reverse complement strand
TGTCCGCTTCAACGTTTCTTGCTCGAAAGGAACCTACGTCCGCGCCCTGGGAAAAGATATCGGAAGGAAGTTAGAATGTGGGGCTCACCTTCTCCGTCTGAGAAGGGTTCGGAGCGGGCCTTTCACCCTTGAGCAAGCGATTTCTTGGCAGAGGTTAACAAATCTTTCCATGCCCGATGCCCTTCACCCCTGGCTAATTTCATTGAGGGCGGCCTTACCCAATTTGCCCGAGGTGATCGGAGACGAACGATTGGTCAAGAAGGTGCGTTTCGGAAAAGAGATGATGGTTCAAGATCTTTCTCCGCAGGTGCTTCCGGCCTTCGAAAAAGGGGAATGGCTCAAGATGTCCTCCCCTGAGGAGGGGTTGGTGGCCGTTTTAAAATCGGAAGTAAAAGGGGCGGATATTCCGCGGGCAAATCCGGAGTGGGTGGCCCTTCGCCCGTTAAGGGTGTTCCGGCCCCAAGAGTGATATCCCACAAAAGATTGCGCTTCGTCTAAAAGGAGGAATTTCATGACGTTCGTTCAGGAGAAGAAAAAAGAGATCATTGAGCAATTTAAAAGCCACGAACGGGACACGGGTTCCCCGGAGGTTCAAATCGCTCTTCTCAGCGAAAGGATCCGATATCTGACAGAGCATTTTAAAGTACACAAGCGAGACCATCACTCTCGCAGGGGTCTTCTCAAACTGGTCGGGCAGCGGCGGAGACTGCTCAACTATCTTAAAGAAAACAAAGTAGATCGCTATCGGACGGTCATCGATAGGTTAGGTCTGCGGAAATAGTGTCAGCATGTTCTAAATGAAAAGGAGTAGAGAGATTGCTATGGGTCAGAAGCGACAGATCGATTTTGGAGGAAGGCCCTTTTCCATTGAAACTGGAAAGGTGGCAAAACAGGCGAATGGTTCGGTTATGGTTCAATATGGAGAGACGGTCGTCCTGGTGACGGCGGTGGCATCCGAAAAGAAGCGAGAAGGCCTCGATTTCATCCCTCTCACGGTGAATTATTTAGAAATGACTTATGCCGCCGGAAGGATCCCGGGAGGTTTCTTTAAGAGGGAGGGCAGACCCAGCGATCGTGAAACCCTGATCTCCCGCTTTATTGATCGACCCCTGAGGCCCCTTTTTCCGAAAGGGTTTCAGAATGAGATCCAGATCATTGCCACCGTCCTTTCTGCCGACCTGGACAATGATCCTTCCATCTTAGGAATGATTGGAGCCTCCAGCGCCCTTTCTCTCTCCAATATCCCCTTCGATGGTCCTATTGCGGGGGCGAAGGTGGGCAGGATTGACGGAGAGTTTGTCCTCAACCCCACTCATGAAGAATTGGAGCTGAGCGATATCGATCTCTTTGTGGCGGGGAGTGAGAATGCGATCATTATGGTCGAAGGAAGTGCCAAGGAGGTCAAGGAGGAGGAGATCCTGGAAGCTATTTTATTCGGGCATCAATCCCTGAAGCCGGTGATAGCCCTCCAAGAACAGATGAAATCGGCCGCCGGGGTCATCCCTCAGGAGTTTGAACTCCAGCGACCGGAAGAGACTCTTTACGAAAAGGTAAGCGCCGTTGCTCAAGAGAAACTGAAAGAGACCTTTCAGATCACGGAGAAAGGGAAACGAAGAGAACGGTTGGAAGAGATCCTTCAGGTGACCTTTCAGGGGCTCGGGTCCGAAGACGAATCCTCACAGAAGATGGTCAGGATCGCTTTCGAAGAGGTCTATCGCAAACTGGTCCGGAAATTGATTTCGGAGAAGAAACAGAGAATCGACGGAAGAAGGCTTTCAGAAATTCGTCCCATCACCTGCGAAGCGGGAATCCTCCCCCGAACCCATGGCTCCGCCCTCTTCACACGCGGAGAAACTCAGGTTCTCGCCGTGGTTACTTTTGGGACTTCCGAGGACGAGCAGAAGATTAATTCCCTGACCGGGGAAACCTACAAATCCTTCATGCTCCACTATAATTTTCCTCCGTTCTGTACGGGAGAGGTTTCTCCTTTGAGGTCCCCCAGCCGAAGAGAGATTGGACATGGAGCCCTGGCCGAGAGGGCAATCCTGCCTGTTCTTCCTGCTAACGAGAAATTTCCCTATACCATTCGAATCGTCTCAGAGGTGCTGGAGTCGAACGGGTCGTCCTCCATGGCCACGGTATGCGGATCAAGCCTCTCGCTCATGGATGCAGGCGTTCCCATTAAAGCTCCCGTAGCCGGTATCGCCATGGGGCTCATCGTAGAAGATGGAGAGAGTATTGTCCTCTCAGACATCCTGGGCGATGAGGACCATCTGGGTGACATGGATTTTAAGGTGGCGGGTACTTCTGAAGGGGTGACCGCCATCCAGATGGATATCAAGGTTCGCGGCATCTCGAAAGAGATCATGAGAAAAGTTCTCGACCAGGCCAGGGAGGGCAGATTCCATATTTTGAATAAGATGAGCGAGACGATCTCCGAACCCCGAAAAGATCTCTCACCACATGCTCCTCGGATCGTCAGCCTCCAGGTGAAGCAGGAGAAGATTCGGGATGTCATTGGTCCGGGAGGGAAGAACATTCGAGCCATTGTCGATCAGACCGGAGTGAAGGTGGACGTGGAGGATTCGGGACTGGTGAAGCTGGCCTCTCCGAATTATGAGTCCATCGAGAAAGCCATCTATATGATCAAAAGGCTCACCCAGGAGGTCGAGGTAGGTGCCCTTTATACCGGGAAGGTTGTGCGGATTCTGGGCTTTGGTGCGATTGTCGAACTTTTTCCGGGAACCGACGGCCTCGTCCATATCTCCCAATTGGCGGAGGGCCATGTTAAGGAGGTCTCGGATGTCCTGAAAGAAGGGGATGAGGTACTTGTCAAGGTGATCGATATCGACCCGCAGGGCCGCATTCGCTTGAGTCGCAAGGCAGCCCTGAGGGAGACGAAGGAGAGCACAGAGGGCAAAGGGTAGAGGGGAAAAGAGGAGTGAAGGGATGAAAAGAAATGGGAGCCGAGACTAAGAAGATGCATGATTCCATGAATCCATCATGGATTGATAAGGGTTCTGGGTATCAGAAGACCATCCTCGATAATGGCATTCGAGTGATCACGGAGGAAATTCCTTATCTCAGGTCGGTGTCCATTGGCGTGTGGGTGGTCACCGGGTCAAGAGATGAACAACCCCACGAAAACGGGATCTCCCATTTCATTGAGCACCTTCTCTTCAAAGGGACAGAAAAGAGGACTGCTTTTGACATCGCCAAGGAGATTGATTCGGTTGGTGGAACCTTGAACGCTTTTACAGGCAGAGAGTACACCTGCTTTTATGCGAAGGTGATCGACAAAAACCTGGCTCTCGCCATCGACCTCCTCTCAGACATTTTTCTCCATTCCGTCATGGACGCAAAAGATATCGAAAAGGAGAGGATGGTGATCCTCCAGGAAATCAAGATGGTGGAGGATACTCCCGACGACTATATCCACGATCTTTTCAACCGGGCCTGCTGGCGAGACCATCCGTTGGGTTTCCCGATTTATGGAACTTCGGAGCTTGTCCAATCCTTCGACCGGGAGCGACTTCATCATTTTTTTAAAGAGAACTACCCCCCCGACCGAATTATCGTCTGCGCAGCGGGGAATTTAAAACACCGGGAAGTGGTTCACCTGATCGGGCAGACATTCGGTCAGATTCCAAATTCGGCTAAAACAAGGGCAAGGACAAAACCCGATCCCAATCCCACGACCAACAGTTGGAAGCGAGATCTGGAGCAGGTTCACTTTTGCTTGGGCACCCGGGGGCTTCCGTACAACCATTCCCTTCGGTTTACCTCGTACGTCTTAAACACCATTTTGGGCGGGGGAATGAGCTCAAGACTTTTTCAAGAGATCCGCGAGAATCGTGGCTTGGCTTATTCTGTTTACTCTTATCTACCGACTTATATCGATACGGGGCTGATGGTCGTTTACGCCGGGACCAACGAGAGTTCTTTTCAGGAGGTCATCGAACTGGTTCTTAAAGAGTTCGACCGCCTCAAGGAGGAACCTTTAAGACATGAAGAATTGGAAACCGCAAAGGAGCAGTTGAAGGGAAACCTTCTCCTCAGCCTTGAGAGCTCTGATAATCTGATGACCCGCCTGGCAAAGAATGAAATCTACTTCAAGAACTACCTTCCTGTGGGAATGATCCTAAAAGGGATTGATGAGGTAAAGGAAGAAACCGTTCAACGCTTAGCGCGCGATACCTTTGATGAACGCTTCTTTTGCTTAACCGTCCTGGGTCCGATGAACGGGGATGACTTGGATAAGATCCGCTTGGCCGGAAAGGAATGGAAAGATCCTGTTCCAAAAAAGGCAGGACATCAAAGATGAAAATTTATGTCAAGCGTTTGAGAAAAGACCCTTCCACGCCCATGCCCCAGTATATGACGCCAGGTGCCTCCGGCATGGACCTCTTCGCCTCTATCGAAACGGAAATCACCCTGGAGCCGGGGGAGAGAAAAATCATTCTTACGGGGATTGCCGTGGCCATCCCAGAAGGGTTCGAAGGCCAAGTCAGACCCCGCAGTGGGTTGGCCATTCAGAAAGGGATCGGCATTGTCAACGGACCGGGAACGATCGATTCCGATTATCGCGGGGAGATCGGTATCCTCCTGATCAATTTTGGAAAAGAGCCCTATACCGTCCGTCACGGGGAGAGAATTGCCCAAATGGTGATCTCTCAAGTTCATCGAGCCACTTTGGAAGAAGTGGATGACCTCCCGGGAACCCAGAGGCAAGGAGGGGGCTTTGGTCACACAGGGCTCTAATATGGAAAGAAAGTGATGTAAAATGTCAAAGCCAAAAGCTGAAATGAAATCTGAAGGTTAAATAACAATATCTAACAAAAAAGAGGAGGTTTCGGCATTGGTTTATTTTGCCATTTGATTTTTCGGATTTTCAATAATGGATACAGTAAAATGTCTCACACCAGATTAATGCCAGCCTATTCAGATAGGGATTTATTTCGAAGCAGAGGGTATACTCCCCTCTGCTTTTTATTTGGTTCTCCTTCCCGTTTAGGAAATTGAGATGGAGCAATTGTTAGATCAGTTTCTTCATTACCTCATTGTCGAAAAGGGGCTTTCCAAAAATACCATTGATGCTTACAGCCATGGTTTGACTCGATTCTTAAGCCATTTGAGGGAACAAGGGGTCCAGGAGATCCAGGGGGCCGGCAAATTCCATATCAGGGGTTTTCTCCTAACCCTGAGGAGAAAGAACCTTAACACAAAGAGCATTGTCAGAGATCTGGTCGCCATCCGCACCTTCTTTCGATTCTTGATTCAAGAAGGCATTCTGGAGTCCAATCCTGTTGAGGAATTAGAATCACCCAAGGTGGCCAGAACGCTTCCCGAGATCTTAACGTTGAAGGAAATCGAACAAATTTTGGAACAACCTAACCTTCAGACCCCTCTGGGAATAAGAGACAGGGCGATGTTGGAGGTGCTTTATGCCACAGGGATGAGAGTTTCCGAACTGACCCAGCTTCCGACCCATCAGGTTAACCTGGAAGGAGGATATGTCCTCGTCTATGGAAAAGGTTCGAAAGAAAGGATCATTCCGCTCGGGAGCGAAGCGATGAAGTGGGTCACCGCCTATCTAAAGACCGCCCGTAGAATCCTTTCGAAGGGAAAAGAGAGCCCTTTCCTTTTTGTCAACCGCTCGGGCAAGGGGATGACCCGACAGCGGTTCTGGAAGAGCCTTAAAGAGTATGCGCGAAGAGCTGGTCTTCGGAAAAGGATCACCCCTCACCTTCTTCGTCACTCCTTTGCGAGCCATCTCTTAGAGAGGGGGGCGGATCTCCGTTCCGTCCAGATGATGCTTGGCCATGTGGACATCTCGACCACCCAGATCTATACTCATGTGGCAGGAGAGAGGTTGAAGAAGATTCATAAACAGTACCATCCAAGAGGCTAACAAAGATCATTGCAAAATGATCAATTAGCCATTAGCATTTCAAAACAGCAGTTCGAGTAGTCTTTTACATTGGTAAGTGTGCATTGCTAATTGTGAAGTGCTCATTGAATCTTCCATGGAAGTAATCACCACCCATATCAATGCCGATTTTGATTCGTTGGCTTCTATGCTGGCCGCCAAGAAGCTCTATCCCAATGCGGTCTTGGTCTTTCCCGGCTCTCAAGAGAGAAGCCTTCGTGATTTTTTCATCCATTCCGCCCTCTATGCTTTTGAGGTGGAGCGGATCAAGAATATTGATCTCCAGGAAGTCAAACGATTGATTTTGGTCGACACTCGTCAAATCAGCCGGATTGGAAAGTTTTCAGAGGTCCTATCCAAACCCGGCTTAGACATTCATATCTATGATCACCACCCTCCCTCTTCCGAGGACCTCCACGGGTCGCTGGAAGTGATCTCAGAGGTAGGGGCGACGGTGACCCTCCTTCTCGATATCCTTCAAGAAGAGGGAATCGACATCACGGCCGATGAAGCCACGGTGATGATGCTGGGGATTTATGAAGATACGGGGAACTTGACCTTCCCATCAACCAGAGAGGAAGATTTCAAAGCGGCTGGGTACCTGGTTCGAAAGGGAGCAAACCTGAGCGTCCTGTCGAATGTGATCACCAAGGAACTGACAGCAGAGCAAGTCTTCCTGTTGAATGATCTGATCCAGTCTGCTGCCCGATACAGCTTTCACGGGATTGATGTCGTAATCGCTCAGGCTTCTGCGGATCGGTATGTGGGGGATATTGCCGTCCTGGTGCATAAATTGAAAGATATGGAAAACTTGGATGCCCTTTTCGTCCTGGTCAGGATGGAAGATCGGATCTACTTGATCGGGAGGAGCCGCCTCGAAGAGGTGAATGTCTCGGAAATCGCCGGCGAATTCGGAGGAGGGGGGCATCCCACCGCAGCCTCCGCAACGGTAAAGGGGATGGCCCTCGTAGAGGCCCATGATCGATTGATCAAAGCATTAAAAGAGATGGTCAGACCCAAAAAGCTGGCAGGGGATGCGATGGTCTATCCTGTTAAGGCCATTGAGCCGGAGAGGACCCTGGAAGAAGCTGGGGAGATCCTGACCCGGTATAACCTGAATGTCCTTCCCGTTCTTCAGAATGAAAAAGTGATCGGTTTGATCTCCAAGCATGTCGTGGAGAAGGCTGTGTATCACGGTTTGAAAAGCTCCCTGGTGAAGGAATATATGACGACAGAGTTTTCGGTCGCCTCCCCTGAGACTCCTTTTTCCCGAGTCCAGGCAATCATCATCGGGCAAAACCAGAGTCTCCTTCCTATCATTGAAAAAGATCGATTGGTGGGAACCATTTCTGCCGCGGAGATTATGCGGATCCTCCAAGAGGAGATGATGAAGTCGGAGACGGGAGCTTCTGTTTTTGAGAGCCAGCCCCTCTACGGCCGGAAAAAGATGCTCTCCAAACTGATGGAAGAACGTTTTCCTGAGCCCCTGTACAACCTGCTGATGGAATTTGGCAGGGTGGGGGATGAGCTGGGGTATTCCGTCTTTGCTGTCGGAGGGTTTGTCAGAGATCTTTTATTGAGAGTAGAAAACTTCGATGTGGATATTGTGGTGGAGGGGGATGGAATCCGTCTGGCTGAAGAATTCGAAAAGAAGTTTCCTTGTCGAATTCGAACGCATAAGAAATTTGGGACAGCGATCATCCTGCTCCCTGACGGCTTGAAAGTCGATGTGGCCACCGCTCGCTGGGAGTTCTATGATTCTCCGGCAGCCCTTCCCACCGTGGAAAGGGCTTCCATCAAGACGGACCTCTACCGGAGGGACTTTACCATCAATACCCTGGCCATCCAACTCAATCCAAGAGCGTTCGGAGAGCTGATCGATTTTTTTGGTGGGGTAAAGGATGTCAAAGAAAAAGTGATCCGGGTCCTCCACAATCTCTCTTTTGTCGAAGATCCGACCCGTGTCTTTCGGGCAATCCGTTTTGAACAGCGTTTTGGATTCCAGATCGGAAAACATACCCAGAATCTGATGAAGAATGCGGTGAAGGTGGGTTTTTTGGAGCGCCTCTCAGGGGGACGGGTTCTCTCCGAAATCATCCTCATCCTACAGGAAGAAGACCCTCTCCCCGCCCTCAAACGGATGAGGGATTTTAACCTCTTTCATTTGGTCCACCCCAGCCTTAAGTTTGATGAGCAAACCGAGGTCCTGTTTGAACAGATCCATCATGTCATCTCTTGGTTCGACCTCCTTTTCCTGGAGCAGCGATACGAGCGCTGGCTCATCTATTTTTATGGCCTCATCGATTTCTTAAAAGAAGGAGAGAGGGAAGCGCTTTGTCAAAGATTGGCCATGAATGAAAAGCTTGGAAAGAGGGTGCTGGAAGGGAAACTTCAGGCGGACCGGACTCTTCTTCAAATCTTCTCTTGGATCAATACAGACCGAAGACCGAAACGGTCAGAGATTTATGACGTCCTTGATCCTCTTTCTACGGAGTCAAAACTTTTTATGATGGCCAAGACCACCCAAGTAGCGACCCGTCGTTATATTTCTCTTTATTTCACACAATTGAAGGATACCAAACCGCTCTTGAGAGGAAAGGATTTGATTCAAATGGGGATGAAATCGGGCCCCTTGATTAAGAGGGCCTTGACCGGGTTACTCAAGGCAAGGTTGGATGAGCAGGTGATCACCCGGCAGGATGAGATGGAGTATATCTCGAAGGCCCAAGGGATGGAATAATGGCTCGAGACGATTTCCACGTAGAAGAAAGAGACGCCTATACCTTTCGATTAGAGGGGTTTGAAGGGCCCCTTGACCTGTTGCTCCATCTCATTCAGAAGAACGAGTTGGATATCTTCAATATCCCCATCGCCCTCATCACGGAGCAGTATTTAGAGTATCTTCAATTGATGAAGGTGCTTAACTTGGATATGGCCGGTGAGTACCTCCTGATGGCTTCCACTCTCCTTCATATCAAGTCGAAGATGTTGCTCCCCAAATCTTCAGAGGGGGAAGAGGAGGAAGAAGAAGATCCAAGGGCGGAACTGATCCGGAGGCTTTTGGAGTATCAGAAGTATAAACAGGCAGCCGTTGAACTGGAGAGAAGGCCTTTATTAGACCGGGATGTCTTCATCCGGCTGGTGGCCGCGGAGTCCGAACCGGAACCGGAGGAGGAAAAAATCGAGGTGAATCTTTTCGAGCTCCTCGAGGCTTTCCGGAAGGTTCTCGAGAAGGTCAAACCAGAAACCTTTCATCAAGTCATCTTGGAGCACCTCAGCGTTGAGGATAAGATCCAAGAAATCCTGGTACTTCTCGGGAGGGAAAATCGGAGCGTGGCCTTCCATCGCCTTTTTCCTGAGCAGGCCTCGCGGCGAGTCGTTGTCATCACCTTGTTGGCCATACTCGAACTGGTTAAGATGAAACGCATTCGGATCTTCCAATTGGCTCAGTTTGAGACGATTCGAATATCGCCCGTATGAAGGAAAATAACGCCATGTGCATAGCGCCAAGCGCTTAGCGCATTTAAATTCAGGGAGGGACCCATGAAACGAAAACGAATCTTAATCGGCCTGGGTGTGATTGCAGCACTTCTTATTTTCTTCTTTGGTATTCTTTTCCTTATCGGACGTTATTCCGGGGGCAAATCCAGCCGACTGGCCTTCGGAGACAAGATTGCCATCGTGGAAGTGAAGGGAGTGATCGCCCAATCCTCCGGAATCATTGAAGAGCTCCAGCAATACTTGGAGGATAGAGAGGTCAAGGCCATCATTCTGAGGATCGATTCTCCGGGCGGGGGCGTGGGTCCGGCGCAAGAGATCTACCGGGAGGTCATGAAGATCAAACCAAAGAAAAAAGTGGTCACCTCCATGGGGTCTGTCGCGGCGTCCGGAGGCTATTATATCGCCAGTGCCTCTGATCTCATCGTGGCAAATCCCGGGACGATCACCGGTTCGATCGGTGTGATCATGCAGTTCTCGAATTTTGAAGAGCTTCTTAAGAAAATTGGAATCAAAGGAGTGGTGCTCAAGAGTGGCGAGCATAAAGATATCGGCTCCCCTTTCCGCGAAATGACCCCGGAAGAGAAAAAAATCATGCAGGAAGTGCTTGATAATGTCCATCAACAATTCATCCAGGCCGTGGCGGATGGTAGGAAACTGGATCGAGCGAAAGTGGTTGAGATCGCAGATGGTCGAATCCTGACGGGGGAACAGGCTAAGAATTTGGGGCTGGTTGACCAGATGGGAAATCTTCAGGATACGATCGAGATCACTGCCAAGATGGTAGGGATCTCCGGGAAGCCGAACGTTCTCTATCCTAAAAAAAGACTTTCCATTTGGGAGCTTTTGATGAGAGATATGGCTTCTGCAATCATCGATGTGTTGAATGAGAAGGGATATGATTTGAACTCCACTTTACAGGTGAAGTAAGGCTAATTTTAAAAACAAACGTATTGAATCCGTTTACATCGTCATGGCAAGCGATCCCGCCTTACCGGGAGAGCTCGCCATGACAGGTTATTTAATGGGTTGTATTAATTCTGCAATTTTTTTCATATCCTCCCAGACCTCTCTCTTTCGTTCAGGATTCCTCAGCAAAAAGGCGGGATGATATGTAGGGATCACCTTGATTCCTTCGAGATCAAAGAGCTTCCCACGGAGGGCTGTGATCTTGGTGTCGGTCTTAAGTAGAGTTTGAGCAGAGAAAGACCCTAAGGCACAAATGATTTTCGGTTGAACTACGGTAATCTGCTTCACCAGAAAGGGATTGCAGCTCTGGATCTCATCAGGCTGCGGGTTTCGATTTTGCGGAGGCCGGCATTTAACGATGTTGGTGATATAAACCTCTTCTCTTGGAAGGTTGATCGATTGAAGTATTTTCGTCAATAGCTGGCCAGCCTTCCCCACGAAAGGTCTTCCCTGAACGTCTTCATCATATCCAGGGGCTTCCCCGATAAGCATCAAGCTTGCCTCTTCATTACCCTCGCCAAACACAATCGTCCGCCTTGTTCGGTGAAGCTTGCATCTCTCACAATCCCCTAATTCTTTTCGCACGTCTGCCAACGTTAGAATTCCTGAGGGTATGGTTTTTCCAGAGCTATTTTCTGAAGCGGGCAAGAAGGAGATGCCCATTTCCTTAAGATATCCGAGATACGATTTAAGATCACTAATCATCTCATATACCTTTTCATCCATGAGATTTCACCCGTTCGGCGGCGCGAAGCTCCTGTCTTTAGGCCGAGGAGTCGAAGGGTTCACTCCTTCAACAAGTCTCAAATAGCTTTTTTCACCCGTATTGCCAAGCGATCCAACCCTTCAACCCTTGCCCCTGCCTGTGGTAAGCAGGCTTGGCGGGGAATAAGGAGGAAGACCGGTAAATTGTTTTCCTCCGTCTGAAGTGGGATCCGTTGTCAGTCGCCGATCAGGTTGATAAGGGTTTTAGAGTCTCTGTATCCTTGGATCACTCTGCCGTCGGGGAGGATTAAGACCGGCAGGGCTGAAATTCCCAGTTTTTCAGCCAGTTTTATATTTTCATCAATAACCGGCGTTTCGCATTTGGGTTCGGGAAGCGGCTTCTTGTCAAAAGCCTCCTCAAGAAGTGCCAGAGAATTCTCACAAATGATGGCCTTTGATTTTTCATAGGCCCCCGGGTGAATCTTCAGCGGAAAAAGCTTTATGTAAAAGGCAATATCTTTCCTCTCCTCAATAATCTTCTTCATCTCCTGATGAAGTTTTGCACAGTACGGTCAGTCGGGGTCGTGAAAGGAAATAACCCTGATCCTGGCCTTTTGATCCCCCATGACAAGGGCATCCTTAAGGGGTATCTGTGATACATCGACTTTGTTGAGCTCTGCGAACCTTTCCTGGGTCAGATTTTTTCTTTCCCTTATAGATATCAGCGATCCCATGAGGAAATGCTTCTTGGCAAAATCAACATAGATCAATCCTTTTCTGCCGCCCGACTCGAAGTATACCTCCCAAAGTCCCTTCGAGGGGCTCAATTTCACGTTGAGTATTCTTATGTCCGGGATAACTCCTTTGAGAAGATCTCCCGCCTCATCACTGCTTAATGTATGACATTTAGAACAATCTTGGCCCTTCCCCTCAAAGCAGAAGGAAGGGTTTGAAGGCAAGAGGCAAAATAGTAACAGGAAAGCGAGGAATGATGTTTTGGACATGCTTCTTCTTAGCATAGTATCTCTCTGTTTTCAATAGGAAAGAATATTTCAAGCACGCCCCTTATTCTCTTCTATTTATTGTCGGTGTAGGGAAGTATATCGGAGAATAGCGCCTTCAAAAAAGATTTGCCAACAAGTGACAAAAATGGTAATAAAGAGTACCAGCTAGAAGACTTTTGAGGATCCTGTAAAATGCGAGAAACATGTCAGGGTTGAGGTAGCGAAGGAAAAGAATGGAGACCATAGGGCCCCGGATTGCATACTATCTGGTGGAAAAAGGATTGATTCAAAAGGAGGATTTGGAGTCGGTTTTGGCTGCAAATCAACCCACCGGAGCTCTGTCCATTGAAGAGCAGCTGATCAATGCCGGACTTCTGAGCCCGGAACAGTTCCGTTCAGTCGCAGAAGAGTTTTTCGGAGCCCCTTTTGCTTCCCCGGACGATTTTCCGAAAGAACCCCTTCTGTTTGACCATCTCTCTATCCAATTCATGAAAGAGTCAAAATTTATCCCCTCCCACTTGACGGATAACACGTTGACGATCATCATGAGCAACCCCCTCGACTTCTATACGATCGACGCCATCCGATTAGCAACCCACTACGAGGTGCATGTGCTCACGGGGCGGGAGAACGAAATCTTAGAGGCCATTGAGCGGTCTTATGGGGCGGGGGCGACGTCGATGGAGAAGATTATTGAGGACACGGAGGCCGTACCAGAATATCGGGGAGAGGATGAGGAGAATGTCGACCACCTGCGGGATATGGCCTCCGAGGGGCCTGTGATCCGGCTTGTCAACCTGATCATTACCCGGGCGATTGAATTGCGGGCCAGTGACATCCACTTCGAGCCTTTTGAGGACCAGTTTAGAGTTCGGTATCGAATTGACGGGGTGCTTCACGATGTGGAATCCCCTCCCAAACGGCTCCAGGCAGCCATCGCCTCTCGCGTTAAGATCATGGCCAAATTGAATATCGCAGAGAGACGTCTTCCTCAGGACGGACGGATCATGCTCCGGGTGAAAGGAAAGGAGATCGATTTCAGGGTCTCATCGATTCCGACGATTCATGGGGAGAGCATCGTCTTACGAATTTTGGATAAGAGCAGCATTGTCCTGGACATTGAGACCCTGGGTTTCCCGGAAGACACTTTGGGCGGGTTCACAGACCTCATCCGGAGGCCTCACGGAATCATTCTCGTCACGGGTCCTACGGGGAGTGGAAAGACGACCACTCTCTATTGTGCACTGGAAAAGATAAACTCCCCTGACAAGAAGATCATCACCGTAGAAGACCCGGTGGAATATCAATTGAAGGGGATCAATCAAATTCAGGTGAAGCCTGCGATCGGACTCACCTTCGCCAATTCCTTAAGATCGATTGTTCGCCAGGATCCGGATGTAATCCTCATCGGTGAGATTCGGGATGCCGAGACGGCTGAAATCGCCATTCATTCGGCCTTGACCGGTCACCTGGTCCTCACCACGCTCCATACGAATGATGCCCCCAGCGCGATTACACGACTCATCGATATGGGAACGGAAGACTACCTCCTCTCTTCCACCGTCATCGGAATATTGGCGCAGCGATTGGTGAGGGTCGCCTGTCCTTTCTGCCAGGAACCTTATTCCCCTTCGCCTGCCATTCTGAAAGAGATGAAACTCAATAGCTCGGACCTTGCGGGTCTCAAGATTTCAGAAGTAAAGGGTTGCGAAAAATGTTCTAACACGGGGTACTGGGGGCGGACGGGAATATATGAATTTCTTAAGATGACCGACGATATCCAGAAGCTTATTCTGGGGAAGAAAGATTCGAATATCATCAAGGAAGCGGCCCGAAAGAATGGCTTGAGAACGCTGAGAGAGGACGGATGGTTAAAGGTGAAGCAGGGGATCACCACTATCTCTGAAGTTTTGCGCGTCACCCAGGAGGAAGTGCTTTAACCGTATGGCTGAGTATCTCTACAAAGCGACGACCTTGAACGGGCAGACCGTAGAAGGGGCAATGGATGGGAAAGACGAAGAGACGATCATCCACAGCCTCCATCAATTAGGGTATATCCCCATCCGAATCGTCTCCCATCAGGAACAGGAGACGGGCTTTCGTCTGCCCTCTTTTTTGCGCCAGCGCGTCGGCGTTAAAAACCTGCTCGCTTTCACCCAGGAGCTGTCAACGCTCATCTCAGCAGGTTTGCCCCTTGACCGGAGCCTCAACATCTTGGGAACGGTGACAGAGAATGATACGTTGAGAGAAGCGGTGAAGGATGTGCTGAGAAGAGTGGAAGGGGGGAATTCATTGGCCGAGGCCTTGGGAAACTATCCTCGCATTTTTCCCAAGCTCTATATCAATATGGTCAAGGCTGGAGAATCCGGAGGCTTCTTGGAGACCATCCTGTCCCGCTTGGCGCAATATCTTCAAGGTATGAAAGAGATCAGAGATCACTTAATTTCCGTGATGATTTATCCCCTGATATTGGTCCTTGTCACAGGGGTCTCCATCACCCTTCTCGTTAGTTTTGTGATCCCGAGATTTGCAAGGATATTTTCCGATATCAAGCAGACCATTCCGCTGCCGACGCAGATTGTCCTCACTTTCAGCCAGCTAGTAAGGGATTACTGGTGGGCTGGCGTGGGAGCGGTGCTGTTGGCCTACCTTGGGCTGAAGGCTTATCAAAAGGATGAGGAAAGAAGATGGAGATGGGACAGGTCCAAATTGAGATGGATGGTCGTGGGAGATCTCATCAAAAAAGTGGAGGTGGCACGGTTTGCACGGACACTGGGAACCCTGCTGCAGAGCGGCGTCTCCATCCTCCCGGCCTTTAATCTCGTGAAAGAGATTTCACAGAACCTGGCCATTTCAAGATCGATCGCTCATGTCCAAGATCGGCTGAGAGAAG
>Ga0315282_10009974_pt1 | contig 14999 bp, 12 predicted proteins | sample YL17G07_20_MG_FD_203693 | JGI IMG/M metagenome (GOLD analysis project Ga0315282, IMG submission 203693) | Sediment microbial communities from Yellowstone Lake, YNP, Wyoming, USA - YL17G07_20 | ecosystem: Environmental > Aquatic > Freshwater > Lake > Sediment | place: USA: Wyoming | collected... | reverse complement strand
GACTGCAGGTTTGCTCAGCCTCCTTCCGAGGCCTTTGTCAGCGGGCTTCGACGCCGGCCTTTCGGCCGGCCCAGGCCGGAGCCTGGAACTTCGTCACCGCTCAGCTACTCGGCGGCTGGGGCCTTACCGAGACCGGACTCTCACCGGTAAGCCATGCACAGCTTATCTGGACGCACTCCCAATGCTACTTGACATAGGCAGAGAGGCTGCACGAGCATCCTGGAACCCAGATGGGTTTCTGGACAGGACGGGCGTCGGAACTGCTATTGCGCGCGGAAGGCGCGCTTGGTAAGGCCATTCCTAAGCCGGGATGGTGTCGGATGCAGTGACTGGCGAAATGAACTCCTCAGGGGCCTTGCCGGACTCGATGAAGGAGAGGAATTCCTGGCGGGAGTAGACGGGGGCGACCTTTTTCGGGGCGAGGCCGAGGGCAACGGCAACGCCATAGAGGATGGCCTCTGGCCTGGGCGGACAGCCGGGGACATAGAAGTCCACGGGCAGGACCTTCTCGGCCCCGCCGATGACGTTGTAGGTGTCGAACCAGATACCGCCACCGGCCGCGCATGACCCGATGGCGAAGACCAGCTTCGGCGCGGGCACGGCCTCCCAGAGGCGCCTGACGGCAGGAGCGACCTGGCGGGTTACCGGGCCGGAAACGAGCAGCACGTCGGCGTGCCGCGGGCTGCCGACGAGCTTGATGCCGAAGCGCTCTGCGTCGTAGTAGGGGGTGAGGACGTTAATCACTTCGATGTCACAGCCGTTGCAGGCCCCGGTGTTGACGTGGTACACCCAGAGCGCTTTCGTGAACGCCTTCTGGCAGAATTCTTTGAACATCCCTCTAGCCTCCCGCCGCCCCAGCTAATGGCCCGCGAGAACACCCGCGATGGTGAGCGCGGCGCGGTTCAGCATGGGATAGGCCAACTGCGGATAGACGCCCAGGAGAAGACAGACGCCGGCCAGCGCCGCCATCGCCACCCAAAGCGAAGAGGGGACCTCGCGGACCGACTCCGCAGCGGCCAGCTCCGACCGTGGATCGCCCCAGAACACAGCCTGCCCAGCACGGAAGACGACCACCAAGGTCAGCAGGCTGGCGAACACACCGACTCCTACGGCGGCCCACATCCCCACGCTTGCGCCGGCCATGAAGATGGTGAGCTCGCTCATGAAGCCACCGAATGGCGGCATCCCCGCAATCGAGAACGCGCCGATGAAAAAGCAGACCGCCGTGATAGGCATACGTTTGCTCAGTCCCCCGAGCTCAGATATGGAGCGTGCTGAGGTGGCATAGATGACGGCACCGACGGAGAGGAAGAGCAACGCCTTCGCTACGGCATGGGTCACCAGATGGAAGAGCCCGCCGTACACGCCCAGGTAAGTGCCGAAGCCCAGCCCGACAATGACATAGCCCATCTGAGAGACGGTGGAGTAGGCGAGCAGTCGCTTGAGGTCGTCCTGAGCAAGGGCCATGACGCCGCCGAGCAGCATGGTGAACGAGCCGAGCACAACGATGAACACGGTGAGCGCAGGATAGGCGGGGAAGAAGATCGTGACCGTGCGAGCGAGGGCGTAGGCGGCCATCTTGATCATGACACCGGAAAGTAGTGCAGACACCGGAGATGGAGCTTCGGCGTGGGCATCAGGCAACCACGGATGGAAGGGAGCGATGCCTGCCTTGGTCCCGAAACCGACTATGAGAAAGGCGACGACGAAGATGGCAACCGAGCGAGGTATGAGGCCAGCGACCCCGCGGAGTTCGGAGATCAGCATCGCGTTCACGCCTGGCAGGTAGGGAGCGGCGGATGCGTAGAGCAACACGCAGGCGAAGAGCGCGAACGTGATCCCCACGGTCAGCAGCATCAGGTACTTATAACCCGCCTCCAGCGAGCGGCGGTCCCAGTAGAACGCGACCAGCAGACCGGAAGCGATGGTCGTGGCTTCCACAGCGACGTAGAGCATGATGATGTTGTTGGTGACGCACCCCCACAGCATGGTGGCGAGGAAGAGAAGAAAGAGGCCGTAGAAGGCCGGCAGTCGGGCGTCGGTGATGTCGCGGCCCTCGACATCGTAGAGGCGGCGGTGCCGCATATAGCGGATCGAGAACACCGCGGCCGGCAGCGCCACGCCGCTGATGAGAAGAACGAGCAGGGCGGAGAGCGAGTCGACGCGCAGCTCTCGACCCCACCCGGTGAGCACCTGGCCGCGGAGCGCGAGGCCAACCAGCTCGACGGCGACTGCGAGCGCACCGGCTGCGCCGACGAGGCCCATGAGTTCGGCGAGGGCCCGGTGCAGACGGCCGAGCAGCCAGGCGAGGAGGCCGGCGACCGCGGGAACGAAAAAGACGAGCTGGACGAGAATGGATGGGATCGGTTGTTCCATAGTCAGCAGTCCCCTATCCGTCGAGTGGGCCTTACCAGTGCAGCTCAGCAAGCTCAAACGTGTCCGTTGTGCCGATCTTCTCTCGAATGCCGGCGATGACGTAGAGCAGCAGGTAAACCGTGACCACGACCTCGGTGGCGATACCGATGAGAGCCGTTTCCCTCATGTTCGGCGCCAGGCTGACCAAGCTCAGGTGCACGGCGTTCTCGAGCAGGCAGAGCCCAATCACGGTCTTGATCGCATCGCGGCGGGAGAGGATGGCGTAGAGTCCAAGCACGAAGACGGTCAGCGCCACTGCGAGGTTCGTGCGAAAGACGCCGGCCGCGGACTCCGGCGTGGGCGCGAGCACATGCACGTAGGTGTGGGTGAGCTTGTAGATAGACACCAGTATCACTGACACGATGACTACGGACGGCCCGAAGCCGATGATGGGCCGCACCTCCTCTTCGCCTGTCTTCCCGATGTACCGCATGATAAACCACGGGGTGAGGACCGCCTTGGTGATGAAGGCGACGAGGGCCCACAGATAGAGCGCAGAGTTGCCGACGGCGAAGGCCAGGATCAGCCCGCATATGAGCAGGGCCTGGAGGCAGTAGGCCGCGGCGGCGCGCTTGAGGTTGTGGGACTCAACCGCGGCGACAGAGGTGATGATCATCACCATGCTCAAGGTCTCGATGAGCCGTGCGTCATAGGGCATCGTTGCTCCTCTCCCTGCGGACCTCCGGGGCTCAGTGCGATATGCCGGGCCGTCCGACCACCTCTCCCCTGAAGCCGGTCTCCATCATCTTGTCGAGCGGCGTGGGGGCCTCGAAGCAGCGACCGCACCGCTGGCACGAGCCCATGAACACCTCGACTCGAACGTGCAGGTCGTTCACGTCATTGGTGGCCGTCTCGAACTGATCTGTAAGCGTGACCGCCTTCTCCTGGCAGACCTCCGCGCAGCGGCCGCAATAGGTGCAGCGCTCCAGGAAGAACTCGATCACGCGCATCTCCTGGGATGGGTCAGTGACCACGATGGCCCTGGGCGTGCAGACATTGGCGCAGCCGCCGCAGCCGATGCATTTCTCCGCGTCAACCGACACGCGGCCCCGGAACCCGGCCGCGGGCGGCCGGGGCGCGAAGGGATAGGGCAGCGTGACGCGGCCCGCGCCCAGGCAGATGATAGCTTCCTTCAGCTTGCTCAGGATCATGATGTCTCCTAACCGCTCAGGCCCCGATGGAGGCGAAGACCAGCGCCGCCAGCGCGACGAACACGACGATGCGAGAGAAGTAGGCCATGGACTGGTCGATGCGCAGCCGTGGGTTCACCGCGTTCACCAGGCCGATCACCAGCACGAGGACGGTCACCCCCGCCAGGTTCAACACCAGATCCGCCGGCCACAGGTGGAACCGCGGCAGCGGAACGAAGACCTGGACGAGGATGGAGCTGAATATGAGGACCTTGGCATAGGAGGCGAACTTGAACAGCGCCAGGCCCGGGCCGGAGCGCTCGATGAACGGGCCTTCCATGATCTCCTGCTCCGCCTCGGCGATGTCGAAGGGCAGCTTGCCCACCTGGGCCTGAAGCGCGAGCAGGAAGGCGACGCCAGCGACGACCGTGGATACACTGGGGCCGGCGGCAGCTTGGTGGGCGACGATGCCAGAAAAGGTGAGCGATTGGGCCTTCACCGCGGCCGTGACCAGGGCGATCACCATGACAGGCTCGACGCTGAACATCATCATCATCTCGCGGGAAGCGCCGATGTACGCATAGGGATTCCCCGAGGCGAACGCGCCGAGCATGACCGCGACCGCTGCCAACGCGACGAAGTAGATGAAGGCGATGATATCGCCAGCGGAGGCGAAGGGTGCAGGTGGACCGAGCGGGATGAGCAACGCGGCCATCAAGATGGCCCCCAGGCACACGGCCGGGGCGAGCCGCCACACGATGCCGCTCGTCGGCGCCAGCTCTTCTTTTATTAGAAGCTTGGCGAGATCGTAGTACGGCTGCGCCAAGGGCGGGCCCTTGCGGGAATGGACGATGGCTCGCACTCGCCGCATAACCCCCTCGGCGAGAGGGGCAAGCCCAGCTATGATCGCCAGGTTCAACGCCGCGAAGCTAATGGTCTGCGCCATGCCATATCCTTTCACCACGCTCCGAGCGGTCGAGGCCTATCGAGCCCGCTGCTCCCGAGACATGCGGATGAGTTCATCCTTGGTAATGATCGCCTTACGGCCCGTGTGCATATCAACAGTCTCGACCCGGTCGGTGCATGAGAAACACGGGTCCATGCTGCCGAGGGTGATGGGCACGTCGGCAATGGTCGCACCCTTGATCATAAGGGGAAGGGCCTGGAGGTTCTGGTAGGTTGGGGCGCGCACTCGCCACCGGTCTGGACGGTTGTTCTCGCCGGTGATGAGGTAGTGGATCGCCTCCCCCCGCGGCGCCTCTATGGTCCGCAGGCCCTGGCGGCCGGCTGGAATCCCGCTCGAGAACTCGGCCATGAGGGGCCCGTCGGGCATCATCTTCAGCCCTTCGCGAATCAGCCGAATAGACTCGAACAGCTCCTCGAGGCGCACGAGAACGCGCGACCAGTTGTCACAGCCCGAGTGGGTGATTACCTTCGGGACCAGCTCGTCATAGGCCGCGTAGGGATGATCCACGCGGGCGTCTATGTCCACACCAGAGCCGCGCGCCGTAGGACCGACCACGCAGAGGCGGCGGGCATCGGCCTCCGGCAGCATCCCCGTCCCCTGCAAGCGGATGAGAAGCGTAGTGTCGCCGCGGATGGCGTCCACCACGGCAAGCGATTCGGCCTCGATCTTCGCGATCACGTCAAGAACCTTGGGGTGGAGGTCTGCGGAGATGTCCCATCGCACTCCGCCGATCAGGTTCATACCGTAGGTCTTCCGATTCCCGGTTATCTGCTCGCACAGCCACATGATCGGCTCGCGGATGCGCCAGGCCTGCATGAGCACGGTGTCGAACCCGAGGATGTGACCGGCTATGCCCAGCCACAGCAGATGCGAATGGATTCGCTCGACCTCGAGCATGATGGAGCGTATGTAGCGAGCACGTCTCGGGGCCTCGATGCCAGCGGCCTGCTCGGCTGCCTCGCAGTAGCATGAGGAATGGATGAAGCCGCAGATGCCGCAGATTCGCTCGGCGACGAACGGGATCTCGTTATAGGTGAGCACGCTGTCGCCGAGCTTCTCGATCCCGCGATGGTTGTAGAAGCCGCGGTAGTCGCAGTCCACAATCCGCTCGCCGTCAACGAAAAGTCGGAGCTGCTCGGGCTCCTCCAGCACAGGGTAGAAGGGGCCGACGATGATTGTTGAAGTGCCCTCCGGCGCCTCCTTGAACTGCATCGCGGCATCCGGGGCCGGCTCGGGCTTGAAGTCGTATGGGATGTCTTTCCGGAGTGGATACACTCCTTCGGGCCAATCATCTGCTACTATCAGCCGCCGCGGGTCAGGGTGACCCTTGGCTCTCACGCCGACCATGTCCTGGAATTCCCGCTCGGCCCAGTTAGCGGCGGGTACCGCGGGGGTGATGGAGCTGATCTCGCCGTCGTTCTCGGGGACATCTGCACGCAGGCAGATGAACTGCTTCTGCTTATCACGCGAGAAAATGTGGGTTATCGTGAAGCACCCGTCCGTCGGCCGCCGATCCGTGCCCGCGGAGATGATGAAGCGCGCGCCCAGGTGGTCCTGCAGCCATCGAGCGACCGGAACGATGGCGTTCCTGTCCACGGTCACGTAGAAGGTGCCCGCGACTGGCCTCTCTACGGACAGCAGCGCGTCTCCGTACTTTGCCTGCATTTCAGCGACGAATTGCACAGAGGTCACCGAACCTGCCTCCCGGTTTAGTGGCTAGGTCCCCGCGAAGTGGGGACCGCCATGGCGGCCCTTCGGGCCTAGCCACTAACGCAGCAAGAAGAAGAGCGCGGCGAGGACGACGACCACGCCGCCGACCTGCCACATGAGATACCACTGCGGGATGCCGACATGAGAGCGCGAAAAGCGCTCGGCCACCTTTCCGCCGGCTCGCACTAGTGGGGCATAGAGCCAGCTATCCACGTCGAAAATTCTCGCCAGGGACATCGGGTAGCCGGCCCTGGGAACGCCAGTCACGACATAGACTTTCTCGAATGCGCGGCGAAATGGCTCATACATGCCGTGCGAATGGAAGTGGCCAATCTCAGCCGTCACCTCTTCTCCTCCGTACCAGACGGGTACCCGACGAGTCGCCGGCCGCGTCACGCGAGCCAGACCATAGCAGAGCACCACGCAGAGCGTCAGCGCGGTGCTAGCCACAATCGGACTCCATACACCTGCGGCCGCACCGTCGGGCATGAAGCTCAGCCCGACAGGAGAGCTGCCCAGCGCGCTCGTCAGGCTTACATTCGCGAGTGCGCTCGTCAACGGACTCACCGCCCGGAAGATCAAGCCCAGCGGCAACAGCGGAAAGAGGCCGAAGGCGACGCAGCACAGAGCGAGCGCTACCTGCGGCACCTGCATCTGCACTGGCACGTCGTGCCGCTTTCCGACGAGATGGCTGACATGGCGAGACGGCTGGCCGAGGAACGTGGCACCGAGGTACTTCAGGAATGAGGCGAGCGTGACCAGGGAGATGAAGATCGCCACCACTCCGAAGAGCAGAAAGAGGGGGAAACCAATGCCGCCGATGATGGCGACCTCGTAGATCAGCCACTTGCTGGCGAAGCCGTTGAACGGGGGTATGCCTGCGATGGCGAGAGAGCCGATGCCCGCCGTCAGAGCGGTGACCGGCAGAACGGTTGAGAGGCCGCCCATGTGGTTGAGATTGCGCTCCCCGGTGCGGTACCACAGTGACCCGGCGGTGAAGAAAAGCAGCGACTTGTAGGTCACGTGGTTCACCAAGTGGAAGACCCCGGCCACTAGGCCGATCAACGCCAGCTTGGGGCTACTGGACAGGAAGAAGATGCCCATGCCGATGCCCAGCAGCATGTATCCGATCTGCCCGATCACGTGAAACGACATCATACGCTTGATATCATCTTGTTGGAGCGCCGTGAGCGTGCCCACGAAGATGGATCCCGTCCCGAGCAGCGCGATCACAACGCCCCACACGACTGAGAACTCAGACACCGGAAGCAGATCCACGAAAACGCGGAGCAATCCATAGATTCCCAGCTTTGTCATCGTACCTGCGAACGCGGCCGTGGCGCCGGTGGGAGCGGCCGGGTACGCGTCGGGGAGCCAATCGCCGAACGGCAGTATGCCCGCCTTCGTCGCGAACCCGATTAGCCAGAGCGCGAGCAGGACGTGGAGAACAACTGGCCTGGACTGGGCGAGCGCGGCCATCGCTTCGCCAGAGGAGGCGAAGCTGAAGGAATGCGGGGTGGCAATGTGCCACAGAACAATGGCAGAGATGAACATGCAGACGGCGGCTACGTGAGTGATGACCAGGTACTTGAAACCGGCGCGGAGATTGACCGGGTTTTCCTTCTCGAAGATGACGAGGAAATAGGAGCAGACGGTCATGAATTCCCAGAAGAGCACGAAGAAGAACCAGTCCCTGACCGTCACCACCCCGATGATGCCGCCAAAGAACAGCAGTAGGATCGGATAGTAGCGGGCCAGGTGCTGCCGCGGGTAGCTGCGCATGTATGCAGTCGAGTAGAGGGTGGCGAGAAACGCGACCACCGATACGATCATCAGGAAGAGGGCGCTCAGTCGGTCTACTGCCAGGGTTAGACTCGCATGCAGGGCGCCCACGGTGGCTAGAGTGATTTCATGACGAACGTCCGCCGGGCCGACCAGAGCGACGAGCGCGCCCCAGAGCGCGAGCGCGCCGGCGCCGGTAACGAAGGCCAGCGCCAGGTACGCACAGAGGTCACGCTTCCGACTGGCCACCGCGGTCACCAGTGACCCGACCGCGAGCAGACCGGCGGCAGCGATAATGGTCTGGCATGGCTGCATCAGCTATCCCTCGTTTCTTTCAGAAACCACCCGGGGCCAGGAGCTTGACCAGCGGCAGGCCGACATAGGGTGCGGCCAGGCACAGGATGATCCCCACCACCAGCGCGAAGCTCATCGGCCAGGGCGGATCGGCGGCGCTTGCCGCCGCCACCGATGGCTGACCCAGGAAGACCTTCTGCGCCACCCAGAGCAGCCAACTGAAGGAGATGATGCTCTCGATCGCAAGCAGGATGAGCAGGACGATACCGCCCGGCGATTCAAGCGCGCCGACGAAGATGAAGAACTTGGACCAAAAACTCGCGAACGGAGGGATGCCGGTCACGGCCAGAACGCCAACGACGAAAGCCACCGCCTCCAAAGGCATGACCCGCGCCAGGCCGGAGAGCTGGCTGATGCGCCGCGTTCCCGCGCCGTACGCGATGGAGCCGACGCATAGGAAGAGCGTGGCCTTGGCCACTCCGTGACAGAGAATGTGCAGCGCGGCTCCCTGGTAGCCGACCGTAGAGCCGACAATGCCCAGCGAGAGTCCTACGAAGACATACCCAAGGTGGACGATGGTGGAGTAGGCAAGCAGCTTCTTCAGGTCATCCTGGCGGAAGTAGGCCAGCACGGCCATGAACATGGTCACCATCGCCATCACCGCTATCAGCAGTCCCAACTCCCGCGGCACTGCCCATCCCGAGCCGACGAGGCGGGCCACGAGATAGACCCCGGCCTTGACCATGGCTGCGGCGTGCAGATAGGCGCTGACTGGCGTCGGGGCCTCCATCGCGTCTGGCAGCCAGGTATGAAATGGGACCTGGGCCGACTTCGCCCAGGCCGCGACCAAGAGAAGCACGAAGGTCCCCGCCTTCATGCCGCCGGCCAGCTTGCCAAGCGCGGCAAACTCGAAGGACCGCGTGAAGGCGAACAGTATCAGCAACGCGAAGAGGTAGGCGAAGCCGCCGATGTGGGTAATCACCAGCGCTTTGAAGCCAGCGCGCATGGCGGCGGGCTGCTGGCTGTGAGAGATGAGCGCCCATGAGCAAAGGGTGGTCATCTCCCAGAAGATGAACAACTGCAACAGGTTCGGCGAGAGCGCGACCCCGACCATGGAGCCGAGGAAGGCCAGCAGCCAGAAGTAGTAGCGCTCATAGCCGTCGCGCACCGGGTGCTCGGCGTTCCGCGGGCCCAGATACTCGGTCGAGTAGAGCACAACCAGGAAGCCGATCACGGTGATGACCAGCACCATGATGGAACTGAGCGGGTCAATGGCGAGACCAAAGATGCCGGCTCCCGTTGACCCAGGAAGCCAGGGCAGGCCGCCAAGAGTGAAGGATGCCTTCGACCCATAGGCGCGTACCACCAGGTCGACCCCGAGGATAGCGGTCACCAGAGAAGCTATTGCCGCGACCACCTGAGTCGCGCGGCCCCGGACCAGGCCGGCAATGACCGCGCCAAACAACGGGACCCCAAGCAGCGCCAGCATCAGCACCAACGTTATCTCCATGGGTAGTCCTGGCCCCCTTTCTGGCCCCACGCGCTAGAGGTCTGAGGCGCGAGGCCCGAGGTGAGCGCGGCCGCGGCCCGGCCTCCGAGCCTTGCCTCGAGCAGCCCAGCGAGAGCGTCCACGCTGGCCGTCACCGCGGCCGACATGGGTTCGCCAAAGGCGACCGAGGCAGGCTGGATTCCCACCAGCAACACGTTAGCGTTGCTCTCGGCCTCGAGGTACCTCATGAGAAGTCGAAGAGAGGACGTATGCGTGGTCGAGAGCCTGCCGGGCAACTCCTCGGCCGTGAAGAGCGCGATCTCGCCGGGCATGCCGCCGAAGTCTACCGCGTCAAGCAGAAGTATCGCATCCGCCCCGCTCTCCACCACCTCACCCAGATGCCTCTCGGGCGCGTCGCCCGCATCAATGCACTTGGCCGCGGCCCGGCCCGACACACGGGATATGACGGCCGGCCCCGCAGCATCGTCAGCGTGCCACCGGCTGCCGATCCCGATCAGAGTCGGCCGAAGGGTCAGGCATTGCTCGAGGCGGTCTGCGCCCAGCGCGTTCACCGCGTTACCCCGGGTCCATCATGGTTTTCATCTGGCGATACGTAAACACCGGGCCGTCGGTGCACACGTACTTGTCGCCAATCAGGCAATGGTTGCATTTGCCGACGCCGCAGCGCATGTGCCTCTCGAGCGTCGTGATGATGGAATCTTCTGCCAGGCCCAGGTCGAGCAGATCCTTCGCCACGAATCGGATCATGACCGGCGGGCCGCAGACAAAGGCCACCGTGCTGCTGGGCTGAATGCTCACCTTTGGGAACAGGCTGCCGACCACACCGACGTTGTCCTTCCAGCCCTGATCCGGAACATCCACAGTTACCATGAACTCCATATCTGGCCGGGCGCGCCAGCGCTCGAGTTCGTCCTTGTAGACGAGATCGGCAGGAGTGCGCGCGCCGTAGAGAACAGTGACGCTGCTGAACTGGTCGCGGTGGGCGAGCATCGTCCAGATGAGCGGCCGGAGCGGAGGAAGCCCGATGCCCCCGCCGATGAAGAGGATGTCGCGGCCCTTGACTTGGTCAAACGGAAATCCGTTGCCGAGCGGCCCTCGCACGCCCAACTGCTCGCCACGGTCGAGACCGTGCAGGGCACGAGTTACCGCCCCCGTATTGCGCACGGTGATGTCGAAGCTCTCCGCTCCATTCCGCGGAGACGCCAGGCAGAACGGGGCTTCACCCACGCCGAAGACGGAGACCTCCACGAACTGGCCGGGCCGGTAGTCAAAGGACTCCCAGCGTCGGGGGTCGCAGAAGCGCAGCGCGAATGTCTTCGTGTCCGGGGTCTCGTCCCGGATGGAGATGACCTCCGCCAGATCCGGAAGGTACAGGTTTTCCATTAGAGTGCTCCCCGCCGGATTCGTGCCGTCACTTCCGTCATATCATTGCGTCCCAGGCAAGCGGTGACGCAGCGGCCGCACCCCACGCAGCCATGCGAGCCGAGCTTCTGCACAAACTGATAGCCGAGCTTGTGGAAGAAGCGCGCCTTCAGCCGGTGCTTGCGCTGAGCACGCGGGTTATGCCCGCTGGCCTCCAAAGCGTAACTCTCGTAAAGGCAGCTGTCCCAGAGACGGCAGCGCACGCCGTCTCCTGCGCCATCAAAGTCCGCGGTTGTGAAGCACGTGCAGGTCGGGCAGACGAAGGCGCACGCCCCGCAACCCAGACACCTGTCCCCCATCTGGTCCCAGAGGTCATCAGGCACCCGGTCGAAGGTGACCTTGCGCAGCGCCGCGGCGAAGTACGCCCTATCATCGCTGAAGCGCTGTTCGGCCTGCTGCGCCAGCTCGCGGCGCGCCTGCACCGCCTCGGCAGGCGCGGGAGAGAACAGGTCTTCCGCTTGCCGCACCAACTCCCACCCCTTGTCGGTCCCGACCTCCACCAGATACTCGCCTTGCAGCGGCGTGAGCTGCACGTCGTATCCACTCTCCAGGAATGGGCCCGCGTGCGCGCACACACAGAAGCAATGCTCGCCCGGCTCAGTGCATGCTAGCGTCACCAGCGCGCTGTGATGCCTGCGGGTCAGGTAGTACGTGTCAGGATGGTCGCGGCTGAAGACTTTGTCGAGAAACAACACTGCGGAGAGATCGCAGGACCGAATGGCGAGAAAGACGCGTTCCGTCTCGTCGTAAAGCGGCCTCAAGTGCAGTCCATCGCCCGCCTGCCGGTGCCAACAGAACAGGGGGTCAGTCTGAGGGAACAGTTGCCGCTTGAGGGGAGAGAGGCTGGAGCTGTAATCCCATGCCACTTGGTCCGCGCTCTCGACCACATCATAGGCCGCATCCGACCCGTGAAGACCCCGAGGGGCGATCACCTGGGCGCGCTTCAGAAGCGTCACCACCCAGGCGGAGATCACGTCCGCCCCAATTATATAGACCCGAGCTTCGGTCATCGCTACCTCCGCGCGGCTAGTCCTTGTGCACGGACACGGCGCAAGGCGGCAGTATCGGAACCCCGCTCTCAGGATGTAGCGCCGGCGGCATCGCCTGCGCCGCCAGCTCTCGCATGGCAAAGGGAAGCACCACAGTGCCGGGCGAGACGTCATCTGTCACATGGGCCAGAGCCTTCATCTCACCCGTGCGCGAACGAACTCTGACTCCCTGACCGTCCCTGAGTTGCAGTTCCTTGGCGTCGAGAGGGCAGATCTCGATACTCGGTATCGAGCGCGCCCGATCCGCCCCAAGTTCGCGGCGAAGTGTCACTGTTCCACCCACCATTGGATCATCCACCCAGGCCTGCAGGGAGTAGTCTACCGTCATCACCAAGGGGAACTCGGCATCGACTGCGGGCAGGACTCTGTGCAAGATTGACTGCGTCTCTTCATCGGCGCCGTTTAACTCAGGCGGGGGAACATGGTCTGCAGCTGGCAGATGGAGGCCCCAGCCCGCATCCAGGGCCGCGAACGACGCGCCTTCGTAGAGCGGGGTGAGCACGGCGATCTCATCCATCACCTTGGCGAGCGAATCGTAACTCATGGCGTAGCCGAAACGGCTTGAGAGTTCGCACAGAATTCGCCACTCTGGCTTAGCGGCGCCGGGAGGCGAGGCCGCCTGTCGCAAGCGCTGTACCCTCCGGTCGGCGCTCGTGAACGTGCCGTCCTTTTCCGCGAAGCTGGCCCCGGGCAGGACCACATGCGCAACCTCGGTGGTTGCTGTCGGGAAGATGTCGATGACGGCCAGGAACTCCATGCCCTCAAGCGCCGTTCGTGCTCTTCCGGGATCCGGCAGGCGCCCCACGGGATCGTCATCCATCACCAGCATGCCTTTCACCTGCCCCAGCATGTCCCAGGCGGCAAGGCCTGGCTCTACAGGTAGATCTTCTATCCCCCACGAGCGGCTGAACTTCCCCCGCGTCTGCTGGTCAGCTACCGCCTGGTAGCCAGTCAAAAAGTAAGGGACTACCCCCATGTCTCGCGCACCCTGCAGGTTGCTGTAATGGCCCAGCCAGAGGAGCACAGGGCGCGGCTGGGCGCCGCCGTTGCTCAGCCAGGAAAGCGCAGAAAGGCTGTTCAGGAGTTCGCTTGCGTGCTGTTGGATACTGGTCCCCCGAGTGCATATGATGACCGGCCGATCCGCGCGGCTGATCGTCTCGGCGGCCTTGTCCACGAGGTCCGCCGACACACCTGTCACCACTTCGGTTCGCTCGGGCACCCAGTCCGAGAGGCTAGTAGCAAGGGCTTCCGCCGCGGGCGTGTTCGGCCGTTTGCGCTCGAACGCGGCCTGCAGCAGCCCATAGACAAGGTACACTTCAGTTCCCGGACGTGGCGAAAGGTGATACCGGGCGAGACTGCCGAGTTGACCGCGGCGCGCGCTGACTTCCACGATCGGGGTTCCCCGTTCAGCCGCTCGCAGGACACGAGAGGCCACAGCGGGGTGCTCGCAGCTGGGGTCCGACTGCCAAAGCACGATCAGGTCGGCTCTGTCCAGATCGTCGAGCACCAGGCTGGGCGTAGTCAGATGACGGTACTGTGGGAGATCAAAGACGCCCGGAAGCGCCTCAAATCGATCGGCAAAGTCGACGTTGTTCGTGCGAAGACAGCAACGGGCCAGCTTTGCTAGTAGGTAGTTCTCTTCGTTGGTGCCCCGCGCAGAGCCAAGCACCCCGACAGCGCCCGGGCCTCCCGTTGCCTCGATCTCGTTCAGGCGAGACGCGATCACGTCGAGGGCTTTCTCCCACGAGGTCTCCCGGAGGCGGCCGTTCCGGCGCACTAACGGGGTGCGGAATCGCCGAGGGCTGGTGGCAAGCTCGTGGGCATGCCAGCCCTTGACGCAGAGCCGCCCTTGGGAAACGGGATGCGCCACACTCGGGGCCACCCCGACCACTTTCTGCCCCTGCACCTCCAGGTACAGGCCGCAGCCGCAGCCGCAGAACGGGCAGGTAGTCATGACGTAAGGCACATGCCACCTCACCTGAAGCGAGATGCACAACACCTGCTGCCAGAACTCCGATCAACAGGCCCTGCGCTGCGCTTCGAGGCGCCTGCTCCCGCCTGGACAAGCTCTTCTGTGATGCGGTCTTCAGCAGTTAGCTGGGATGCTCCGCTCGGCTGCCTTGTCCACGGGGCGCCTCGTGCGCGTCCATCTCAGCATGGAATGAGTCTCCCGACGGGGACTGTACCACATGCCTTGTGAATCTTCTCACAATCGGACGTTCAGTCGTGCTATCGGCACTCTATGTATTTGTGATGTTTGTCACAAAGCCATAGCGTATTCTATCACTTTTCCTCCTGCTGTCAACCCCATGATTCGGTGAATTTGAGGGCAGACATGCCCGGTCTGATTCCAGAACACAGATCCAACCGGCCAGGAGCCCAGACCTGGCGGATGTCGTGGGACAGGCTGTGCGTGTTAAGTGGGCGTGGTACACCGGTTTGGGTGCCCAGACCAGTGGCATCACCTCGTGAGCAGCAGTACGACGACCCCGAGAGTGCAGAAGACGGGACGGGGCCGAGTCATCGAGGCGTGCGGTGGTGCCGAAGAGGTCGCGAAGGCGCGGCGGCACACGCTCGACGCGGAACCGAAGCGGATTCGATCGGCGAGTGGGTTAGGCGGCGAGTCGGTAGGCGGTGATCCGGGTATCGGCGAAGAAGCGGCGCTCGAAGTTTAGCGGCAGTGTCTTCGCTGACTTGGCCGGCTTGATCCATTCCTCGCC
>Ga0315282_10009973_pt1 | contig 14999 bp, 6 predicted proteins | sample YL17G07_20_MG_FD_203693 | JGI IMG/M metagenome (GOLD analysis project Ga0315282, IMG submission 203693) | Sediment microbial communities from Yellowstone Lake, YNP, Wyoming, USA - YL17G07_20 | ecosystem: Environmental > Aquatic > Freshwater > Lake > Sediment | place: USA: Wyoming | collected... | reverse complement strand
CGAATCGACGCAACACGCAAACCTTTTATACGTAGAATCTCGAAAATCTTACGTGACACCTGTGATTTACCGCTTCCGGTTCGAACCGCACATACTGCGATTACTGGTTTTTTTGACCGAAGCATCGTACTCTTGGGTCCAAGCAGCATAAAATCAGCCCCTGCTGCATTCACAATCGCAGATTTTCCCATCACATATGAGTACGGAAGATCGCTGTACGCAAACACTACCAGGTTGATGTCGTACTTTTTGATAAGGTCAGATATCTCGTCCTCATGATAAATCGGGATGCCTTTTGGATACAGCTTCCCAGAAAGCTTTGGGGGGTATTTCCGGCCGGCAATATCAGGAATCTGGGTCGCAGTAAATGCAATAACATTAAAAGAAGGATCCTTTCGGAAGTACATGTTAAAATTATGAAAATCTCTCCCTGCAGCACCCATAATGATAACGTTTGTCTTTCGAGTCACAGAAATCCTACCCAGGGAATAAGGTGGAGGTTTATAGCTTTTTCTTCACCTTACTCCATATTTCCTTTATTTTTCGTATCCATTAATTACAAATAGTCTTTTCCCGTTCTCTTCTTTTAGTGTGATGAATATGAATCGCGAAGCAGTGCCGCTTTTAATTGGAATTATGCTCCCAATCCTTTTTGTTGCCCTTATCGTTCTATACCTCTATGGATACGACATCACGGTATACCTTAAAAAAATCGACATTATCTACTATATCGTTCTGATACCGTTTGCCCTCGGTTTCCTCGTAATCATTTTCTGGTTCCGGAACCCAAAGGAATGATATTTTCCTTATATATTATTAAAATAAATAGTCCGATACGGTAATGAATGAAACAATTGCTTCTCGCATTGCCGAGTTAAGGTTCTTTTTCTGATGACTTTAGTCTAATTAAAAATATTTCGTATCTTTTTAGGTATCCCCCAGGTAAAATCCTTTCTGGAAAAGACCAGGACATCCGACAATTTTTATTACATTTAAAAACCGAATTACAACGTTCCTTTTTGACAAATGGCAGAAAATTAGATAATAATCGTTATAATCATATCCATATTTCACTTTTGAACGTAAGATGCTTTTTATTCCAATTGCGGAGGATGATGAGATAATAAGAACCTCTCGTTTATGGTATTAAATACATGGATTTATTTTTTCGTCCCTTGATTGCTGGCCTACTAAATATTAAGAAAGTTATAAATACGGATAAACTATATCAAAAACTCGTTGGATGAGATGCACAAAAAGTAGAGTTAAAATGATTTCTCTTTAGGCTACTTTTTGTCATAAAAGTGGGATGATGGGATGCATAGACTCGGTAGGAGAGCAATAACGGAGGGGTACCGTGAATATTCAAAGTATTCGTAAAAAAGTACCCCTCCCTTCTTCACAACCAGAAGAGAGTGTAAAAATTGAAGATAAAGTCGATGAAATCTTAAACACACATGCAGAAGTTTATCGAAGAAGAAAATTACCGACGAATATAATCCTATCGGATAGTGTTTACAGCGAGAGAAAACGACCGTCGTTCTTTTTTGTTACACGCAAAAAAAAGCTTTTATTTGGTAAATCCCAAGGAAAAGAAAAAAAGATTTCACCTATTAAAACACGGAAGCGCATAAGATTAGGAAAAAAGAAAAAAGACGTGACAACGGGTAAAGTAAAAGCGTTTGAAAAGAAAAAATCAAGGAAAAAAGAGGATCAACTTTCTCAATTTGAAGAATCAATCGCGCAGGTTAAACCAGATGAAGCAACATTTGTTGATCAACAGATACTAGCAAATAAAACCGGTAAAGACAGTACGAAACTAGAAAAAGAGCATCCCAGGAAAGTTGAAGACGGTGTCCTACCCAGCAACGAGCAGATTCAACGACCTACAGATGATGTAAAAGAACCTACTAATAGAAAATTGGAAAAAAATACCCAGGAAATAGCGACTGAAGAATTTTATATCAATGATAAATCACAAAACCCAGGAGATCTATTCGCAAATTCAGCGTTTGATCAACCTGGCCCAGCTCCAGATCCAAAAAAAATTAAATTCGATGAAATCACCCCAGATGGTCAAGTCAAATTTCTCAATGAAGCAAAAAAACTTAAAGCCATGACAATGGACCACTTAGGGTACTCAGAAGAAGCGGTTGAAGAAATCGACTTTTATCCTTTGCGTGAACCCTTCTCTTATGTGGAAATCATACGAGAAAAAGAATCGCTAGATAAACGATATGTGCTCATAGAAGTACAGTTGTCCGAGGAAGAATTAAACGTTCTTAACTATCTGAAGGAAACACTCTCGGGTTTTGCGTTTAAAACCGAGGAGCTTGAAGAGAAAGGCCCAGATAAATACCTCAACGATAAAGTCGACCAAATCATTGATGATTACATGCTCAAAATTGATGCTCAATCAAAGAAAAAAATTATGTACTATCTCGAAAAAGAATTCCTCGGTCTTGGGAAACTCGAAGTACTTATGAAAGATCCAAATATCGAAGATATCTCTTGTGATGGGTCGGGCGTATTTATTTTCTTATATCACCGCCGATTTGGTTCATTGAAAAGCAACGTGAAGTATAACGATGAGGATGAGCTGACTGCGTTTGTTGTGAAACTTGCACAGAAATGCAACAAGCACATTTCCATCGCAGAACCAATGTTAGATGCCACCATGCCAGATGGTTCCCGTATCCAAATGACGTTGAGTACAGAAGTAACAACAAAAGGATCGACATTTACTATACGAAAATTCAGTGAAGACCCATTCTCACCACCGGATCTTATTGAATTCAATACGATGTCATCTGAGATGGTCGCGTATATGTGGCTTGCGGTTGAAAACGGTGTGAATGGGCTTATCGCTGGTGGCACCGCAGCAGGAAAAACATCGACGATGAATGCGATTTCACTATTTATTCCCCGAGAATCAAAAATCGTTTCAATCGAAGAAACCCGAGAAATAAATTTACCTCATCCAAACTGGATCCCCGGTGTCGTTCGATCAGGGTTTGGCGAAGTTGTGGGTAATAAAGTAATCGGTGAGATTGACTTATATGATTTAATGAAGGCGGCGCTCCGGCAACGACCTGAGTACATTCTTGTTGGGGAAATTCGTGGGAAGGAGGCGTATGTGTTGTTCCAGGCGATGGCCACAGGACACACTACCTATTCAACGGTACACGCCGACTCTGCTCAGTCTCTCATCCATCGACTAGAAGGCAAACCGATTGAAATCCCACGGATCATGCTGCAGGCACTTGATATTGTCTGCATCCAAGTTATTTCTCGCGTGAAAGATAAACGAGCGAGACGATGCAAACAGATCATCGAAATTATTGATATCGATCCGACAACCAAAGAGATCCTCACCAATGAGGTCTTTCGTTGGGATCCAATCGAAGACAAATTCATCTATTCCGGGAAAAGCTATATTTTGGAACGTATCAGGGCGGAGAAAGACATCAGTCGGGAAGACATGATCCGTGAAATCAAGAATCGAGCGACATTATTGGAATGGATGAATAAAAACAATATCAGAGAATTCAAGAAAGTTGCAACGGTAGTCGCTCAGTACGCCGATAACCCAGCAGATGTCATGAAAAAAATACAGATTGAAATATGATAAAAAAAATTGCTGTTTGTCCAGAATGTCATACAGAAATTCTTTGTGAGGGTGAACCAGGTCAAAAAGTGACAGTTAAGTGCCCCAAATGTCGTAAAAAAGGTATTATTACTTTTGCCCACAATGAAGTTACTCTTGATGAAAGAAATCTGATAGAACTTGATTTCTATCCCATCATCGAACCTTTTGCGTACATAAAAATATTGAAAGATTCCGTATCCCTTGATAAATTCTATAAAGTAATCGAACCGCATCTGTCTGATACCGAACACACCAACTTAAATTTTATTCAGGAAACCTTGATGAATCTGATTGATATCCGTTTGGATGAACTGGAGAAAAATGAAGTTGAAAAATTTCTGATCGAGCGGATTGATCACATCATCAAAGACTATAAGATGAACATTGATCAAATGTTAAAATCGAAGATCCTTTACTATATAAAACGGGATTTTCTCTGGTATGGAAAGATCGACCCACTGATGCGTGACCCTAACATAGAAGATATTTCGTGTGATGGGTCAGTTCTCCCTATTTTTTTGTACCATAGAAAGTATGGATCTCTGAAAAGCAACGTTCAATTTCCTGATGAGATTATATTGTCTGGGTTTGTCGTGAAGCTTGCACAAAAATGTGGGAAGCATATCTCTATAGCCGAACCAATGCTCGATGCGACGATGCCTGATGGGTCTCGTATACAAATGACGTTGAGTAAAGCAGTGACAACAAAAGGATCGACGTTTACAATCCGGAAGTTTCGCGCCGATCCGATAACCGCAACAGATCTGATTAGTTATAAAACCATGTCGGCGGAGATGGTTGCATACATGTGGCTCGCAGTTGAAAACGGTGTGAACGCCCTTATCGCAGGTGGAACTGCTTCAGGAAAAACATCGACGCTGAATGCACTCTGTTTATTCATACCTCGAGAATCCAAGATTGTCACTATTGAAGAAACCCGAGAGATTAATTTACCGCATCCAAACTGGATCCCTGGTGTGGTTCGTTCAGGGTTTGGAGAAGTAATTAATGATAAACTCGCTGGTGAAATTGATTTGTATGATCTGATGAAAGCGGCACTCCGACAACGACCTGAGTACATTCTTGTCGGGGAAATTCGTGGGAAGGAGGCGTATGTGTTGTTCCAGGCGATGGCCACAGGACACACCACCTATTCAACGGTTCATGCCGACTCACCCCAATCGCTCATCCATAGATTAGAAGGTAAACCAATCGAAATCCCACGAGTCATGCTACAGTCACTGGATATTGTCACGGTACAGGTACAAGCTCAACTGGGTGACCAACGGGTCCGGCGGTGTAAACAGATCGTAGAGATCGTTGATATTGATCCCATGACGAAAGAAATTTTAACAAATGAGGTGTTCCGCTGGAATCCGGTAGAAGATCGATTCTATTACTCAGGAAAAAGCTATGTGTTGGAGCGTATTCGAGGTCAACACGATATGGGTAAGGAAGAAATGATGGAGGAACTCAAACGGCGTGTCGAGGTTCTCGAATGGATGAAAAACAATAATATTCGTCAATTCAAGGATGTAGCACGTGTAGTCGCTTCCTATGCAGAGACGCCTGGTGAATTTATGGAAAAAATCAGGAAAGAAAAACAGGTAGTACCTCCTCAATCTGAACTTCCGAAAGACGAAAAAATAGTAGAAACACAGGATACTGAAAAACCAAGGGAACCAATCGAAAATATCGTTCACACGAAAGAGCAGTCCCTCAATCATCCGTTTAAAAAAAAGAAATTTATAGGGTTTAAGAGAAGGAATGGGAATGACACTCACAAAGTATCAACGAGCTAGTTACAAATGGTTTGGACGTTTTGGAGAAAAACGAGCAAACGAACACCTACAAACGAGTCTACAATCTGCTCATATGGAAATACGCGCAGGTGCATATCTATCGTATGTGCTGTTGAGTACCATCCTTGCGTTCCTTGTTTCTTTTTGTATTTTCGTGTCATTAACCTTCATTATCTTCCCTGCTCTTCACGTTCAATTAGGGATCGGATTAGTAATATTTTTCCTTCTTATTCCTATCCTCATTGGTGTTCTTACCTATATGGTGTTGTTATCCTTACCAAAAAGTCGAGCAAAAGCTCGTAAGAAAAAGATTGATATAAATCTAGCTTATGCTATCAATTTCATTTCTGCAATGGCATCCGCTGGTATCACACCAACTGAAATTTTTAAAAGCCTCTCAAAACAAGATATCTACGGAACGATTAAAGAAGAAGCAGCTTGGATTTACCGTGACATCGGCCTCCTTGGTCTTGATGTTATCACTGCTATTAAGACTAATATCACACGGACTCCATCTCAAAAATTTAAAGAATTCCTCCAGGGCATGGTTGTGACTGTAACCTCCGGCGGTTCACTCAAAAACTATTTTATGCATAAGGCGGATCAATACCTCTGGGAAAACCGAAACTCACAAAAACAACTCTTGGAAACCTTAGGAATCATGGCAGAAAGTTATGTCACTGCTGCGGTGGCCGGTATCCTTCTCCTCCTCATTGTCATCCCTCTTATGATGATCATCAGTGGGCAGTGGAACGCGATTTTCCTCTATGTGTTGATTTTGCTCGTCGTCCCTCTCATTCACGTTGGATTTGCCGTGGTGATTCGCATTATTTCTCAGGAGGCGTAATGATGGAAAAAACCGTCGAGTTACAAAAAACCGGTTTCATTAAAACACTCATTCTAACTGGTCAAATCAACAGACTTATTGTCTACATTGTCACCATCGTATTGGTGTCTCTTTTTGTTATCCTTGGTTTACTTTCCATTCTTGGCATCCTCAAGATTTTCATTGGCTTTATCGATTTTTTTGTGCTTGCATTGCTTTCAGTGGCTGGTGTGTACGGGATGTACGAAGCGCTTCGAGTACGGAGAATTGCAAAGATTGATGCGATTTTTCCTGATTTTGTCCGTGATCTTGCGGAGTCTCGTCGGGCTGGAATGACGTTTACAAAGGCAATACTCTTCGGATCGAAAGGGAACTATGGGATTCTTACCCCAGAGATTCAAAAGATTTCTCAACAGGTTTCCTGGGGCGGGAGCGTTACCGATGCGTTGATTGCGTTTTCTAAGCGAGTAAACACGAAATCTATTCGAAGAACGATATCACTTATCGTCGAGGCAAGTAACAGTGGAGGGAACGTCGCTGATGTGCTTGATGTTGCGGCAAAGGATGCGCGTGAGATAAAAATGCTTGAGGCCGAGCGAAAAACGAACATGGCCTCTTACGTCGTCGTAATCTACGTGGGTATGTTCGTGTTCCTCGCTATTGTATTAATCCTATGCACCAGTTTTATTCCTGCGATGGTGGGTGGCGAAGGATCTCAAGGGATGGCAGGTCTCATGGGAGGTGGAGGAGGAGGAATTTCACAAGAAGGTATAACCGGGGTATTTTACCTTGCATGTCTTGTCCAGGCATTTGGATCTGCGTTAGTTGCTGGTGTCTTTGAAGATGGACAATTTTCTTCTAGTATTAAACATATTTTCATTATGGTTCTTTTAACATGGTTGTCATTTAAAATGTTGTTGGGGGTATAAATGAAAGGGGAGAAGGCCTCTAGAAGTCTCTATACTCAAGATAAAGCAGTATCTGAGATATTGGGTACTCTTATCCTTATTACAATATCAGTAAGTTTATTTTCTGCAATCACTCTCATTATTCTGAATCCCTGGATTAATTTTTCAGACAACTCACTTCCAAATGTTTCATTAGTTGCAGGTATTCAAGATGATAAGGTAATTCTTGAACATCGTGGTGGCATTCCCCTTAATACACAAACAAAAATTACTATAACAATCGCAGGTGTTGAAGATACATTTAATGTAAATGAATTTAATTATTGGAATGACGAAAATGGTGACGGCACGTGGAGTATAGGAGAGCGCGTAATATACCCTGGAGGGAGTCTACAAGGAAAGCTAGTTACTTGTGTTATTGTTGATGTGGAAAAGAATTGTATTATTCTCGATAAGACAATCCAACAGGGTACCTCTGCAAGTACTCCATATACAACGGTTTTAGAACCAGAAGATGTTACAGAAACTTCTGCGATTCTAAAAATGTATTATAATTTTATTAACATAAATAATTTTACATCGGGTCATCTCAATTTCACCTATGGTCCTTATGGAGGACCATATCTCAACTCACCTTCAGTTAAACCACTTTCTATTGATGGTTCGTATGGTCTGCAATTGAACGGATTGCAAAGCGGTGCTCAATATGAATATTGGGCTTGGATTAATTATAGTGGTGGAACTAATATAACTGGTCCAATTTCTTTCTATACCTACCAAACTTCAAGAGGTTTTTGGCATTTCGATGAACCTTCAGGATCACCAATAGCACATGATGCAATTAATCCAACATGTGACGGGACAGTGCATGGTGCAGCATTTATAGTTGGGGGAAAGATTAACGGATCTTTAAATTTTACAGGAAAATCCAATTACGTTGAAGTTCCTCATCACCCTAAATTTAATTTAACTAATGAAATAACCATCCAAACATTTTTGAACATATCAAAAATTGGAGCGCAGTTTCCGGGTAATGTGTCAGAAATTTCTACAAAAAATATATCTGAAATCTTAGGAAATACCTGTCTTGAACCTGATTTAATTCAAGTAATTGGCACTGTTTACGCAATAGCCTATCATGACAATTCTTCTGCTTATGTGACAACCTTTCGAATGACCGACGACGGTGTTTTCCTAGGTGTTATTAATATAAAATCAATAGCAGTCGCTCATTTTTTTGAGCCTGATATTATTCAAATTCATAATAATATCTATGCAATAGTGTATGGTGCAGCTGATGATCAAACTGAGGCAAAAAACCATATTGTGACTCTCCCAATATATGGAAATGGGACAATCGGTAATATCATTAATACATTTGATTTTCCGGAATACTACGGCAGAGAACCGAATATCATCAACATTGGGACAGATATATATGCTATATCTATTGGTGGAACATCCTATGAAGTTTTTCCAACAGGATATTTGGTTACTGTATCGATAGACAACCAAGGAAATATTGGATCTGCCATCATTGATAAAATAAAATTCCCACAAACAAGTTGTACAGAGACTTCAATAGTTCATATTTCGAGTGATATCTATGCAATCACCTATGATGGGTATGGAGCAACAGCGGGTAATGGATATATTATTACGGTACACATCTTGAATAATGGATCTATCATTAAGCCATTAGAAGATACATATCAATTTGGCTTACCTGAGGATTTGTTAGAACCAACGATGATCCATGTCACAAATGATATTTTTGCAATTGCATATGGTGCTGATTCGAATGATCAACACAGAACTGGATTTATAAAAACATTAAACATTAGTTCTCAGGGTCATATAATAAATGGAAGTATCGATATACTGCCGTTCTACACCTATCTTTCACCAATCGATTATAATTTTGAAACTGATATACTGCATGTTGATGGTGAACTTTATGCTATTTCTTTTTCAGGAGGTAACAATAGTAATTGGAATCGTGGATTTTTAACTACGATTTCTATAACGGACACAGGTAATATTTCAGATTCTGCATTATTTATCTACGAATTTAAAGGTCGCTCAGCCCTTGGTTCTTCTGCTCTGAATCTTTTAAGCCATGCAGATCGGTTAATTATTCTATATGGATCGATTAATTCAAGCGAAAGTGGTTTTTTAACAATGGAAAAAATAGATTTAATCGGGGATCAAAAATTGATAATCCATAAGGGTGATGCTTATGCGATAATGGTAAATTACAATTTACTTACTACTTGGATGGCTATTGGAAATACAACCTATACTGTTTCAGGAACCATTTCCTTTGATAATTGGACAAAAATTGACTTAACTTATGGGAGTGGATTTTTAAAATTATATATCAATGATGTTATACAAACGGGAGGGAGTGAACCTTGTTCTGGTCTGGTAAAATGTAATACCGATTATCTCATTTTGGGAGGCGGTGTATATGGTTCAATTGATGAAATAAAAATTTTCAGAGGTGTCTATGTTCCAACTTAAAATGGTACTTTTTAGAAAGATAATAACTATAAATAAAAATTTATAAAAATGTGATAAAATGATGAGAGCTAAAAGAAGATTAAACATTTATAATACTCTCTTCAAAGAAAGAAATCAACGAAAAAACAAAGCAGCCTCAGAAGTGTTGGGAACACTTTTACTCATAGGTATCGGTGTTTCACTCTTTATTTTATTAGCGATTGTTACAATTACTATGCCCTCGATATTCTTTCCTAATACAACGCCATCAGCAAGTATTATTGGTATGGTAGAAGGAAATTCTGTTGTTTTTGAACATCATGGCGGTCAAGACATACCTCTTGATACACAAATTACAGTAATGTTTGCAGAAACACCATTTGTCACAACGGTCGGTAATGTTTTAGATTCAACTTCAAAGGCGGACGGTGTATGGAATATAGGTGAAAAAATTATTATCCCATATAATAATCCAAATCTACCAATAATGCAAATATCTGTTGCCATTATTGATAAAGCAAGTAATTCTATCGTTATGCAGGGCATCCTCCAGGAGGGATCTCAAGGGGTAAATCCAATTGCAGTTACCTTAAACGCAGATTCTATTACTACAAACACTGCGAAAATATATATGTATTATGATTATCGTTATTATATAGGTACGAAAAAAGTTATGTTTACCTATATTAAAGCCTCTACCTATATAGCAAATAATAGTGCTCCATGGAGTTCAACTGGATGGGTACAAGTGTTTAATCAGAATGGATCATATAATTACAATCTTGTAGGTTTAAATGAAAACACAGAATATTTCTATCAAGCCTGGGTTCAATATAATTCTTCAACGAATGCAAGCCTGAAAATTAATTCGTCTGGAACAATCAATCTATTTCGAACACAGAGTTATTCGAGTGGAATGTGGCATTTTGATGAAAATTCTGGATTGATAGCAATTGATTCTTCTAACAATGGAAACAACGGAAGTTTACTTCCACCGGATGTAACACAAGCGCCTCAGAGGCTCAATCAATCTGATAATGTTGTTAATAATAGATCGTTACGTTTCGATGGCTACAATGATTATGTAGTGGTTAATCACGCCGCAAGTCTTGCTCCCACCAATGAGGTAGCGATAGAAGCGTGGGTAAAACCAGAGGCTAAAAATGAATACAAAGGAACTAATCTTCAACGAATAAATGGCACAATGTTTGGCACTCAAACATATGGATGTTACGAGCCTGATATTATTAACATATCCAATGATATATATGCGATTGTCTCAAGGAATTCAGCGCTTGGTGGTTTTGTTTATACCGTTCAAATCTCTGCTGAGGGAAACATTACTGAAAATGCAACAACGAGCGTTGTTGATATTTACCAATTTGAAGCAACGCGTTGTGAAACACCGAAAATTATCAAAGTTGAAGGAAGCAGCGATATCTACGCTATCGTGTACAGAGGACCAAACGGGTTTTTATATATCGCTACCGTCCAGATATTATCAAACGGAAAAATTATAAAAGCGGTCATAGGTAAAGTTGCTATAGATTCCATCAATTGTTATTATCCTGATATTATCTATAATGATGGAGATTATTATACTGTTGTATACTCATCCTATGAATACTATTTAGCTGCGAACCGTTATATTGGGCGACTACAAATAACTAAAATAACTTCTGCAGGGGTAATTACAGGACAAGTAAGATATTACAATTTTGGCGGTGCAAGTACCCCAGCAGGTATTATGCAGTATCTCGATATTATTCATGTTAACGATGATTACTATTCCATAGTATTTCGAGATTCTGACACCGATGGTTCTTTAAGAGCTGTCCAAATAAAGAATGGTTTCATCATCTTTGTTGATAGCACTATTTATAAATTTGATAATAATAATATCTCTGATATTCCGCTCAGAATAATACATGTTTTTGATAAAATATATGCGGTGTTTTATGGGGATAAAGAGGGAAATATAATACAGGGTGGAGCGATAAGAACTATGGTAATATCCGATACCGGAACATTTGAAGATTCAATAGCCTACTCAACACTATTGCCTCCAGCTGATTGGATTCAATTTACTAACCCTGAGATTATTCATATCGCCAGTGATATATTTGCCGTGTCTTACCGCATTAGTACTCGCGCAGAGGTAAAGACGCTCCAAATCTCAAATCTGGGGATAATCACCAATCATACCAATGATCCTATATGGAAATATGTTTACCAACCGGCATCGTCGTACACTATCAATACTCCAAAAATTATCGAAGTAAGTTCACTTAAAGATACCTATGCAATTGTGTATCCCAAAAGCGTGAGCTCTGATACAAATAATGGCGTCTTATTAACCATTAAAATCGCTGATAATGGTTCTATTTTGAAAAAAATTCTCGATTCTGTTCTCTTAGGTCCTGTAAATTTCTATGCACCTGGTATCGTTCAGGTTTCAAATGATATCTATGCAGTGGTATGCAGAAAGGTTCTCTATGGAAGTATGTCTCTTCACACGATTCGTATCTCCAATGTTGGAAAAATTGATAACAGTTTTATTGACACGTTGGATATCCCAATGCCGGAGGTTACTCCCGGTTTATCCATAAAAATTGTTCACGCTATTAATAATATTTATTTGATAGTTTTTGATAATTATGGGAGTCCTGCTATTACATTAAAAACAGTCGAAATAGCGGATAACGGAACTATACAAGATTCTGTTCTTTGTTCGTATAATATCACGAAATCAGGGTATTCAAATTTTTGTTCACCAAATGTGATACGGATAAAAAATAATATTTTTGCTGTCTCGTATCATTCAACGAACTATGCCAGTAAAAGTGATTTTGTAAGCACAATAAAAATAAAATTAACAGGAAACATCACCCTTATCGATACATACACAATGAATGCATATTTCTCATCAGTATATGGTTATGACGAATATTCAGATATAATCCCTGTTAATGGAAGTAATCATCTGTATGCTTTACTGTATGGTTATGATTATTTTATTCCTGGGCAACATCGAGGTTCAGGAGTTATCATCACAATCAGCATTAACGATACGGGGGTAATCAATCAAATTCCATTAGCAACCTATACTTTTGAAATCTACGGATGTAGCAGGCCTGATTTTATCCAAATTTACAACTCTACGTATGCTCTCGCATACTCAAAATCAGTGTGGGTTAACCCCTATCAGATATCTGGTACTATACAAACAATTTATATTTCTTCCAATGGAACGATAATAAAAAAACTTGATGCTGTTTCTTTTACGACTATTAACTCTAATTCCGATATTGCGCATAGTCAATTTCTCGACCATATCTATCAAGATATTTATGCATTGATCTATACGGTTCCCTCCGGATCAACAGCCAAAGGATACATTAGTACATTTCGCATTGCGACAGACGGGTCTATTTATAGGACTGTTACCAATGTTATTTTTGATTTTACATTGGCCTTGAAATCTGCTGCTAATATTTTACCTTCCTATACGAATATCACCAATAACATTGTTGCATTATGTTATCAGGGGGACTATGATGATGGGTACATTGAAACTGTTAAAATAACTATAAGTGATACAAGTGCAACATTAAAAAACATAATTTCAAAATCTGGTTCGTACGCAATTTATGGAAATAAAACGGTTTTTGTAGCTACATTAAGGACGACAAGTGGAGATAAAATTCTCACATTACCTGTTCATCAAGGGTGGAACTATCTTGTGCTCACCTATGACCATACGAGAATTAAATTCTTTAATAATTTAACAAACGTGTCTTTACTTTGTAATGAAAATATCCAGAGCTTTGCCACGTCTCTTATATTTGGAGGATATAGCGGTATCTACGATGAATTTGCTGTCTATAAAGCCCATCTTAGGGACGATGAAATTTATGATCATTATACAAAATATTAAACTTCATCATTAAAATAAAGGTAGGAACCATGAAAATAAATAGAAAAAAATTACTGCTACCTATTTTAGAAGGAAAAAATATTTCAACAAAACGAAGCAGTAAAGCAGTATCTGAAATTATAGCGACTATATTACTTTTATCCATTAGTATCTCGCTATTATGCATTGTTTATGTACTCGTTTTGAACAACGCAACAAGTCCATCATCTACCTATGGCGTATCATCGGCACAGCTTATAGCATCGGCAGATGAAAAAAAGGTTTTTTTGCAAAACAACGGAGGTGTTCCTTTATCACTTAATACCAATCTTATTATCACTGTCGGTGGTAAAGATTATTTTATTTCTGCGAAAGATTGCATTGTTGATTCCAATGGAGACGGTCAGTGGAGTATCGGTGAACAGATTATATTTACTCCTCCGGGTAATACTAGTTTATATGGTTTAGAAGTTTCAATAAAAGTGATAAATCCAGATACAAATTCTATGATTATGGCTGGTATCGTACAAGAAGGTGCTCGAGGCGATCAGCCATATGTTCAGACATTAAATCCTTATGATGTTTGGCCTCATAGTGCGACAATGAAATCATATTACAATTTTATTAAGACTGATAATCTTCCTGGTAAATTTTGGTTTCAATGGAAAAGATCTGATGACCCTATCTGGTCTCGCACTCCAATAATAAATATCACATTAGCTCCTTCCGGATTTCAGGTATTAACTCTTTATAATCTTACATCCAACAAAAATTATCTCTCTGAGGCTTGGATTCAATATACATCAGGTAATTCTACACTAAACCAATCTGGAGGAATAAAACTTTTTACAACACAAATCGATGCAATGGGGATTTGGCATTTCGATGAATCTTCAGGATTAAAACTCTTTGATTCCTCTGGACAATATCCACCTAATGATGGTTCTCTTTCACCAAATGAAATACGCGGTCCTCAAAGGTTAAACGGAGAATTAAATCATTCGGCGAAATGTTTAAGTTTTGATGGGATTGATGATTATGGTCAAGTTGCTAATTCAAATAGCTTAAGTATCACTAATGAATGTACTATAGAGACATGGATAAATCGTTCACAACATAGTGATGGATTGGTTGGTACACCACTTCAGTCATCTTTATCACAATTCGGAAACTATACATTAGGATGTTATTCTCCTTATATTATTCATGTAAATGGGAACATCTATGCGCTTGTTTCGATAAATGAAAATTCGTTAGGTTACATCTACACAATTAATATAACAAATTCTGGAGATATTATTGAGAATCCATCTACCTCTTCAGGTTATCTTGATTTTTTTAATTTTGATATTTCTTGTAGAACCCCAAAAATTATTCAAATAATTGGAAGTAATGG
>Ga0315282_10009972_pt1 | contig 15000 bp, 18 predicted proteins | sample YL17G07_20_MG_FD_203693 | JGI IMG/M metagenome (GOLD analysis project Ga0315282, IMG submission 203693) | Sediment microbial communities from Yellowstone Lake, YNP, Wyoming, USA - YL17G07_20 | ecosystem: Environmental > Aquatic > Freshwater > Lake > Sediment | place: USA: Wyoming | collected... | reverse complement strand
TTGAACAATGACGCACTCCCACGCCATAAAGGCGGGGTATCTTTGAAGGAGGAAGGTGAATAGGATGGAGAAAAAAAGCATTTGGGGACTTCGGCAAAGAGCTTTGGGACGGTTGGATACGACGCTCATATTATTCGAGTTAGTTCTGAGTGTGATATTCTTTGCGGTGGGGCATCTTATAGGTAGCGGCTATATCCGCGGAGTTGGGGTCGGATTGATAATTGCTTGGGTGACAAGTGCATTAGCCTATTTATACAGAAAGAAAAAGGTGAAACCATGAACTACAAACAGAAAAGACACATAACAAATACACTGCTATATGCAACAATCATAACAGCACTAATGGCAATCATAAGGCAATATAGCACAATAGGAATGATTATTTTTGCTGTTGTAAGTGTTGCTTTGTTATTTGCTGACAGGCACATAGAGAACAAACACTTGAAAGAAGAGGAGCGATAAAATGCAAAGTAAACAAGCCCCACTTCCTTCACAGCCTAAAGGCAGTGGTATCCGTGAGGCGATTTTATGAAGCTCGAACTGAAAGGTTTGTATTTCATAACCGACCGCTCGCTTTCGAAGAAGAGCGTAATCGAGGACGTGAAAGCCGCGATAGACGCTGGCGTGCGCATCGTGCAATACAGGGAGAAGAAACTCCCTGACGATGCAATGATAGCCGAGGCGAAGCAAATCGCCACAATCTGTAAGGGGAAGGCGCTTTTCATAGTCAACGACCGCATCAAGGTCGCGCTCGCGAGCAAAGCCGATGGCATCCACATAGGGCCTTATGACACGGATTACATTGACGTGAGGAAAATCTTCGGCTCATCGAAAATCATCGGCGTGACGGTGAGCTCGCTGGAGGACGCGAAACGCTTCGAGGATTTCGGGGCGGATTATATCAGCCTTTCGCCCGTCTTCTCGACATCGACGAAGAAAGACGCTGGCGAGCCGATAGGCCTCGAAGTCATAAGGCAGGCGAGCAAAACGCTGCGGGTGCCCTTTACGGTCATAGGCGGCATAAACTTCGGGAACCTCGGCGAAGTCGTCGAAGCCGGCGCTGAAAGCGTCTGCATGATATCGGCGATTCTGAAAGCTGAGGATGTCGAAGAAGAGATAAGGAAAGCGGAGAGGATTATTCATGAGCACGCAGCTCGAAAAGGCAAGAAATAACGCAATCACGAAAGAGATGGAAGCCGTCGCCAGAGACGAGAACGTCGCAGTGAAAGAGCTGATGAAAAACATAGCGAAGGGCTTTGTCGTGATTCCGCTGAGCACGCTGCACAGGAACGTGAAGCCGATAGGGATAGGCAGGGGCCTGCGCGTCAAGATTAATTCTAACATAGGGACTTCGGTCGCGAAGGCGGACGTTGCGTACGAACTCGAGAAGCTGCGCGTTTCTATCGAGTCTGGTGCGGACACGGTGATGGACCTGAGCACCGGCGGCGACATCGACCGCGTGAGAAGGGAGATATTGAAGCATTCTACGGTTCCGATAGGAACGGTCCCGATCTACCAGGCAGTTGTCGAGAGCGGGGACATAGTCGGCCTGACGGAAAGCGATTTCCTGCGAGGCATAAGGAAGCACATCGAGGACGGCGTCGATTTCATCACCGTCCATTCAGGTGTGAGGAGAGCTGCGATACCGCTGGTGAAGAAGCGGATGATGGGAGTCGTTTCCCGCGGCGGCGCGTTCCTGATAAAATGGATGGAGCACAACAAGCGCGAGAATCCTCTCTACACCAATTTCGACAAGATTGTGAAACTCGCTTACAAATATGACGTTACTCTCAGCCTCGGCGACGGGCTGCGCCCTGGCTGCATAAAGGACGCGACGGACAGCGCACAACTACACGAACTGCGCGTGCTTGGCGACCAGGCCCGGGCAGCTTACGACGAGAACGTGCAGGTCATGATAGAAGGCCCTGGTCACGTCCCGCTTCACCAGATAAAAAGGAACATAGACCTGCAGAAAAAGATCTGCGACGGCCGGCCTTTCTACGTGCTCGGGCCGATCGTCACCGACATCGCGCCGGGTTATGATCACATCACTTCAGCGATAGGCGGCGCGCTCGCTGCTTATCATGGCGCGGATTTCCTTTGCTACGTGACGCCGCGCGAGCATCTCGGACTTCCGAATGTCGACGACGTCCGCGAGGGCGTGATCGCGGCGAAGATCGCTGCACATGCCGCCGACCTGTCGCGCGGCATCGGCCGCGACTGGGATGACAGGATGGCAGAGGCGCGGGCGAATCTGGACTGGAAGAAGATGATGGAGCTCGCCATCAATCCTGCGAAGGCGAAGAAGATGCGTGAGGAATGCGCCCCGAAAGATCCTAACACATGCTCCATGTGCGACAGGTTCTGCTCGGTCAAGATAACAAAATCTTTGCGTGAGAAAAAATGAAAATCAGGGACATCGGCGGGGAATTCGCGCTCATCGAAAGAATTTCGCGCAGGATAAAGGACAGGAGCGTCCTCAACCAGATAGGCGACGACACCGCAGTCGTCAGAGTCAACGGCAGGAAGCTGCTTTTTACGACGGACACGCTGGTCGAGGACGACCATTTTTCTCTGCGCTGGTCCACGCCATACCAGATAGGCATGAAGGCGATGGAAATCAACGTGTCAGACATCGCTGCGAGCGGCGGCAAACCAAGATATGTTCTTATTTCGCTGTGCATGACGAAAGCGACGGAAGTCGAGTTCGTCGACGAACTCTACAAAGGCATTTACGCCGTTGCGCAGAAATACGGCTTTGAGGTCATAGGCGGCAACATGACGCACGGGAAGCAGATTGTAATAGACGTGTGCATGGTCGGCGAGACAAAGAAGCCGGTTCTCCGCTCTGGCGCGAAGATCGGCGATCTCATCTGCGTCACCGGCGATCTGGGCAAGTCGAAAGCTGGCCTCGAACTGTTCAGGCGCTTCGGCAGCGGAGCGAAGCGCTTCGATGCAGCGAAAGCGCATCTTGAACCCAAGGCGCGGCTTAAGGAGTCGCAAATCATTTCGAAATTCGCCAGCGCGATGATCGACGTCTCCGACGGGCTCGCTCCGGAGGTAGGGCACATCTGCGAGATGTCGAAAGTTGGCGCTGTCATTTATGCCGAGAAGATTCCGGTCTCCCCGGAAACAAGGAAGGCAGCGGAGCTGCTGAAAGCGAAAGCGATGGACTTCGCCCTGTACGGAGGCGAGGATTTCGAGCTCGTGTTCACGCTGTCTGGAAAGCGGCTTAAGGAATTAAAAAAGAAGGTCAAGTTCACTGTTGTGGGTAAGACTCTCCCCCGTAAGAAGGGGCTTTACCTTCTGGAGGGCCGGCAGAAGAAGAAACTGGGGAAGGGATACGATCACTTCGGATGACGGGCACGCTCTTTTCAATTTCGAGTTCCTGTTTTAATTCTTTCAAAACCTTCAGCAAATCATTATGTTTTGTCTGAGGGCTTAGATCTATGTAGTTCTTTTCCATGATGTTTGGATACCGGCTTTCAAGCCCCTTCAAGGTTCTGCTTATTTCACCCCGTTCAGATGTATATGGATCACATGGCAGATTGCCGTGGTAAGCGCCCCTGATATCGTGTTTGACGATAAGCTTCAGATAGAGCAGCCTTTCTCTTTTGTCTTTATGAGAGCTCCTTTTTCTTGCAGTCACGTCATGCGCATTCCCGGCTCCGGACGGCTCGGACGGACTTTTATGCATGATGCGAATTTTTTTATAAGCCCGCCCCGGCACCGGATTCGGCTTTGGTTTCTGGCCATTCCGCGTTTTGTCAAGTTCGGAAAGCAGAGTAGGATCCTCCACCTTCAGGGAAGATTTATAGTACCAAATGGGAGGGGAGATGCCGTCGGCTGACCTGAGGTTGTAAATTTCACCTTTGTAGGTCACGGTCAGGACAGGCGAGGTGTCCCTCAAAATATAACCCCTGAACGTTTTGAACATTTTTATTTATTCGGGGATAAGTTTAAAATTCTTGTTGTGCGATAAGAATTGAAAGGTCGTGCTCAGGGTTATCGAGGAAAAAGCGAAGAAAAACCTCGGGAAAGGCTACGACCACTTCGTTTAGGCCGCCTTTTGCATTTCGCCTCGTCTCTTGAGAGCCTTTTCGATATCTTTGTAAAAGGTCGTGGTTCTCGAAGCCCTGTTCTGCATTTTGTAGGATTCCATGAAATCAGGCCTCCGCCTTTCCATCCATCTCAAAAACCTCGCCTTTTCCCCGCGGATTGCCATGCCTTTCCCAGGGTCGTGATAACGCCATTCCATTACCCCCATGAGCCTGTTGATTCTCATGTCTATATCTGCTGTACGCATTGCGTATTTTCCGCTGTAAGGTTTTCTTATAGCCGGTCTGCCGCGTCTTGGTACTGCAGCCTTAATTTCAGCGGGCAAGGCATCCGGATACATTTCCCTGTAAAGCGACTGCAAAGTAAAATCCAAAGAAAGGACAACATCTCTGAAATCAGTGCCGCACCAAGTGCCGCTCTGGTTCGAACGGTAATATATTCCGCCTTCCATTCCGTCCGCCACGTACCTGAAGACCTTGTAGCCCTTTATCCTTTTTTCAAGCGGTTCCAAAACAGCGACCTCGACCTGCTCCGGCATACCGACCATTCTTAAGGTGTGCATGAGGTTTAAAATCCTTTTGGTCATCATAAATAGTATGAAATACGGCTTCGGCAGAAAATTATTTAACTTCGGGCTAGGCTTGTGCATGCTGGGGGCAACAACAGGAAAATTAGAAAACCCGTACGTTGATAAGGATTTCCACCAGTGCCTGGCGGGCACCACAAAACTGAAGTCTGATTACTGGAGCGGTAAAATAGACACGGGAGAGGTTCTCGATTATTTTTCAGACATTATAGCCAAATACGAAAAAACTGAACCTTTTCTCGCGAATTATCTGAAGCAGGTTCAGTTTGACATGGTGAAAGGAAAGGTCGTGCTCAGGCATATTGAGGAAAAAGCGGAGAAAAGCGGCATGGAAACAGCAAAGGTAAAAGATCAGTAAAAGATTTATCCGTTCTAGGGAATTAATTTTTCAGGCGTCCTCGGGAAGAGGATCGCTTCCTGCACGTCCGGGAGGTTCATGAGCTGCTTTACGAAACGGTCGACGCCAAAGCCTATGCCTCCGTGCGGCGGCATGCCATATCTGAAGGCGTCGGTGTAGAAGGCGAAATCCTTCGGGTCGAGGCCTTTCTCCGTCATAACCCTTTTCAGGACCCCGTACCTGTGCTCCCTCTGGCCGCCGGATGCAAGCTCGAGGCCCTTGTAATCGAGATCTATCCCTCTCGAAAGCTTGCCGTCGAACATTATGTAGAACGGCTTCAGCACGGACGGGAACTTGGTGATGAAGTAAATATCAACGCCTTTCTTCTTCATTATCTCCGCGAACTTCGCCTCCTCCGCGTCCTCGAGATCGTCGCCGAACTTCTTGTTCATGCCTGCCTTGTTGAGCGTGTCGATGACGTCTTCGTAAGTCACGCGCTTGAAAGGCGTTTCAGGGACTTCGATGTCGGGGAGGCCGTCGCCTTTCAGGCCTTTCATGATGTGGACGACCATGCGTTCCAGAACGTTGAGCACGTCTTCCTCGCTGTCTATCCACGCCAGCTCGAAGTCGAGGGACATGAATTCCGAGATATGGCGGCGCGTATGGAACTTCTCCGCCCTGAACGCCTGGCCGATTTCGTAAACGCGGTCGAGCCCGGAAGCCATCATCATCTGCTTGTAGAGCTGCGGCGACTGGCGGAGATACGCTTGCTTGCCGTAATAGTTGAACTTGAAGAGATTCGCTCCACCTTCTGCGCCTGCGGCTTGGATGACCGGCGTATGCACTTCGATGAAGCCGTTCTTGTGGAAGAACTCGTGGGCGAAGCCCATGACCTTGTGGCGGATGATGAAAATCTTCTTGACCTCCGGCCTGCGCAGGTCCATGAAGCGGTAGTCGAAGCGCGTGTCTTTCCACGACTCGATGTGCTTGTCCATGGGCAGCGGCTTTTCGGCGGCTGCTAGGACTTTCACGTACGAAGGCACGAGTTCGTAGCCGAGCTTGGCGATCTTCGATTTCACGACCATCCCCTCAACCTCGACGCAGTCCTCCTTGCCGAGATTCGAAATAATATCTATGACCGCATCGGAAACGTCGCCTTTCTTCGCGATGACCTGCACGAGGCCTTCGCGGTCGCGCACGGTGAGGAACGCGATGTTGCCCATCTTGCGTATGTTGTCAACCCAGCCCTTCACCTTCGCCCTCGCGTCGGCTTTCAGCTCTTTCGAGTACGTCTGCTCCATAATCATCATTTTTGGTTTTGGTACTTATTAAAATTTAGTTGCGGGCGCAGCAGGCGGAAGAAAGTTTTTATGCCAGCTTTTTTGTGTACATGTCATGCGTGTCGGAATGTATTCTGCAGGGGAGTGCCAAGACAGTGATAATTCTGAATTTTTTAACGTCAATACGCTTCAGCAATGAAGGGTGCAGTTCGAACCTGTTCAGCTCCTTCGAAAAATATATTTTTTGGGGCGAAACTCCCCTCCCCTTTAACGTTTTTACAAGCTGCTCAGCCCTTTCTCTGGGTTCGTCTATTACCAGCTTTTCCAGTAATCCGCTCTCGGTTACCCTTTCATGATGCCTTCTGAGAATTTCCGCAGCGTTTCTGTGTAGCATGGAACCCTGCACATTGTGCTTGTAATAACATGAGCAGAAGTTAATCGGTATGCCTATGTCATTTTCAATGGCAAAGTCCATTATCCTCAGCGCCGAAAGTTCGCTGCCGTATACCGGCATGAAGGCTGACAGAAAATCCCGCTTCGAGGAGCCGACCAGAACCCTGTACTGCCTCTTTTTCATGTTTTCGAGGTTGAAAGGATGCAGCATCAGTTCGTGCAGATTGACGTGCCTGACGCCGAGCTTTTTCAGTTCAGGAAGCAGGCTCTTTATTTTCTCCTCATCTTCGGGTATAGCCGGCGTTTCCACACATACGACATCGATGATGCCGACCGCCTTCCTCAGCGGCGCAAGGTCGTAGGCCCTTGCCGAGAGGTTAAACATCATTTCATTGAGACCCGATTTCTTCAGCCGCTTCAGGTTTTTGACGGTAGCCAGGTCCCCGTTAGAATAAAGCCATATGTAAAAATTTCTGCCCATGCCCTTCCTGATGGCGGTTATGTACTTCAGGGTTTTGTCTAACGTGCTCAAAGGTTCGCCGCCGGAAATGCCGGCGGCCCTGATTTTCCATTTCTTGAGGAATCTGACAAGGGCCTCCGGGCTTTCCATCTTAATCTCTCTTTCTATAGTTACCTCGTCTGCGGGCGTTAACGCCGGCTTGGCGCAGTAGAAGCAGTTTCTCGTGCATTTATTGGTTACGTAAACGCATGAGCTCTTCCCCGTCTTGCAGATGCTGCAGCCGGGGGATAGTGCCCCGTAAAAAAGGCTGTTGCCCCGGTGCATCGTCCTGACGCCTTTGGCCTTGAGTTTTTTTATGATGTCTTCCCGTTGCCCGATGTATTTTTTGATATCAGCCTCGGTCAGCCTTTCCACGCCTTTGTAGCGTTCAATGTTTTTCTGTTTTTTCTCTGCAATTTCCTTCGCAAAAAGGCAAGTCCATGACATTTGTTTTCACTGAATAACTAAAGATAAGATAAATTTAAAAACTAGCTTGTGGCATCAGCCTTCTTTGAGTATTACCAGCGTTTCCGTCGAGAGTATGCCCTTGAAGTCGCGCAGCGTGTCTATCACTATCTTGTCCAGTTCCTCGATGTCCTTCACCCGTATTAGCATGATGATGTCTATCGTTCCAGTCACAATGTCGGCCTTCTCAACGAAAGCGAGCTGCTTTAGTTCTCTGGCGAGCTCGTGCTGGCTGATTCTAAGGGATTTGAGATAATGCGAATCCACCCTGACGAGCACGTACGCGGACAGCGTTTTCCCCATCTTGCGGTAATCGAGCTCGATGGTGAAGCGCTTTATGACGCCCATCTTCTTCAGGCGATTTATGCGGTTGTGGACGGTCGTTATGGGCAGGAGCGTTCGAGCGGCGACCTGGCGCACTGTCAGATCGCCGCTTTCTTTCAGGATCTCCAGGATGCGGAGGTCTTTGTTGTCGATCTGGCCAACGGTCTCTGCCTTCCTTTTCCTGTCGGGACCGGCTGCCGTAGCGTAATCCATATTGAACAATTGTTCCATTTAGTATATAAAAGTTGGTATTTTTTGTATATTTTTCCATAAAAACAGGTAAAAACATATATATCATCGCCGGTATTAAAAAATACCTGAAAAACCCCAGACCATATTTTTAAGCACAGTTTTCAAAAATAAGATAAGCACGTTAATGGTGGTGTCATGAACATAGAGAAAATCCCTTCGAGCGTCGGCAAGGCCATCGAGATAAAGGGATGGGTCTACCGAAAGCGTGAGAGCAAGGACATCATCTTTCTCATCATACGCGATTCGCACGACATCGTGCAGTGCACGATAAAAGCGGACAGCAAGGACTTCGAAAAGGCACAGTCGCTTACTATGGAATCGTCGGTGATTGTAAAAGGCCACGTGACCGAGGATAAGCGCGCGCCCACAGGATACGAAGTAAAGATAAGCGAGATTCACCCGGTCCACATTGCAGAGCGCTACCCGATAACCAAGGACCAGTCGCCGGAGTTCCTGATGGACGTCCGCCATCTCTGGCTGCGCTCGCGCCAGCTCACGGCCTCGATGAAGATACGCCACACGGTCATGGGAGCGATACACAAGTTTTTTCGCGACCGCGGCTATTACGAGTTCGACCCGCCCATCTTCCAGCCGAGCCAGTGCGAAGGCGGCGCGACATTATTTCAGGTGAAATATTTCGACGACATCACGTACCTCACGCAGTCATGGCAGCTTTACGCGGAGGCCGCGATATTCGCGCTCGAGAAAGTCTACGATGTCTCGCCGACGTTCCGCGCCGAGCGTTCGAAGACGTCAAGGCATCTTGCCGAGTTCTGGATGGCGGAGATGGAAGCCGCATGGATGGAGCTGGACGAGGTGACGGGAGTCGCGAAGGACGAAGTCAGGTTCATGATAGAGGAAGTCCTCAAGCACAACAAAAAGGAACTGGAAATCTTGGGGCAGGATATCAAGAAGCTCGAAGCGATTGCGAAGAAGCCTTTCCCGACGATTACCTACACCAAAGCGCTGGAAATCCTGCGCGAGAAGGAAGGCCTGAAGATACAGTGGGGCAAGGACTTGAGAACGATAGAAGAAGACAAGCTCATGAAGCACTTCGACACGCCCGTCGTCGTCACGCATTACCCGAAGGAGATAATGGCGTTCTACAAGCCGCGAGACCCGAAGGACGCGAAGACGGCGCTGTGCTTCGACATGCTCGCGCCCGAAGGCTACGGGGAAATAATCGGCGGCTCGCAGAGAGACACGGACATCAAGGCGCTGACCGACTCGCTTAAGAAAATGGGTGAGAAGCCAGAGAACTATTCATGGTACATGGACCTCCGCCGCTATGGTAGCGTCCCACATTCCGGTTACGGGCTCGGCGTGGAGCGCGTGGTCGCATGGCTTTGCCATCTGGAGAACATCAAGGATGCGATTGCCTTCCCGCGCACGCAGAGAAGGTTCAAGCCGTGAGCCTAGGTACAATAAAGGCTTTTAAAATTTCTCAACAAAAAATATTCGATAATCATGGGCTATGCTTCCAAAATGACAAGAAGAAATTTTTTGAGGACAGTTGGTCTTGGTACCCTTGGAGTTGCTGCAGGCGCATATTTACCAAAAAGACTTTATGCGGACGATCTGGTTGAAAACGATAAGATTCAGGCATTGTTTGGTAAGGCAGGCAGCCTGCTCATGAAGGCAAAGGGTAGCAGCTTTGATTATAAAATTGATGATTTGGACGTAAATGGTGATGGCAAACCAGATAAGATAAGATTACAGCTAAGGCAAGGAGAATTTGTAACCAAGCCGGACAACAGCGGTACAATCGATGGAGCAAGATTAGATATGTATTTTGACCTAGGCGATGCAACTGGATCAGAACGAAGAATTTACGGAATCGTAGACAGAGATGGCAAGGTTTCCATATGCAAAAGCCGAAATTTGGGAGAGAAAGGCAAGGACGTTGAATCACTTCTTGATACCTTGATAAAAAATCTTGAAAAATAAATTAACAGCATGCCAACATGAACTTTTATTTTTCCCAGAACCAGAACAGCTTCTTCTGCTTGTTCTCGCCGAGCATCTCCTTCGTCGTGTCCCACGAGAAGCGCACGAGCCCTTTCTCCGGGAACTTCTTGTTCTTCTCCAGGTAGGTTTTCATAGAGGCGATCGTTCGCTCATCCGACGGATAGCCCGTCCCCTCGATGCCGTACTTCTTCCCCAGTTCCCCCATCTCCCTGTCGCGCTCGACCTTCGCGAGTATGGACGCCGCGGAAACGACGGGGTATTTCTTGTCCGCGTAATTTTCCACAACCAGCGAAGTGTCGTTTTTCAGCATCTTGTGCATGACCCTGCCGAATTTTTCGGTGTTGACCTCCGGGCCGTCGACATACGCCTTCGCCGCGCTGAGGCAGTCGATTACCATGCACATCTTCATGGCCTCGACGCGATTGAGGTTGACGCCCTGCTTGTTGTAGTCATCGATTTTGCAGGGCCCGACCTTGACGACTACGATGTCCTTGACAATCTTCTCGATTTTCTTGGCGAGCTTCTCGCGCTGCGATGGCGAGAGCTCTTTCGAATCGCGCACGCCGATCTTCTTCAGCTTCGCGATGTCCTTCTCGAAAACAGAAACGCCTGCGATGACAAGCGGGCCTATCACTGCCCCGCGGCCGGCTTCGTCGACGCCGCAGACGATAATGCCGCGATCATGTTTTTTCTCTTTTGCCTGGACCATAAGGACGCCTTAATCTCTATTTGCGGATAAGAGATAAATGCTTTGCTGCGGCGAATTAATTTATACGCGGCCGGTCTATATTAAATCAGGGCGTCTGCATGGATTTTGTGACTCTTCTGAATTCTGATTTTATCGGCCTCATAATAATACCGGTTTTCATATTCCTTGCAAGGATTATCGACGTGTCGATGGGGACGATAAGGATAATCTTCATTTCAAGGGGCATGAAGTACGTAGCTCCTGTGATCGGCTTCTTCGAGATGCTCATCTGGCTGTTTGCCATAAGCCGCATCATACTGGAGATGGCAAACATCCTTAATTACATAGCCTACGCCGGCGGCTTCGCCGTGGGAACGTTCGTCGGCATGGCCATAGAGGAAATCCTTGCGATGGGTTACCTCAGCGTCATAATAACCACCAGCAAGGATACCGCCGAGATGGTCGGCAAGCTGGACCTGGCCGGGTACAAGATCACGGTCGTTGACACGCAGGGCGGGACGAAGGACAGGAAGATGATATTCGCGATAATCAAGAGGGACAAGCTGAGGAACGTCATAAGCATCATCAAGGAAGTTGATGCCAACGTATTCTACGCAGTCGAGAACATCCAGGACATGCACGAGATACACCTGCCGCCTGACTTCAGCGCAAGAAAGCGTTCGCTGCTCCTGAAGTTCAGAAGGAAAGCGGCGTGATATTCGTGCGAATTAATAAAACTATATGTAGGGCATTTCGCGTACGTCAAGCCCGTCCTTTTTAGCCAGAGCGGCTATCCCTGAAGTATGTGCAGAACCCACTGCTATTATATTCTTTCCATTGAATAGCTGTAGCTGCTTAGCTTTTTTGAACATGCTGTCATCCCTGTTGCCAAGTAATTCATCAGAAAAAAATAGATAACTAGGTTCGTGTTTTACAAAATAATCACGGGAAACATTTTTTAACTCTTTGGTGTAGCTTCCATCTAAAAATGGTATTATTTTCTCTACAACGAAGCCATCCCCTAAAACATTCGGGCAAAAAATCTCCTTCACGAGCTTCCAATGATTCTTGCCCTCGAGGCCTACGACTTGTTTGCCGTTTTTTCTTGCATAGTCTAAAAACCCACCATCAATTGAAATGATATCAGGAGCGTTAAATTCCAAAAACATCAAAGTTTCCAGTATTTTGTTAATGTCCCTTGTTGCCAAAGCATCTTCACAGAAAACGGTAAACTTTTCCAATAAACCTTGGGTTTGCGGATCTGGTGCCGCATTTTTTCTCATAATATCAATCCGCTTTCTTATTGTTTTCACTGTGTAGTCCATCTCCTCTCTCTTAAAAAACTCATCAAGTTTTCGTTTAGATTCCCCTAAAAGACCAAATGTGTCAGGAGGAATAGCCTCGACAGTCAATTTATCTGCATCATGCATATAATATTCGGCCCAGTTTTTCCTAAAAGAGCGGGCTATATATCGGCGGAAAACCCTGTAAGGTATAACATGGCAAGTTCCTACCAGCTTAGAATCTTCTATGGCGTAAACATATGGTAAAGAATGCTTTTTCATTACTTTATAGTGATTATAAAATTTAAATATCCATCTAACCGATAAAAGTTTTTTTTAGGAATTCAGCGCCTTCTTTTCTCGAGCAGCTTCCTTATCTTCACCAGCTCGTCAAGCACGCTGGTCCCGGCAACGCCCTTTTCGTAGGTTTCGACGGCGACAGGTTTCTGCCCCTTCACCATGTCCATTATGGTGTCGCGTATCTCTTCGAAATTCTGCATCCCCTCTATCGTTATCTCGGCTTTCCTAGCGTTGGCAGCCGAATAGCCAGCGGTCTGTATCTTTATGGTGGCTATCCCATAGCGTCTGGATACAGGCCCCTGCGCGATGTCGATGTTGGTTATCCTGTTGTAGGGGACGATGCCCGTCTCCCTGAACCAGACCCCCCTGTGCCACACCATTTCGTGGTCGGTGAGCTTGTAGTGCATGCTGTTGTAGTATTTGCCGACCCACACGAGGGCAATCAGAAAACCCACGAGGATGGGAATGCCCATGAAGATGGCCAGCATCATCGCCACTTCAACGGGCGCAAAAAGCATCACAGGCAGGCAGAATATCAGAAAGAAAATGCACGCCGCCGACAGTATATACGTATAGAAAAGGCTCTTCAGCTGCGCAGACGGCTTGAATTCAGAGCCGATTTTCACACTCGCCATAAAACATCACCTGAAAAATTATATTGGATTATGATAATTAGGGATATGCTTTAAAAATTGTTATTTACTCGATGAACACGGGTCCTTCGTGCATGTCATCGATCTTCCTCTCCAGCTCGTCTATGCGCTTCTTGAGGTCGTCTATCGCTGGAATCTCGCTGATCTTGCCCCATTCGCGCTTCTCGACAGTCACGACTTCCTTCTTGAGGCCTTCGACGTCGGTCGCTACGCTGTTTATGTGATCATCGCCGCGCATGATCGCCTTCTTTATGTCATTGAGCTCCTTGTATATCTCGCCGGTGAGCAGCTTCTCGTCCGCTTTCATCCGCTTCTCGAGGAAGCCCTTCTCGACGTCGTCCTTCGTTAGGAAGCCGTCCAGGCGCGAGACGATTGTATCGATCTCCCTGCGCAGGCTCTCGATGTCGCCGGACACCATGGGCTTGCCCCTGCCCTTCGCTGCCGCAGGCGCCGTGAATTCCGGCAGCTTTATGGGCCTCAGCTCGCTCATCTTGTCTATCTTCCTGCCGAGAAATTCGATTTTCTGCTCGACTTCAAGCATCTTCTTTTTTACCTCCGGGTCAGGGGGGATTAGAAGCTTTTTCGAGGCCTGCGGATTCTTGGAAACAATGAGATTCTTTACTTCCGTGATGAACTTCCTGTTCTCATCCATTTCCTGCTTCAGGCTTTCTATAGTCGTCTCCTCCCCGGAAATCAGCGACTTGATTTTGTCAAGGCTTGCGCGGTTCGCCTCCATGGCCCTCTTGACTTCATCGGAGCTCTTCGGGCCGAATCTGGTGTTAAGGTCATCGAGCTTCGCGTACAGCTCGGTCTTGAGGTTGTCGATCTCGCCTTTGCCGGCGGTCCTGCCAGGTCTCACGTCCTTCATGCCGTGGACTTCCACCTCGAGGTTCGTGACCTCTGCATGCAGTTTCTCGAGTTCGCGCTGCGTCGCTGAGGGAATCGATGGCCGGGACATGTCCACCTTTACCCTCAGGTCGTCGATGAGCCTCCTGTTCTCGGTGACCATCTTCTTCATGGTCTCCAGGTCTGGCATCGCGCCCCTCGGTTTGTCGGAAATCATGAGCCTGAGATTCTCGACTGCCTTCTTGTTGTCCTCTATGGCTTCCTTCAGGTCGGCCAGGTCTATCGCCGTCGAAGGCGCCCTTCTCGCCTGCATGTCCATCCTCATCTGTTCTATGTCCTTCCTGAGTTCATCGATTTCTCCGGGAGCCGCTGCCTCGGATGGCTGCGAAGGCAGCATGACCTTGTCGCGCAGGAACCTGACTTCATCGACCGTCTGCTTCCACCGCTTGAACAGGTCGACATCCTTCGCCAGGTTCTGCAGTTCGACTAGGTGGTCGTCGGCCTCGGAGGCGATGGAGCCTGAAAAAGTGAGCCTGATCTTTTCGAGCTCGTTCTTCAGGTTTATGACGTCGAGCTGCACCATGTTCTGGAGGTCTTCCACGGTTGACAGCTTGTCAATCACGTCCTTCATACCCGAAGCATAATCCTTTTCTTCAGCCATTACAATCACGTCTGGATATTAAGATATTGGCGCTCGCAATATAAATTTTGAAAGCCGCATGCGCTAGAGCTCGACAGACGGCGAGACGCGCGGGCATACGTCGTTTATCACCTTCACCTTTATGAGGGACCACGTGCTGTTTATGTTGCCGACATCCGCATCGAATATCCAGTCGTAGCCGGGCTTCAGGGGGTTGGTTTTCGTCTTCTGCGTCTCTGACGTTATGTTGACGTCCGGATATATTATGAGCTTCGTGCCAGTCGTCGTTTGCAGCGTCAGTTCAAGGGAAAAGTTGTACAGGTTCTGCGTGCCCGTGTTCACGACTTTCACGCTCATGGTCCCGTTCGTGCCGTTGAAATCCCAGGAGACGCCCGAATTGCCGTAGTCGCTGTCGAAAGCGTATGCA
>Ga0315282_10009971_pt1 | contig 15002 bp, 19 predicted proteins | sample YL17G07_20_MG_FD_203693 | JGI IMG/M metagenome (GOLD analysis project Ga0315282, IMG submission 203693) | Sediment microbial communities from Yellowstone Lake, YNP, Wyoming, USA - YL17G07_20 | ecosystem: Environmental > Aquatic > Freshwater > Lake > Sediment | place: USA: Wyoming | collected... | reverse complement strand
CGGCGATGTGCACTATCGTGCCGTAGCAGCTCGGACTTCACTTTGCCTATTACGCGCCACTCGTCGTGAGTTCGCATCGAGTAGAGCGAGGTCGGCGGTCCTGAGTAGTTTGGCGGGCCCGGTGGGACTCGCCAGACTTGTTGGGCGGGTCCACCCCGTGCTTCACCATGGACGCCGCCGCCGACGCGTACTAGCCACGCATCTAATTGAGGATTGTGGCTCGCTCCGTGATTACGGGCGCTCAGGTTCAGAGGTTCATCGGAGAGAGTTGTTAGATCGTGATTTCGTCCATAGCCTCTGCAGAGCGAGCTGTTGATGAATCCAAGAGGATTCGTCAAAGACGTGGCACCCATTGTGATCAGCGTACTAGCGATAACGATGGGTGCAACCTGGGGGATTAGAGAGACATGGGCGAACAATTCTCGCTTGGCTGACGCCGAAATCTACAGCAACGCGATCCAGTCGAAGTCCCTGAACACACCGGGTTCTCCTCCTGACAACGCAGAACTCATCGCGGAAAATTGAATTTCGGTTTCTGAAGATTTCCGGCGAGCTAGCATCTACATGAGTCTGGCAACTGGAGACCAGATGCTTGCTATACTGATGTTCTCAATATCATACGAATATGCCATTGGCGATGAACGCAAGGATAGGATGGGCGTCTTGCAGAGAACCTTCAGCATTGGGTCGTTCGTACTTGGTTTCATCTTTGTGAGGAGACTCGCAACCTGAGTCCTCTTGATCACCTGGTAGGCCTGTTGGAATCGGCTGCGGATGGTCGGGAACCCTAACACAGCTACAGTCGGGCAGCTGCTCCTATCCAACTCTAACGGGCAATTCAGGAGAGTGGGTTTTCCAATTCCAGATGAATAAGGTGAGCAGGAGAACCCCCACGTCGGAGGGCTGGAAGATTGAGGTTCAGGTCTATGACGACGACAGCGCCTCGGATACGAAGCAGGACCTACAGTTAGGCATAAACTTCTACCATGAAGAGACGATGGTCACCACGGTCACGTGGACCTCCCTGACGCTCGGAACGGCGAACCAGACAGCGGACTCCCCCTACTACACCTACACGGTAACGGCGAATGCTCCATTCAAGATACAGATAAAATCGCTTGACTCGCAGCTAATTGGGCAAACCTTCGGCCAAACACCGATTGATATCTCATACGTCACCATCGACAAGGATGACGTCCTAACAGCATGCGTCATCCTCCACCTATCGACTAGCTGGCAGGACTTCGACACTAACGCCGTAGGTTACGACAAGACCAATAACAGCTACTGGTTCCTAAGCCTCCCAAGCGTTGTTTGAGTTGTTTGAGTGTCAAAAACTCGAATGAAGCTATCTAGTAGTAAACCTTTTCTCGTCAACAACATAAAATAAGAATTAGTGCGGAGAGTTTAGAGGGGTACAAGTTGGTTGAAAGGGTTAAAACTGAAATCGATGGCTTGGATGAGGTTGTCGAGGGAGGCTTCCCCAGAGGGAGCTTAATCCTTTTAGCCGGCAACCCCGGTACGGGTAAGTCAGTTTTCTCTGCTGAATTCTTGGCCAAGGGCGCTGAATTGAATGAGCCCGGAGTGTATGTCAGCTTCGCCGAGAGTAAGGAGGCTTTCATGGAGAACTTAAGCAGCCATTTGGGCGTGGACTTCAAGAGGCTTGAGGCTGATGGGAAGTTCAAGTTCCTAGATTTAACGGTCATGAAGGAGGAGGCCATATCCGCAATCCTGGAAACGATTCTAAGCGAGGTTCAAGCTCTAAAGGCTGGGAGGCTTGTAATAGACAGTTTCTCAGCTATGGCTCAAGCCTTCAAGGAGCCCATAGACGTTAGAATCATCGTTCACACAGTGTTAAGTAAAATCGTCAGGCAGATGGGCTGCACGACCATCATGGTGGACGAAGTCCCCTTGGGCGAACCTAGAATTGGCTTAGGCATGGAGGAGTTCGTGGCAGACGGCGTGATAAGACTTATGACTGGCGAGTTGGAAGGCCGCGTGTTTAGGGATTTGGACCTCATTAAACTTAGGGGAACTGAGCTGAAGGAGCGTAAATTAGCCTTTACGCTTAGGGGCGGATTCAAAGCCTTCCCACCCTTCAAGCCTAAACCCATCGAGAAGCCTAAACGTTTCCAGCATATTCCAGACCCGCTAGATAAGTACTCGACGGGTTCAAGGGATTTGGATGAGGCCTTGGGCGGCGGAGTGTCTAGGGGCTCGACTATGCTCTTGGAGGTGGATGAGAAGGCGTCTACGCTTGAGTACCATTTGTTTGTGGCCCCGATGGCTGTTAACTTCGCGCTTCAAGGTAGAGGCGTGATAGTCGTTTCTAGCAGCGGGGTCGATCCCGCAATGATGCGTAAGTATATTGATGTTTACGGCGGGACAGAGGAGGAGTTTAGGCGTTACGCGAGGATGATTGCGGCGAGGGGTCTCACACAGTCTAGTGATTTGCCTAATGTAATCGTTGTTAAGGGAGAAAGCTGGAGAGAAGACTTGGACAAAGTCGTCAAGGCGAGCGAGGAGCTCAGCGCTGAAACTGGTCAACCTAACCTCTCGATTGTCGGTACGGATACGGTGATAACCCTCTACGGCGAGGAACGGTGCGAAGAAATTTTGAATCTGGGCGCCACAGAGGCGCGGAGGGTGGGCGCGGCGGTCATAGCCATAGTTAAAGCGGGTCGCAGGGAGTTAGCTACGAAGCTTAGTCCAATAGCTGATGTTTACCTCCGCCTCGTAAGGGAGCATGGCTGCCTTCTACTCTACGGCATCAAACCTAGAACTGGCTTGTACGCGGTTGAGATGGGTGTGTCGAAGGGCTACCCATTGCCGGAGCTTACCCCAATAGTCTGATGGAGGTGAGAGGCTTGAACAGAAAGTTCAATTCGGGGGGGGGGACGCGTGGATGAGTTTGAGAGGGCCGTGGTGGAGGCGGTTGACGAGGCGTTCCTCTCCTTAGGCGACAGCGTTAGGCGCTCCCTCTACTGGTATCTGGAGAACCATCATGGCGTTGCGAGGGACGAGACTCCCTTCAAGCTTGACGCCTTCGTTAAAGGCTTAAGGAGCATATTCGGCGAGGGAGCGAATATACTGGTAAAGATGATCGCTAAAAGACTGTATGGTAAGCTTGGGCTGCCCTTCGAGGAGAAAGCTGGATGGGGTCTCATCGACTACGTGGAGCACGCGAGGAAAAACAGGAAGTAATTAAACAACCCTGAGCGTCTAAGATTTGTCTGTGTACCTCGTCTCCTCAAATAACCTTGAGAACATTCGAAGAGCCTATGAGTGTTTGATGCTACGCGCGCGCTTTAGCTTGTGTTTAACCTGGGAAGTGATTGAACCTGTCAACTGAAGCGCGGCTGAAGCTTTACAAGGGGCGTGATGTTCGATTAGTTCTGAACTGGACGATTAACGGCCATGAGGAACTCAAGTCCGTTTGGAATGGCAAGGGATACTCTTTTCCGGGACTGAGTAAACTTCTAGGTGTATCTGATGTCGTTCCATTGCTAGATGAGCTGGCTTCCAATGGACTTTATGAGAGGTGTATCGTCGACTCTGAGCCTGCTTGCCCAGAATGCGGGTCATCAAGTCAGGTTCACTATAGATATGCATGCCCTTTCTGTCAAAGCAGAAATCTCCGTAAAGGCGTATTGATTGAACATTACGGATGCGGTTGCATAGACTTCTCAGAGAAATTCAGCCGAAACATGGATCTCATATGCCCTAAATGTAGCGTAAAGCTCAAGCTCATCGGCACCGACTATCGTCGTATCGAAAACCTGTTCCGCTGTCTAAATTGCGGAAAAGACTCTAGTCTACCGAATCTTCTCGGTCAATGTTACTTCTGCAATATAACGTTCACTTTCGAGAAAGCAAGCGTTCATCCCATATACGGTTACAAGTTTAGTGAGAAGATGCGAAGTGAGGTTACTGCAAACTGCGTTATAGAAGCGCCTTTAACCAGTTTGCTTAGAGAGAAAGGATATGAAGTTGAAACTTTGAAAGCGCTGAAAGGCGGCTCAGGAATAGAACATGTTTTCGACATCGTGGCCAGTGAAAACGGTAAGCATATAGTGTTTGCAATAGCTTCCGGAGCCAGTGAGATAGGCAACGAGTTCGTTGTGAGCTATTTTGCGAAGACCTTTGATGTCGCCCCGCACCGCTCGGTTCTGATAGCCCTACCGAAGTTGACGGAGGAAGCGAGAAAACTCGCTGCATTATATGGATTAGAGGTTATAGAAGGAGAGAGCCTCGAAGAAGTTCTCAAGTGGCTGCGTCCTCGCTTCAGAGAAGTTAAACGCGAAGCTCTGCAAAAAGAAACGTTCGAAAAGCCCACGGAACCTGAACTCGTAGCTCCAACGATGCCTCAAATAGGAGTGTTAAGTGAGGAGCCGAAGCCACTCTCACCCGAAACAAATACGCCTCCATTTAAGAAAGTATCGGTCAAGGACGTTCGGAAGGAATTCCATGAACTGCGCGAGAACTTCAAGCGAAAGCTCATTCCGGCGGAAGAATACCTAATCCAAGCAAAGAGGTCACTAGCTAAACTGGCTACAGCGTAATCGAGGCTTGGGATGAATTGGGATAATGGAAGACGAGTTTCAGAAAATCATCACAAGATTAAGAAGACAGTTTCATTTTATGCACGTCGAACGAACCGGTCTTAGATCTGCGCTCGATGAATTAAAGAGGCTTCACGCAGGCAATGAGATCGACGAACCTAATTTTCAAGAGCTGCGCGATCTCTATTCCAGTAGGCTGTCTCAGATCGAGCAGGAGATGAACAAATACAGCGAGACCATGCATGACGTTAAGAAGTTAGAAGAATATGAAAATGAGAAAAGAAAAATCCGGATTAAGATTGTACAGCAGATCGAAGGTTTGGAAGCCGCAGTTCCTCCAAAGCCGACGGTAGACGTTGCGGCTCCAAAAAAGGAAATGTTACCTCCATCAGTTGCAGAAGCTGCATCTGAAGAAGATCGTTTAAGAGAAGAAATTCTAGGAGAAATCGGTGAAGTTGAAAAGGAGGTCCTTGCGAAAAAAAAGGTTCAGAGCGGAATACGGATTCACTAAGGAAACTCAATCCAAATCTGATCCGAGAATAAAGCGATGCGATCACTGTGGAAGGGAAATCCCTATCCACCCGGAGATCAGCGGCGACATCGATTCTGGCGATATTTTAGGAAATGTCGCTAAGATGGTGACTCTTATGGCAGTCACTCCAGCTGACGCGCGAGGCGTTAAAACAGATGGAAAGAGGAAGTAGAACTTACACCTTCACTGTCTACACTGTTCTAATTTTATCTTTCGCTCTCACGGCTTCACTCTGGTATACAGTTTATTCTTCGTTGGAGCCTCATATTCGTTTGCCAGAGCCTGAGGTGACTGCTCTGAACGGGGAGGCCGATGTTCAGCCCAGCATTATCCAAAGGTACGTTTCCATTCTTGTTACATTCATTAGATCAGAACCCGCGCTGTGGTATTTTTTCTTCATTTTTCTAGTCATTGTGTTCTTGAATGAGGTTTCGTATATGCCGCTAGGCTTCCTCCACCAGTATATTAGCGGTAAACGTGGACGCCCTCTGGAAGGTTTTCCTCTGGTTTCTATCATTGTCCCAGCGTATAACGAGGAAAAAGTCATCGAAGGCACTATTCAAACGCTTCTTGAAGTGAACTATCCTAACAACGAAATTATCGTTGTAAATGATGGAAGCATCGATGGAACAGAGCGGGTTGTGAAACCATATGCGGTTGAGGGTAAGGTGCGTCTCATCAATCGCCCCAACGGTGGAAAAGCTCTTGCTTTGAATACAGGAATTCTCGTTGCAAACGGCGAAATTATTGTAGCTGTAGATGCTGATGGAGCTATCGAACGAGACGCTATAAAGAGGCTTGTCACACACTTCCGGGACCAAAATGTTGTGTCAGTGGCGGGTAATGTTAAAGTCGGCAACCGTGTCAATCTTCTCACCAACCTTCAAGCATTGGAGTATATACGTGAAATTAATCTCCGCCGTCGAGCCTTCGATCTCTTGAACACTGTATACGTGGTTCCAGGCGCTATCGGCGCCTTCCGTAAAGGCGCTTATAGACAGGTCGGTTTGTACGACAGGGACACAGTGACTGAAGACATGGATGCGACTATAAAATTGGTTAAATCAAGGGACTTTGTCGTTTACGAACCAAACGCTGTCGCTCACACAGAGGCTCCGGAGGATTTGCGAGGGTGGTTCCGCCAGCGATCTAGATGGTTTGGTGGTTCTCTTCAAACAGTGATTAAACATAGGCGTTTCTGGTGGCGTCATGGCACCCTTAGCTTCATCGGCTTCCCCTATCTGCTTCTCAGCATGGTTTTCATACCTATGGTAGAACTTACCGCCCTCATAGTCGGACTGGTCTACTCTCTTCTAGGTATGTGGCTAGGCATATCTTTGGCATTTCTAGCAGTAATATCCGTGGAATTAGTATGCTCCATTTTGTCAATCTTCATAGATAAAGAAGATTGGCGCTTGGTTCTATATACTCCGATTTACGTACTCGTTTACCGCTATCTAACCGATGTAGTTAGAATAAAGTGTTTCTGGGAGATTTACAGAGGGAAACTCGGGTGGACCCGCACAAAACGCTATGGAGGTCTTGCGCAGAAGATAGGCTACTAGCAGTGAACGCATTTAATAACCGCATTTTGGAGGAATTTGTCTTTCCAGCGAGGGCGAATAGACTTCAAATTGAGGAGACCAACTCCAGCGGCCAATGCAACCACATGAAAGTGGTTCACCATGTCTCCAATCATAGTGAAACTGACGGCGTCGTACGACATTTCAGGTCCACACCTACAACCAAGACTGGGCTTGAGCTAGTCCGTGATTCGAAGCAATTCATCGTCATAGAAGGTACCCTCGCATTGTTGTTTTCCCCTTGGCCACCATTCTTCCTTCTTCTAGCCAACCGTTCCTGATGAGCCACGTAACCGTATATCGGAGACATCGGTATGAGATGAGTTCCTTGCAAGAGAGAACTTCAAAGTGCTCTTTCAGTTTGTGAGCGCTAATGAAATGGGTAGGGCACCACTTCGCACCACGTTCGTCATGGCTCAGTGATACACCTTCGTCTTTCTGTAGTGAGGTGCCTAACGGTCGAGATCCTAGCCGTCCCAATACTGTTCCGATATCGGATCACGATTCGGGTCCGCCCGAGTCCGATCAGTTGTGACCCTCCAAGCTCGACGTTCACAACTGCATTGGTGTCATAAGGGCCCAATTTCAGGCATCCATGGCCCGTAGAATCTCTGCGACTTCCATCGGAGAAGGATCGGTCTTAGGGATCCTGTAACTGTTCTGGTCGACGCCGTGCCGTTGAGCAAATCCGTACTTGACAAGAAACTCGAGAGCTTCCACGACTTCTGCTGCCCTAGAGGGCACTAGCTTCGCGATGTCGTCGGGCCTAAGCCATTTACCGTCCCGCATGACGGACCAAATCAGTTCAATTATCGAAAGCGCACGTGGGTTGTTTGACATAGGCGTTCACGGGAAACCTGCAGCCCGCAAGAGTTCCGGGAATCCCGCTTATAGGCCGATTGAACACTACTACTAGAAGACGCTTGACAGGACTTCTATAGAATTCGGGATCGGTTCGCCCAACGAAACGGGTTGCTTTCACAGATAGTGCTCCAACCTACGATGGTTGTCAAGTGCGCCGAAATACTGCTGCATGTGTTCAGACGGAAAGAGGTCAGGTAGGCTGAGGGCATAGAGAGCCGGCGCCAAGAGCTGCAGCCCAAAAAAGAGAACGAAGAGTGCGGCGGCAGTCGCGATCAACTTGTCCTTAATCGTGAGTCCTCCAACGGCCGTGAGGATCGCGAGCGCACCCAATACGAGGAGGTTACCCACCAGCAAGAAGGGCCGCCTCTTGCCTATTCGAGTCTGGATGCGATCACTCAGGCGGCCAAAGTATGCTTGTCCCAGACCGATGGCTCCATACAGCCCCATCAGGATGCCGATCAAGTGAGCAGACGCGCCTTGTATACCAGCCCCCATACTCTTGGACTCTACAATGAGTATTCCGCCCTTCGGAATCACTAAGAAAATGTCAGTCTTGCCGGTTATGCTGAAAGTTTCCACAGATGCCATGCCTTCGAAAAACCAAGAACCGAATAGAGAACAAAACAGGGCAAGCAAAGTGGAAAGCAAAGAGAGAAACGGGAACGAGAAAGCAAAGTAGAGAGCGTAAAGAACATAACAGGACAGGGTGTATACAAAACAAACATACCCAAAAAAACAGGGCCCCCGTGGGTGCGTGGCGCAGGACCGGTCACGTCGTGTTTTACCCCAGCGAGACATCGTTGCAACAGATCCGGTTAGTCTCACAGTCAGGGACCAACGGTTGAATTAGCAAGCGTGAGGGAATACGGCTTGGACTTTCTGCTCCACCTTTTTCCAGTAGGATGTTTCTGCAAAGACAGATTGATTCTAGTGATCTGGATAGTAATTTCTAGTGACCCCTCTTTCTTTCGCGGGCAAGCAGTCTGTCGATTCGTTCTCTTTCCTGCGGGTGTAGTTTCTTGATGCTGATGAAACAGAGTCGTACTCTAGTCGACCCTTTCTTGGATTTTGACACGTAATGTTGCACGAGCAAGTAGGGCCCGTAGGTCTGCTTTCGTATGTGCCGGTACGTTCTGACTAGATATCCTGATGCGCCGCACTTTGGGCAGTGGTCGATGTGCATGATGGGATTTAGTTTGTTCTTCCCTTAAGGAGGGGCGTCAGAGCGGGCTTCTGGGCTTCTAAACTGTGCATTGATCCAAGCATGAGGGAAACCGGTAGATGCCCAAGGTTGTGTTGAGAATGCGTGAGTCGTGATCCTGATAAATCGTGATCCTGTTTAATCGTGATCCTGAGCGTTTTTCTCCTTGTTGAGATCCAAAGATAGATTGCGCGAAGCCACGTTTGGCACCCGCGCAAGGATGTTTCCAAACGATGATAGACTGCTTGCATCCTCACTTTCAATCTTACGACGAAGTGTGTACAGAGGCTTTGCCATGGGACAGGACTTTAGACATTGGAGTTGACGCCCTAAAGGCGTCCGTTGCTGCACTGACAGCGTTCAATTGAGGAGGGGAAAACGAGGACTAATCGTGATCCTCAAACGCGGTTGAGACTGCGTTTGCCCGATCCTCCGATTCTCAAAGCCCAGAATTCCGTCACACGCACATCAATCGTGATCCTGATCGTGATCCTTCGCGGGCTTGAGCAATCTTTCTACTCCCTTTTTAGAGCGATCCTTATTCGTCTATCCAATAAGAAGGCCCCGATCACGGGAAAAGGTGTAAAACGCGCCGACTCAAGGATCGTCCTTAAATCAATGGAAGGCATCGTGTAAGACTCGTGATAGACTAGAGCCATCATAGATGGATTGAGGCGGTAAAGAGCGCAAATTGAATCAGAGCGCTCTTAACGGGGCTCAGGCAAATTTTCCTTGTCCGCTTTTTAGGGCTCATAAACTAGGCATTCTGCTCCGTGGGTGCCACAACTGTGCAGCCTCGGCAAGGAAACCTCCATTTTGAACCTGAAATATTCTCCTACGATCTGTTGGGGAATCCGCTTCTGACTCCACGAAAATGGATTGAAACGGTACGGTTCAGTTAGCCTTTGCGTGTGTGCTTCATCGCCATCCACGTGGCCGGTGTCTGGGCGGCTGGGTAGCAACCTAGGAGCCGCGTAGAGGGCTACACTTTCATGGTGCGAACAGCTGGGCTATCTGCGACAGCTATCGCTTGCACCTGATCGGATAAAGGGGGTATCTGTTGATCCGGAGGCTATGTCAGAGCTCATCAGTCGATGTTTCGGAGGGACGTTTCCAGACCTGCTCGTACCACTTCATCAACGTATTCTCGGAAGCTTCTTCGATTTTCCGTTCTACGTCTCTTGGAGCATACTTTCGGCAGAAGTCACAGTACCATCGTGCGTACTGAGGGATATACCTGAGCTTCTTGCTACATAGTGGACAGGTCGGCCGCACCAGCTTCTCTCTCATCTCTTGAGGGTTTGATGTCCTATTCACGTACCGTTCGCTGCGCTTCGATCGCACCAGTAATGTAGCGTGGCGGACCATGGCACGTTCAGCTTCTTCCTCAACGTCTTCCAACTCTTTCTTGAGTCCAAGTAAGTGATACTCAAGCTCAGCATCCATCTTTTTGCGAGCCTGCTCTGCAGTGAGACGCGCGGTCTCTTCAAGGGTCCTGTCGCTGAGCTCCCGTGATGGCTCAGCGTGAAGTTTCGCGCAGCGCGTTTTCCCACGAAAACACTGCCGGCCGGTTAGTTGGCGATTTCTCGGCCGATCCCCGAGAGATTTAGGGACGGGACGTTAGGGAATTTGGGATGGGACATCCCGTCCCCGCTTTTTAAGCTATGTCTATGAGACGCTCCGATATTGATTGATTAAGCAAACATCGACCGGTAGGCAGACGGCTAACAGATGGAAAATCCACCTTTTCGACCCCAACCACATGGAGGCAAACCCATTCTTTCACCGAGAGAACCTGGCGGAGATGCCAGATGAAGTCTTCATCGAAAGCGCGGTTCGAGACTTGAAACAGCCAATTATCGTAAGACCGGTTCGGGGTGCCAAGTCTCAATATCAGGTTGCCTTCGGACACAGGCGATGGCAGGCCTTCAAGGCTCGAGGATTACGAATTCCAACCGTCGTGCGCTCTCTTACTGACGAGGAAATGGTTGATTACGCTTGGGATGATGCTTTCCAACGTGAAGCTCATTCGCCGCGCGAAGAAGCAAAGCTCATTGTAGCTCGATTAGACATGAAGCTTCGCCATCATTCGGAATATGAAAACTATGGTCGTGATCCTGTCGTGGTCTTGCGCGGCATGGAGCATCAGAGAACGCACAAAGTGACCAAAGGAGAGGGAGGGAGAATCGGTCGACCCACAAGTGGCAAATACCCTGTTCCGGAGTCACTATGCAAAACTGTGGAAGAAGTTTTCTCGGAGTTGCCTGCGCGGCGGAGAATGAACTGGAGCACTTTTGTGAGGGACCACGTTGCGCTTCTCGACATACCGGCTGACGTCCAAGAGGCCTTGGACGCAAAAGGGATTTCCGGTTCACTAGGTGTGATGAATGCTATTGCCAGCGTAGAAGATTCGTTTGCCCGGAAGCTTGTCCTCAGATGGGCTGAAAAGAGAAAGCGCATACCTGTCTCTAGCATCGACAAACGTGCAAAAGCGCTGAACCGGAATGCGGAGCTGCTCGGGCAGGTCAAGAACACGGCTAAGAAGGAGAAAGTGATTCGCCTCGCGCTTGAGAAGGGCATCTCGCCAAAGAAGCTTGAGTTGGAGCTGGAGAAGCTTGTTCCGAAACCGAAAGACGTCGTTGCACCGATTGAGAATCATGATGACATGGTTCAGGTGTACTGTCCTGCGGATAGCGCATCCATGTCTGAAATTAAGGATGGTTCGGTGCGATTGATTGTAACATCGCCACCGTATGGGGGTAAAGTACAGTTCGAAGGGGATTACTTGAGCAAGGCGAAGACGCCTGACGAGTTCTTCTCACAGGTCGAGGCGGTCATTGAGGAGTGTTTCCGTGTGCTCGCGCCCGGAGGAAAACTGGTGATTAATTGGGCAGACCCGATCGGTGAGTGGGGCAACAATGAAGAGCACGAGAAAGATGAAGAGTATGCGGAGCACATCTACGCTCATAAATGGGTTGAACTGGCTGAGCGCGCGGACTTCAAACTTTGGGCGCGTCAAATCTGGCACAAGAACGTCTACTACTCGATTGCACAGAAACGTGTTCGCTGGGAAGATGCGTGCCGCGCCGACGCGAAGACTCACTTGGACTGGGAGTGGCTTCTCACATTCCGTAAGCCGGGTCCGATGCCTGAAGGCAATACAGGCCTGTCTTATGAGGATTGGATTAAGTACAGCAAAGGGGTCTGGTACATCCAAGGCGCACAGGACGAGCGGGGCCTAGCGAAGTTTCCGGAAGAGCTAGTGTCACGCTTCATTCAGCTCTACTCCTTCCCAGGCGATGTTGTCTTGGATCCATTTGTTGGAACTGGAACAGCGCTTGTTGTCGCGAAGAAACTTGGAAGGCGTGGAATCGGCTACGAGATAAACCCGGACTTGAAAACTGAAATCATGAAGAAATTGTCATCTCGTTTCCCGAAATAAGCGTGGCCCTGCTCTTCTGGAGGTATCGGAGGACCTTGGCTGACCTGTAATGCAAGAGATTTTCATCTCGTCACTCCAAGAAACGAGAGGAACCTACTCCGCCTCCTCCAAGCGCGAACGGCAATACATACAATTCGGCCGTAACAGTATATCATCGGACAACGATTGATCGGATGTTTGCTTTTAAGCAAAGACCGCTTGGTACAGGTGGTACAAGAGGTACAGGATTTTTTCCTTTTAATCTCTCCGGAGCCTGATATGTACTAAAATACGGAACCAGTTGTACCAGTTGTACCACCTGTACCAAAATCACTGTCCCGCCTCCTTCCCCGCCTCGCTTGAGTACCGTTCTAGGCCGTTGGGCTTCGGCTCTTTACCTCGGAGGCGTATTCCTAGCCAACATCTTACCCTAGTGTCGCCTTCGGGGCCCTCTTCTTTTGGGTATGTTTGTTTTGTATACACCCTCTCGTGCTATGCTCTATACCTGTTCTTTCCCGTTTACTCGCTTTCTCTTCTAAGCTGCTTAGCGGCCCGTGGGCACGTTACTGGCACCTCAGCCATCAAGATCGTCAATCCCATGACCTCTGAAAAGCACCGTATCCCCTCCATTGTTGGCGAGACATCGTCTGAGGAACCGTCAGGGAGCGTTGGCCTCAAGAAGGGCGCCGTCAACAACATCGCGTACGAGTCTGCAGCTCGAAAGTTCCTTCTCGGCGAAGCTGCTAGGCTACACTCGCCGAACCCTCGATGGTTCATGTAGGTGTAGTAGGGGGAGTCCGCTGTGGAATCAGAAGTTGCTTTCAAATTCTTTTCACCGCTTGCGCTTTCTTCTGATGGTGACCACTAGGATTGTGATTGCTATTGCGATTAGGAACATGAGGCCGAAAGGCGTAGAGAATAGGATGAATGGGAGAAAGACCACTATCACGATACCGAATGGGAGAACTAACAGCAGTATCACGCAGGCGATGATTGCAGGTATGTCGACCGCTCGAGGTGTCTTGTGGAATGCCAAATACAGCGCCATAGCTAGACAGGGCAGGGTCATCAGCGGAAACGGGAAAATGACGAACATGCCGAGGAAGAGCCGCCACCCCTCCACTCCCCCCGCAATGAACGGAAAAGCAACCAGAAAGATGACGAGTGCTGCACCAATGATTCTGCTCAGAAGCAGTCTAGTTGCAGAGTAGACTTTAGGCTTCTTTCTCGGAGGCACTGCAGCAACTTGGATAATACGCTTCTCTTTCCTTTCATGAGGCGCCACAATGCATACGGCAACGCCTGAGATCAAAAGTGCTGGAGCGAGGATGAAACATAGTACCTCACCTATTTGGTAGGGAAAACTCTCAACGGGATGCATGACCGTGTTCGCGAGAAACAACCCACTGAGTATGAAGAGAAGTGGAGCTGACACAATGATGAGTGCACCCTTTCGCCGCGTAAGAAGTCTTCCAGTCACGCATCGTCCCCCTTTCATGAATTGCAATAGTCCTTAGTTGTGATCGGCCTTAAACTACTCGACGAAACCTAGCGTTTCAAGCATCATGGATTCAGAAGACAGATCTTGTTTTTATCCGATCAGAGAGGAAGAGAGGTGTAGCTCTTTAAACTGAGGTTGAAAGAGGAAGCGGGGAGGACTGTACGAGTGTTTAGGGCGTCGGTTAGTGATGCGCGGCTTTGGAAGAGCCTTCTCGGTGCAAGGCACGCAAGCTGAACCTGACTCTGAAGGGGAAGATGATGCGGAAGTTCACGATACCAACACTTGACCCCGCGCAGGAGGAGCCACATAGCCCCAGAATCACATTCAACGCCAAAACGAAAATCACCACATCTCTTCTCAGAGACATCATCGAAGACGTGGAAGCTGTCGACGACAAGATCTGGCTTGAAGCTACAAACGACAAATTCACTGCAGCCGCCACAAGACAACTCAGCAGCGCCACGCAGCCGTAGGCATACTCTACAAGGCTATTCCAAGCATGGAAGTCACCACAGGCACAGTCGGCGACACAACACAACTCGGCACCCTACTCGAAAGCCTAGACGACATAGAATCAGTCTCAGGCGACACAGGATACCTCTCCCACAGAAACTGCATGCTAGTCGAAGCCAAAGGAGCCACACCATACCTCAAACCGAAAAGATACAGCCCAGAGAAACCCATCGGCCCACCCGCATGGAAACGCATGATACGATCCTACAGGCGAAACAGACGCAGATGGATGAAACAGTACCATACAAGATCAATGGCCGAGACAGCCTTCTCAGCAATCAAACGAACCCTAGGCCACCGACTCACCTCCAACAGAAGAGACCACCAGAAACTCGAACTCATGACCAAAGTAATCGCCTACAACATCACAGTCCTAGCGCGTCACGACGAACTAGCGTAAGCTAGTTCCTGCTGTACGGAACAATACCCGAATAGTCGCCGAGACGTTTCGGTGACTGGTAGGGTCAGGGCGTTTGCACCCGTAAGGGTCGGACTCCCAGAGATAATGTCCCAGACTGGCGGGTCTTTATTTCCTGAGCAGGGACCCGTCAGGAGCTCTGGTGGAGGCAGCCGATAAGAACCCAGTCCAGGGGTTCGAGTCGGCGTTCTGAGGACAGGCAAGGCAACGAATTAGAAACCCACAACGGATAGTAGCTGGGCCATGCGAGGACACTGGAATAGTGCCTGTGTAAAACCGTCACGGTGAGGATCGATGACACGTGATGGGGCGCGCATGGTATGGAGAATCACCACCTTTGATTTAGGACAAAAGGTGGGAAATCGTCTCCAGTAAGAATGGAGACGAAAAGCGCTCGACGTAGCGCG
>Ga0315282_10009970_pt1 | contig 15002 bp, 16 predicted proteins | sample YL17G07_20_MG_FD_203693 | JGI IMG/M metagenome (GOLD analysis project Ga0315282, IMG submission 203693) | Sediment microbial communities from Yellowstone Lake, YNP, Wyoming, USA - YL17G07_20 | ecosystem: Environmental > Aquatic > Freshwater > Lake > Sediment | place: USA: Wyoming | collected... | reverse complement strand
CTCAACGAATTGAATCGCCAATGGTATGATTATGAATCCTACTGGAGCCAAACACAGAAATCAACGCCAAAGATAGATGAACTGATTACGCAATTTAACGAGAGAGTTGGCCTATCATGAAGTTGAAAGGGACTGTAGCGAATGACCTATTGTCCTTTGCTACGCCAGCATAGCACATTTGAGACCTCACAACATTGGCTCTAATTCAACGGCCGCATTTGACTCTGGTTGACAATTAGGTTCGCGTTCAAACTCACGGAGAGAGGCGTCAGATTGGCATAGGAAAAGAAATGAATACACAAAGCAGACGGGCACAATTCGAAAAGGCATAGGCATTGCAATTATGTATCACGGCAACAGTCTTGGTCCCGAAGGCAACGACTACGTTGCAGTCCACATGAAAATTGATAAAGACGGAACAATCCGGTTCCGAACGGCTTTGACCGAGTATGGAACCGGGGCTACGTCGGGATTATTGCAGATTGCCGCAGAAGTCATGCACCTTCCTCTGCGCTACTTCAAATTAGATCCACCTGACACGGACTACTGTAATGACGCTGGTCCCACAGTTGCTTCTAGGACGATTAGTGTCGGAGGACGGGCGTCTCAGATGGTTGCTGGAAAACTGCACCAGCGCCTCAAGGAAATTGCGGCAAGAATGTTGGGGTGCATTGTGGATGAGATCGAGTCAACGAATGGATCATACTATGCCAGAGAAAGGCCTGAACATTCAGTCTCGTACCTAGACGTCGTAAAGTCAGCGTACGAACAGGGATTAGAGCTGAAAGTGGACGACACGTTTACCGCGCCAAAATGCGAGTACGATCCAGAAACCAGCCAAGGAACAACCTATCTTCAATACACCTATGGCGCAGTCACGGCTGAGGTTGAAGTTGACACTGAGACGGGGAAAGTCCAAGTTGACAAAATAGTCGCCGCATACGATATTGGAAAGGCAATCAATCCTCTATCGGTTGAAGGGCAGATCGAAGGTGGCACCGTCCAAGGTGTGGGTTATGGGATTATGGAAGAACTCATTCACAAAGACGGGGTGGTGTTGAATCCAAATCTTGCTGATTACTACGTTCCGACTTCAATGGATGTTCCAGAAATTAAGAGTATTCTGGTCGAGTATCCCGGTCACCTCGGACCATACGGAGCAAAAGTCATTGGGGAACCTCCAATAGTATTACCTGCGCCGGCAATTGTAAATGCGATCGACCATGCAGTCGGCGTAAGACTGAGCGAAATTCCGGCTACACCAGACCGCGTGCTGCTCGCATTGAAGAATATGATCGCGCAACCAAGGTCTTAGCCAGGTCAAGAGATATGAAACACGTTCCTATCGCATCATCTGCAGACCTCATGGCGGAGGCAAATAGGCTGATTCAGTCCTCCGAGCCGTTTGCATGGGTAACGATAATCGGCCAAGAAGGATCAAGTGCACGTCATCTTGGCTCATCGATGCTCGTGACACTAGACGGGAAGGTAATTGGAACAGTCGGAGGCGCAGTTGCAGAATTACAGCTAATTGAACAGGCTTTGGCAGCCTTGAAGGAGGGCAAACCTAGGACTGTAAAGATGCCACTGCCAGTCTGTGCAGGCGTCATAACCTGTTTCATCAACATTTTCCAAACCCCTGAGACTCTGATCTTGATCGGCGCGGGTCACGTAGCACAACCCATGGCCAAACTTGGCAAAATGGTGGGCTTCAGAGTAATAGTGATAGACGACAGACGAGAATATGCCACCCTCGACAGATTCCCCGAAGCCGACCAACTCATTGTCGATAATTGGGAGAGAGCCATAAGCGAAGTGCGGATCGACGAGAATTCATACGTTGTCATACTGACATATGCCGGCGAGTATGATGAACTCGCCTTAAGGAAGGTTATTGACTCCAAGGCCGCCTATATCGGAATGATCTCAAGCGAATCAAAAGCTAAAGCAGTCCTAGCCAAGTTGCGCCGCGACAACATTTCTGACGAACTGCTGAGCCGAGTCGTGACTCCGATAGGGCTAGACATCGGCGCCGAGACTCCGGCCGAAATCGCTGTGAGCACAATAGCTGAAATCATAATGCAAAGAAGAAGAGGGAGCGGCAAACCGCTGTCAATAGTCGGTCGAGAGATTAAGAAATCAAGCTAGACAAGGAGTACAGCTCGATCCATCAGATCGCCATCGAAAATCAACGTTACACCTAGCTTAACTGACGATCATAGTGCTAGCGTAACCTTGGAGCGAATCATTGAGTGAAGCGGCATCAGCTTTCGTGTCAACGGGTCGTATTACTTCTCATCATTTTCGTTGTTATGCCTACCATTGGAACTGTGCAGAACACTCAAGTGGTGAACGCCGAGAACAGACCCTTCTATCCCTACGATTCTGGCATTGTTTACATGTTACCTTCTGATGCATCAACGCCCAATTGGATGCGAGTCTACGGTGATCGAACCGCCTTCTACATCTACGCCAACCTAAGCCTCTACAAGAACGGAATTCTGAGAGATCTCGATGTTATCTCAAGGTACTACCGGTTCATAGTGCGAATTTTGCCACTTGACGATTCTGCCTTCTTCTACTATAACTTGCGTCTGATGGACTCTTGGGCCGCTGAGAAAAATCTCAAGGTGGTCTACACATTCTTCCCGAAATCCAAGTACGGACCAGAAGACAGCTACCTGATCGCTGGAACGACGGTCCATGAGCGCTTGATCCATGATGTGCAATTTGTTGGTAATCTATCTTCCACGACCGCGGTGGCGGTTTGGTATGGTTGGAAGGGCGTCCAGTTCAACGTGCAAGAAATTCGGGATTTCTACTATTCTCTTCCCAAGGACTTGAAAGGGCTATACTGCGTTTGGTTGGATGGGTCGTTTGTAAGAGACGCCGTGGCAGCCGGACTGCAAAGGCTTGTTGATCCACTCAACATCACAGTCGTGACGGAACTCTATTCGGTAGATATCCTCTCTCAGTATGGATTCGCTTTCAAGCGTCAGATTATTGTCTCAGGGTCCTCAGGCGTCTACTCGATAGATCAATGGCAAACTACAATGCAGCGGAAACTGAACAACGTTCGCACCTCAACTGGTTCCATGGCTGCTAACCAATCTCCACGGAAGCTCATTGTCTGGATATTCTGGGATAGGAATGATGGTTCCGGTGAACAGTATACGGCGTACTTGAACGGGGCTCTGAGTAATCCACTTCTAGCATCCGTTCCCGCTCTAGTCTATCTTGATCGAGCCAATGCTACCAGCATGCGAGTGAACGTACGCTCCATTGTCACGTTTAGATACCATTTCTCTTGGCCTGACGGATTCAATACAACGAATGTCGTTGTAAGTGTAAATGGAACTGAGTATCGAACAGACGCTAACGGTTGGATTACGTTCACGGCCTCAAGCGATAAGGTCGTGAAGCTAGTATTAGTTCCTGAGAACGTCAAATGGGGTGCATATGGGTTAAAGGTCGCAGCTCATACACAAATTCCCCAGGTTATCTTCGACCAAGTATTGATCGAGCTCTCCGCACATCCGAATCCTGCAGAAGTTGGAACTAACACCACGATACTGGCACAGGGATTCTACGAGTTTGACGGCACCGCCTTCCGAGGAAACATAGCGCTCAATCGCACCCTCGAGAATACAAAACCAGGAATCTACCACATCACGGCGACAAAGATCGTCGATCCTCTATATGGTTTGACGACTTTCGATTCCAATGTGCTTACCGTAACCGTCTATAACAAGCCTGTAATGGTTGCCGCCGACCATAGCTATCTAATCGAGCTACTCTCGGTCCTGTTGGCCGCAGGTGCTTGTTTCGGCGTATGGCTTGCGCGGAAACGCTCCAGCTTAACGAGAAGGTCGATCGGATGAATGCATATCGGCGTTCATCGGCGCAAGGGTGGTCGATGGACTGATCGATACGAGTTCACGGAGTAGCAGCGATTCGGTGTCTTCCTATTGCCTGTTTTGGTCCTGCTCTTTCTTCTGCTTAACGAGGTCCTGTATGCTGGCTACGCCTAGTGGTGGGAACCCCATGGAGACGCCGGCGGTTGGGGTGTTGGTTGGCACTAGCATTAGTGTACCGTGGCTTTGCAGCCCTAGCTCATAGAGAATGTTCATCCAGCGCAATTCTAGAGCGCGTACGTTCTTGTCGTATAGATTGGCTGCATCCACCATCTTCTGTGCAGCCTCATATTCGGCAAGAGCGAGCGTTACTCTGGCTCTACGTTCCCGTTCAGCCTGAGCTTGGCGTGACATTGCATCTTGCAGAGGTCCTGGAATGCCTATGTCTTTGATCTCTACAGAGCTAACCTTGATCCCCCAGTGCTCCGTCTTCTCATCAATTATGTTCCGCGCCTCGACTCCAACCTTCTCACGTTCTGCAAGTAGCTCGTCGAAGGTCCCTTTACCGATAACCTCCCGGAGTGTCGTCTGCGCGGCCCAAGTGGTTGCGTCGAGATACCTTTCCACATTCAGGATTACCTTGTTGACGTCTACTGCTTGGAAGAACATTATTGCGTCCACATTCACAGGAACATTGTCCTTCGTTAGAGTCTGCTCGGTCCTGAAGGGAACTGTCTGAACTCGCATAGAGACTATGTTCGGAATACGGTCAACGAATGGAATTATGTAGAAGATACCAGGACCCTTCAATCCGGTGAAACGGCCCAATCGAAGCACTGGAGCGCGTTCCCATTCCTTGATGACTCGTATGCCTGATGCGACGATAATAATGATGAATATCAGAAGGATTATTCCGGCGATGAATTCTGGGGTCAGAAGATCCTCTAAGGCCATTAATTCAGCTCTCAGTTGGAGGTTGCTTCGGCTTCACTCTTAAGATTAGCCCCTCTCTATTCACAATCTCAACCGTTTCTCCCAACTTGATATGGCCCTCAAGTGATTCGGCCTTCCAGATTTGGCCCTCCACTTTGACTTCGCCTCGTGGAATCAGCGGCGAGATAGTTGTTCCCAGCATTCCAATGAGTTGCTCAGGGCCGCCCTTCACCTTCATTCGTCTTGCCTGTGCGACTTTGTATACTACGAAGCCGAAGATTCCGGACATTACAAGGGCTACGGCGATCAAAGTCTGTCTGGCAGATTCGATGGCCTTCGACGAGAGTAACTCCCATCCGGGCAGGGGGAAGGCCAGAAAGCTGCCCAAGATTATCATTCCGATTCCAGCCAGGGCGAATACTCCTATGTGGGTCTTGATTTCTATGAGAGTAAGAATGATGCCCAGAATGAACAGTAATGTGGCAGCGACGTTTATCCCAATTATCCCGAAGCCAAGAAGCGAGAGGAAGAGCATTACGCCGCCTGCAATCTCAGCGCCATAGCCTGGTGTCTTGAAGCCGATGATAATCGCGTACATTCCCACGAGAAACAGTACCGTGGCTATGAGAGGATTCGAAAGAATTCCTAGCAGTTGGATACTGATGCCCGGGTCATAGTTGTATTGAGTCGTCTGTGATATTCCTGAGAAATCGTAGCTCTTGGTGTACTGTGCCCCATTGAGCGCGTTCGTCGGAACCAGTTTCCATACGGAAGTCCCGATCTCAGTCATTGATAGAACAAGCGTGTAAGGTTCCAGTTGAGTAAGGAGATTCTGCAGATTATCGGCTGCGAATTCAATCACGTGATACCTCAACGCTTCTTCGGGGCCAAGGTTGATGTTCTGAGTGACAAATTCCTGTGCGATTGTTTGGTTTCTATCATGGAGTCTAGCATTGTCTCGCATCAGAGCTGACAAGGCGTTAATGTACTTGGATTCATTGAGGACTTCGCCGGTTGAGAGGACGGGTTGCGCGGAACCGATCGTTGTCCCTGACGCCATCACAGCAATATGTGCTGCCATCAGAATGTAGGTTCCTCCGCTCCAAGCCGTTGCCCCAGATGGAGTCACCCAGACGACTACTGGTATCGGGGAATTGTTGAAGTCGTTCATGATGTCCGTAACAGAGCCCAACTCACCTCCGGGTGTGTTCAACTCGTAGACTATGAGCCTCGCTCCGCCGGACTCAGCCTCTTGAATAGACCGTGCAACCAACTCTTCGGTGGGCCGTGCGATATCAGAACTGATCCTAACCACCAAAACGCTACCTTGGGCGGCAGATACAGTGGGCTGCAGTCCTGCTGCGACAAAGATGGTGAGAACTGCGATCAGAAAGACTAGTCGCATATTTGCCTGCCGTATTAAGTCGTTAGAAAACCCGCTTCCTTTAAAGTACGCGGGCTCATGAAGCGATAGTAGGTCTCAATACCTCTAGATCGGGAACATACTTAATGACGCTTGAGAGCCGCGACGTCCAAATTCATATGCTGACAACAATAGGAAGGCTCTTCCCTGTTGAGGCATGGAAACCCCGCTCACCTTTCGAAACGCTCATTCACACTATCCTATCGCAGAACACGAACGATCGCAATAGCGATGCCGCTATGAGGAAACTGCGCAGACGCTACAAGATAGTTCCAAATGTGCTCGCGAAAGCAAAGATCAAGGACCTTGTCGCCTGCATCCGTACGGCTGGGCTATACACATCAAAAGCGCCTAGGATTAAACAGGTCTCGAAGATCATCGAAGAGCAGTATGGAGGGCGACTATCGCCCATTCTGAATCTTCCATACGCTCAGGCGAAAGAGAAGTTGATGGCTTTGCCCGGAGTCGGTCCGAAGACTGCAGACATCCTCATGGCCTTCGTGGCTAGGCACCCCGTGATTCCTGTTGACACCCATGTAGGCAGAGTGACCAAACGCCTCGGAATAGCACCGAGAAACGCTGATTACGAAAAGGTGAGAGTAAGTCTAGAGGCACTCATATCACCGAAGAAAAGAATCCGACTGCATCTTTCCATAATAGAATTCGGAAGAAAAATCTGCAAAGCACCCAAACCTCTCTGCCAAATTTGCCCGGTCGGTGAAACGTGTCCGAACAGTACTGCGTAGCATGAAATCTACAATCCATCGCTCAACAACTCTTTTTAGTGAAGGCTCATTCCCACGACTGATAGGTGTCCTACATAGTGCCAATAGAAGTAGCAGATGACGACATACCATTCTTCGCTGAAGTAACCGCTGGCGGAAGAATCACCATCCCGGAGGAGATTAGAAAAATATTCGAGATAAAAGACGGCGACGCAGTATTCTGCAGACTAAAGATCATGCCCAAGAAGAAGAAGAACGACAGCACGAAAGAAGTCAAGCAGACTGCTTGATCGATGTGGCCAGAAGGATCCGCCCCAAAGGCGTCAACTTAACCCTGAGTCTCCCACGCTTACCTCGCTCAATTTCAACCAACCCAAGTTTCTCAAGGCCATTTCCCTCCTCGGATCCTCGGATATGATAGCTGAGAAGCGGTTTCCCGAAGTTAGAAACTTCACTCAATTTCCCCAGGCTCTCCACGTCTCCACCGGATCTCTCAATTGCACGCATTATCTGCATCTTGGGTGCTGTAACTGCCTGAGTATAACTGAAGTTCATTACCGGCAGCACAGCGGGCTGATCGCCGATGACATCGAACGCTTTGATCCCATGCACGAATGCTGCAGTCACTCCCGCGGATGTCAGAATCTTACTCGCCGCGCCAACATTGATTAGAAAATCCTGGAAAGCACCTAGTTCCTTCCTGATAACTTGGCCGACGGCCTCCAGCACGATGGGAATAGAGCTGTCTTTGACTTGTACGACGTCAACCTCAAGCTTCAGCATTCCCTTCAGTTTGCTGGAAAGTTGAGTGGCCTGGTTCAGGAAATCGACCGAACAAATCAACGTAAGTTTGTGCGCTGGATAATTCCTGAGCCCAACAAGAACCGCATCCTCATTACCGCCCAATATTGCAATCTGGAGTGTTCGCGGAGGCATGACTGTGCGGTTCCGTTCACAAATAATTAAACCCTTACAAGTCGACTAACACAAGGACCTAGCAAGTGGAAACTTGAAGGGGTAAGGTAGCGGTCTACGCTTAGGGTCCTACGTGAAACGCTGTGATTTCGCCTCTGAATTGGTCGTGGGGCTCCATTTCAGGAAACCTATCCAGAGAGTTTATGATTCTTCGCGAATTGTATCCGGGCTTCATGGGCTTTGGCGGAGAGAAGATTGCGGAACACGTTTGCGAAGCAGCTGTCTTTGACAAGTGCTTTGGTTTTCTCTTCTCCCTTGTACATCTCCGTATTTTTGATGAGATTCAGTTTTGGTCTAGTGCTGTTCACTATTCCGATATACCTTCCTCGAAGGGAATTCTCCAATTTTGTGGTGGGAATGGTTGCTGCCGCTTATCCGGTCGCTGAGACGATTTTTGGCCCGTTTGTAGGCGTTCTTGCTGATAGATACGGAAGAAGAAGATGGGTATACGTCGGTCTAGCCATATCCACCGTGGCATTGTCTGCATTCACTCTGAGCAGACAGTTCTCATATCTACTAGTCGTTCACGCGATCCAAGGCATAGCTGCTTCAATGGTTGTCGTGAGTTCACTTACAATGGTGACCGACGTAAGTAGTGTCTCTACTCGAGGACGGGAGATGGGAATCTATGACTTCGCCAACTTAGGTGGCTATGTTCTTGGCATCTTCAGTGCGGGTGTTCTACTGCGGACGGGCAACATGACAGCACCGTTCTACTTTGGTTCCGCGCTAGCCGCCCTAGGTGCCATATTCGCTTACTTCAAACTCAAGGCGACACGCCCGAGTACCGGCTCAATCCTTTCCCCTCTCAAAACCATTCGCCTCCTACTTGGTGATCGACGCGCAGCGGCAATGTTTCCAATATGGCTCTCGGTGACAACATTCATTGGGATGGCATTGACGTTCGGACCACGCGAAGGACCGTCGCCAGTAATCACAAGTGCTCTGCTTGGAGGCGTCATACTAGTCTTGGCATTCACTCAGCCATTCTTCGGCCACCTATCCGACAAGTATGGTCGGGAGAGACTGATGATGCTGGGGATGCTTTCTCTAGTTGGCTTGTTTGTCTCGGTGATCCTCATGTTACGCGGAAGGTTATCCTTTGACTATGCGTTGCCATTCCTGGTAGCCTTCGGAGTAGGGAGTTTCGCGTTCGCGCCAGCAGCACTGGCGACGCTCGGAGATTTCGCACCAAGAACGGGAAGGGGAACCACAATGGGAATGTATAGCGTCGTCATAAGCTTGGGAACGATTATCGGCCCGTTGCTGGGCGGCTACTTGCTTGACAGATACGGTATTTCCAGCCTATTCTATGCTGGTCTCATGATCATCATATTAGCGCTCGCGTTAGCCATCATTATCACTGGCCCGAGCTTCAGAGCGTTGCAGCCCCTTCATACCAATTCCTAACTGTAAAATCTAACGTTGACTCCTAGAGTCACATACGCCCAGCTAAGTAATCGATAAATGCCCGTGAGGCCCCCTGCGCTCTCATGGAAGCTGTCTTCTTAGTTCAACCTTCGATCCAAGCCAGCACCGCAATTGACTGCTGCAAACTCTGCTATCAGGAAAGAGACGCCAAGAATCATCTTGAATGCAAGCGCGCCCACTTGGCTGCCTACAACTCCCTACTAGCAGTGCTCAAACTTGAGAGGGGCACTGCATTCGAGGACGCGTTGAAACGACTCGAGAGCTCCAAGGAGAAATGCCTCTCTACCGCCAAACCCGATGAGCATTGCCATGGCCTGTCGCAGGAAGCGTTGAAGTCGGCGCTTGCGATTTACGACAAGATCCTTGAAGATTACAGGAAACGTCTTCCGAGCAGGACGTCATCAACGCCTAGGATGTAGAATCAACTAGGCCCGACTCGTTAGTCATGCGTAGCGGTAACCCTGATCGCACCAAAAGCAGGTTTATGGCGGAATGAAATCAAATGAATAGCAGTGAGCGAGCAACGGAACCGAGGCAGACGTCCATCAAATGGGTGGATTGGAACGATGAGGCGTTTAGAAGAGCAAAGGAAGAAAACAAACCGATTCTCTTGGACATCAGCGCGGTATGGTGTCACTGGTGCCACAGATTAGATAGTGATACCTATTCGGTTCCTGATATTGCTGAGTATATTGATGCGCACTTCATCCCAATCCGAGTAGACACCGACAAGCGACCTGACATCAACCGCCGATACAACATGGGCGGATGGCCAACAACCGCCTTCCTGACTCACGAGGGGCGAGTTATCGGCGGAGGAACATACATTCCACCCGACCAAATGCGACAAGTGCTGCGAGACATACGATCATTCTGGGACAGATCACAAGGGGGAACTGCGCCTCAAGTTGACATGCCCTCGTCTGAGAGCATTCCGATCGGCTTGCTTTCCCCAACAATCATAGACGAGATCTTAGGAGAGGTCGCAAACAATTTCGACCTTATCTATGGCGGGTTCGGTTCACAGCCCAAGTTCCCGAACACCGAAGCCCAAGAGCTTGCATTGCTTAAGTATCATTACAGTGGAAATCGGGAATTTCTCCGAATCGTAGGCGTGACGTTGCAAAACGCTGGAAAGAGTGGAACGTACGATAGGGAGATGGGCGGGTTCTTCAGATACTCCACGTCGCGAGATTGGAGTATCCCACATTTCGAAAAGATGAGTGAAGACAACGCCAAGTGGCTTCAACTTTACCTACACGCGTACCAAGTTACTGGTGAATCTTTCTACGCGGATATTGCCCGGGGCATAGTTGGATATGTAAATACTTGGCTGAGTGATCAAGAGAACGGTTGCTTCTACGGCAGCCAGGACGCGGATGAGGAATACTACAATCACAGCAAAGTGGAACGCGTCAACCTAAGGCCGCCCTACATCGACAAAAACATCTACACCCATTGGAATGCACTAATGATCCACTCATATCTGGAAGCATCTTACGTCTTGGGCGATAGGTCAGCTAGGGAATTCGCACTGAAGAGCCTGAACCGGCTAATGGCTCTCAACTACAAGCCAGACGAGGGGATGTATCACTTTCATGACGGGCAGTCGCATCTACTGAATCAACTGGTCGATCAAGCGAACGTTGCTTGGACACTCTGTTACGCGTATGAGTGCACGGGAGAAGAACGCTTTCTGAAACTGGCAACCGAGTTGACTGAGATCGCTGCCCGGAAGTTGTATGACCAAGAGCACGGAGGCTTCTTCGATATGGTAGTTGATCCCAACGCTCTAGGTTTCCTCAGCAAACCTGCGAAGCCTTTGGAAGAGAACAGCGCCATGACCCGTGTTTTGGTGAAATTGTATCATCTGACTGGGAAAGAGAGCTATCGGAAGCTAGCTGAGGGAACGCTGCAGAGATTCGTCGAGATATACCCACACTATGGCTTCATGGCCTCGGATTATGCCATCGCAGTTGACGCATTCCTGAACGAACCCACGACGGTGCGAATAGTTGGAGCCCCCGAGAGACCTGAGACGAAAGGGTTGATTGCCGAGGCGCACAGAGTCTACGAACCACGTAAGGTTGTTCAAGTGCTTAATCCAAGTGAGGATTCAAATATCATTGCGGCACTAAGCTTCTCTGTACCTGACCAACCCACGGCATATGTGTGCTTGGGTAAGGTCTGTACGGCGCCGATAATTGAACCGAAGCAGATAGCGATTGAACTACAAAGAGCCGTCGCTGGGCAAATTACTCGGTGAGTTTCAGGTCTTCGATCTCAAGCTTCTTTCGAATCTCATCCATCTGTTCGGGGCGTAGGAACTTTCTTGCTGTGAAACCCGCACTATCGTTCTCGCTACGCGGAATGATGTGAACGTGCAGGTGAGGAATGAGCTGGTTTGCAGCGGCTCCATCGTTTAACGAGATATGGGATGCCGATGCGCCCACCCTTGAGGTTATCAGCGCGTTCAATGCGTGAACTCGGGCGTACAGAGCGCAGAATTCATTTTGGGATAGATCTCTTACGCGTGACAAATGCTTCTTCGGCATTACGAGCGTGTGCCCAACGGAGATTGGATACTTGTCTAGAATGGCGATGAATGTCTCATCCTCGTAGATTACATGTGAAGCTGCAGTTCTCTGAATTATGTCACAGAAGATGCAGGCCAAATCGCTGTGATTCCTCTTACGTTAGACTGTGGAAGCCGGATTTAGGTTTCTTATGTACTGCTAATTCTTGCGGTATGGGAAGCGCCATATCAGAACTGGCAGGTGAGTTCTTCGGTCAGTTCATGTGTCCTTAACGAATTAGGCTGCTGTAATGTGCGCGCTACTGGCAGGTTCAAGGACTGTGAGAAGTCCGGTCTTCCTTAGAGAAAGCTGGCGTTCGCCCCTGAAGCTTCTCAACCACGCATTCTGAACCTGTACTAGATCTCCTTCAGAGATCGTGCCGATCTGGCTATTCCATACAGCCAACGGAATCTGCCCTGTTCCATCTGAGAGAGTGACGTCGCAGACCAAGAGCGGAGTCCCGTCTTTCGAGGTCACAGCTCTAACTTCAGATTTCTTTACAACCTGAGCCTTGAAAGATACGGCGTTCAATCCATATCGCAGATTGCCGATCGCGCTTTCGGATCCCGCGTCCAACTTGGCTGAATCAGACGGCTTCTCGTCGTCTAGGAGGTGGGAGAATTCTTCTGGGAGTCTCGTGAGTTTTCTGATTGAATCGTTCTGAATATTCGCTTGCGCTAGCGGTTGCCCCTTGACTGAGAACATATAAGTCGAGGACCCTTCCCCGCGTAGGCGAATTTCAATTAGGAGTTCGCCGCATCGAGCTTTACCGCGCCGCCACGCAGCTTGCAGAGAATCGTGAAGGGTGCTGGCTGTCAGGTTATGCCTTCTCGCGAGTTGGAGTAAGTAGACGAGATCCCTATCCTGACCACGTATTCTCGGTTGGTTGCCTAGCGCTGGCATGATTTTCAACTCTTATGCAGTATGGCATGACCGGTTATAAAGCACCCGCAATTGGACTATCAAAAAGTGGGAAATAGAGCGAGCGTGATCTCCCGTGTTTCTATCGAAAGGTCCTACTGAAATGGTACTCCTAATGTTCTCATTATGTTGCAGGATTATGCTGCCCAAGTTTTCCATTTTAGCCGTGGGATGCATTCAGATAGAAAGCACCACTTTCACTTAGCTCTCTTGCTTATCTCTACAGGGTGTCCTGTGTTTCCTTGTGAATGATGTTGCCGCTGAGACCTCTGCTTCTGAAGACTTTGGGTAGTGAAGCTCGATTAAGGATCTTGTTGGTTCTGGCTCGAAACAGAGGAGAAGATTTGACCATCTACAAGATTGCGAAATTCAGTGGATTGGATAGGAAGGTTATACGGAAACATTTGGGGGCGTTGGTTTCCGCGAACCTTGTGCACATGAAGAGTTATGGCCCGATATCCATGTATAGTATAAACAGCGACAACGGCCCTGTTCAAAGGATCATAGACCTATTCAACGAGGCACGCCTACTCGCACAAGTCCCAATCCAACTCCACTGGTACGATATCCGCGCCTAAACCGCCAGCAGAAAGTAAAATTCTTGGAGCACACTGCATCGCCCCTAGACTGGGTTGATTACGTCGCCATACGCACGCATGATTGACTTCCCTGCAGGGCGCGGACACGCACGTGGCTATTTGGCCGTGCCTGAAGGCGGCGACGTTCCAGGAGTGCTAGTGCTGCATGCATGGTGGGGACTGAATCACTTCTTCAAACGGTTTTGTGACCGATTAGCTGACACTGGCTTTGTAGCGCTGGCTCCAGATCTCTATCATGGTAGGGTTGTCTCAACGATAAGGGGAGCCAATCGACTCAGCTCCAGACTGAAGTGGGCCCTGGTCGAGAAGGAACTCAGCGGCGCCGTCAACTATCTACGAAGGACCGTGGCTACAAATGAGGATCAAATTGGAGTTGTAGGCTTCTCGATGGGCGCGAATTTCGGGTTGAGGTTGTCCACCTTAAGGTCTCCTGATGTAGCGGTGGTCGTTGCATTCTACGGTACCCGCAACGCGAACTACAGCCGATCAAAGGCCGCGTTCTTGGGTCACTTTGCGGAGAACGATGAATGGGAGTCGTTAGGGCAAGTTCAGAAACTCGAAAAGGCCATAAGGTCTGCCGGTCGAGAGGTTACATTTCACGTCTACCCGAACACTAAGCACTGGTTCTTCGAGAAGAACAGGCCTAACGCATACAACGCAAGGGCCGCTGAATTGGCTTGGCAACGTACCGTGGGATTCCTACACAGTCACTTGGAGTGAGTGGGATCTCGTTGGACCTCACGTGTGATCTGTTCAACTAGTTCCGTTGCGGCGTCGCGAACCGGCTCGCTCATCTCTTCAGTAAAGGTTAATTTCGGTTCAATGTCGATCGTGAAGATTCTGATGGTGCTAGGGATCTCGGATGGCTCCACTCTCTTGTAGAGTTCGAGTGAGGTTGCGAAATTCGTTATGTGCGGTGCAACGGTTTGCTCTGTTTCTTTGAATTGGTCTGGTGAGAATTCTCGGATTTGGCCTGTTTTCTTGTCCTTTGATTCCATGGAGTCTATTATGAGCACTTGGTCGTATCCCAGCATTTCTTCGATGAGTCGTAGTCCGCCTACGCTTAGTTCCTTGAATTCCAGGTCAGTTCTTGATCCAAGTTTTTCCTTCAGTCTTCTTACTACGTGAATTCCTACGGCGTCGTCGCCCATTATAGTGTTTCCGACGCCGAGGAGTAATGTTACCGTACGCGGCCAACTCGATGTGGAGGGGGGATGGTTTAGGGTCTTCGGAGGGTTTGCAGTACTTGGCGATCTTTGTTGTAGATATTGACTTCGAGTGGCATCTGACCTGGAAGAGTGTGTGTGGCGCAGGCAATGCATGGGTCGTATGCTCTGAAGGCCATCTCAACCATATTCAGAATTCCGTCTGAAACGTCACCCTTTTTGATCAGTCGCTCGGCGGCTTGCTTGATCGACATGCTGATACGGCCGGCCGTACGAAGTCGGCCCCCTGGCCCGCATGATGATTTCGGGGTACTACACCCCGCAGTCAAAGCAAGGAGCGTCGGTATACGATAGGCTGATGGCTCGTCTCCTCGAGACCGTAAAGATCTCAGAGGCGAT
>Ga0315282_10009969_pt1 | contig 15004 bp, 19 predicted proteins | sample YL17G07_20_MG_FD_203693 | JGI IMG/M metagenome (GOLD analysis project Ga0315282, IMG submission 203693) | Sediment microbial communities from Yellowstone Lake, YNP, Wyoming, USA - YL17G07_20 | ecosystem: Environmental > Aquatic > Freshwater > Lake > Sediment | place: USA: Wyoming | collected... | reverse complement strand
GGCTTACATAAAGTATAGTATTCACGGGGAAATAGCAAGCACTGGATAGTACCGACATAGTGCTGCAGCGAGAGGTTTAAAAGAGTTGGTAGTTTAATAATAACAGCTTCTCTTGCAACGTATTTGTGTTGTAGAAAACTTGGGTATCAGATTATAATTGATTCTGGTGTATTACCAGAGATACAAGAGGCGTGCCAAAAAGGACCATTCCTTTACCCACAATATTATATCTGAGCTAATGTCCTTTGATGCTTAAATCATTTTAAGGTTTTAGTAATAATAGGCGTAAATGGTGTCCGCGAGATCGGTGTAAAGTCTATATCTATGCGACCAATATCTGGAAAAATGCCCAAACCAGCACCATCTTGTCATCTCCAATCCGAAACCCTTCTAGAAAGACAGATGCGTTTAGTTGTTCTATGGACCGTGTACGCTAGCGATTAATCCCGATATAACTTCCTCAGGCTTCGCAATCTCTCCAGCGCCAAGGGTAATGAGAGCTGGCTTTTTTGTCTTCTTGAGAAAGTTATTGTCTCCTGTCACGAAAATACCACTGCCGTACCAAATGTGGCTCCATAGCGCGAGCACATCGCACTTCGCATTCTTCCATAGCCTCTCCTCAATTTTCATAATGCCTTTTTCTATTTCATTGCTCATCCACTCGATATGATCGAGCTGCTCTTTGATACCATTCCCCTTTCCTTTTAGACTATAAGACTATCTATCTGATTTTTTTCTCTTTTTTCTAGATAAATTCGAGTTATTACGCACTTCCACGATGAAGCTTATTAGTTAAGGCATCACAACGACTCGTCTCGGATCTGTTTCCGTAGTTTTGTGATTTCAAGGTCAAAATTTGTGCTCTTCGTTATAATTCATTTTATGTCCACATCCTCCCCTTCGATCCATCGTTTTCTAAGACGGGATTTATTTTCCATTTCGTAGAGCGCCGAAGATATCTTGCTCCGTATCCCAGATAGATACTCCGGAACCAGACTTCTCAAGTTGAATAGACCGTAATCGTCGCCATCGGGGTCGAACGAATTTGCTATTTGACTACGGGCATGGATAAGTATTGCGTGTGCCCATCCGGTAGGTTTTTCCTTACTCCATTTATCCGCCGCGACGCCAATGGCCCCCTCTAGCTGCCGAAGGTCGTCTGAGGTCAGGATATCGCGCAATCGCATCAATTTCCCTCGAAAAACTTCTTGAGGCTCTTAGCTTCCCACTCAGCTCGGATTTCTTTCTCGCGTCTCGCGTAATATTCCTCGGCCTTGCGCTTTTTCTCCTCAAGCTCCTTTTTAGCCGACGGGCTCGTCTGTGCCGCCATGCTCAACAAAGACATGTTCCACGGACCCGAGCCGTAAGTCTCCCCATTAATGGTCATATAGACTTGCTTAAACATTTAAACCAATATTGTCGGATTCCGATAGGGTCTTCTTTTTTGCTACAATGTCTAAAGTATGACATATTCCTGAAGTAGGCTCTTTCTTTTGTAGATTTTAGTGCAGCCGACCACTATGCCCACAATCAATCACACTATTGCAATATTCCTCCATTTAGACGATAATGGTGTAGGAGGTAATCCTCCATCCGTTTCTTGCCTTTCCATTTATATCACCTACCATTCATATGATAATTATTAGCGTATCTAATTTGCCTATAAGCCTACCCATAAGTCGAATATTAACACACGTTTGCCCTATGTGTGGAACCCTAGAGGACATTGTAAGCTCCGTTTGTTCGAAATGTTCCTATATACAAAACTATAGGTAAAATGCCAAAGGTGTTGGTTCTATAACTTTCTGGGCCAGTCCAGTAAAGAACGTAAGTCATCAGTATTGATAATATAATTGCAGCGATAGGCCATTTCCACCTTCTGAAGAACCTGACGATTTTATAGAGAACAAATTTAGTCCCCTTAAAGCCTGATTGTGATGGGTTAAAGCCTGATTGTGATGGGGGGACAGAACACCTAATGTGCGCGGTTCTTCATTTTCTTTAACAATATCCCAAATACTACTACGACTATGATTACTACATAATATTGACCCGGCGTCGATTGGCTTGGCACCTCGAAGAGATTATCTCTCAACTTCACGACAAACTTGCTTATCTCCTCGACCTTCAACCTTCTCAATGGATTTTCTGGCTCTTCTTGCTGCAACATTCTTAGTTCTTGGTAAGTTCTCAAAGCTTTGACGAACAGACTAAGCTACTGTTTAGTAAACTTTAAGTGTTCTACGCAATCAATTGTTTTATTGTGAGAGACTTGAATAAACTGTTTCTCAGACTATGTATTGTCAATCTTGTATTGTTGTTAGCCTATTCGATTTCAAATTATTTTGAATGGGGTAAGTTGCTTGTTTTTCCTTTAGTGGCTGTTGTGAACTGGACTCCACTTGGCACTCAAATCTGGTTTGGTGGCACAGTTCCTATTATCATAGATGGGCATTTCTGGGTAATCCATTGGAGTTTCGTAGTTATGCTTGTTACAATAATTGTTAACTTGGCTGTGGTATGGAAAATTTTAGATATGAATAGCCTGAAGAAGGCTCTCTAACTGAAGATGACTGAGAATACGGGATACATTGATGAGCAGTAAGAGAATTCTAGAGGCATACTCCTCCGTAGTTTGAAATCATAATCGATGACACTTCTTTAAGTCCCCAAGCTTCGTCGTGCGATCCAATTTCCAGAGGCGGGGCACGAAGTCCTTGCAGGCCTCCTCCCAGAGTTTGTCAGCCTCATCGTCCACAGTGCCTAGTTTGTAGTCCTTGTCGAAGAATTTCGGCAGTATCTTGAATCCTCTATCCGGGAGCCACTTTGCTAAAACGTCGAGGTGATGTCCACGTTCTTCCCAGTAGAGCAGCTCGGGATCCTTTATCACCCTGAGTATTTCTTTAGCGGAGGTAATCGTTGCCTTTATGACCAACCCCTCTCCCATCGTTACTCACCTCCTGCGATCCTACCTCAACTTATGACTATTCTCTAAGAATATAGAATTCGAGTTTCCTCGCTTGTCCCTGAGTCTGGGAAGACTTGGCTGATGAAGGCGTCGCTCGTATATGTGTATAGACGACCATGCCTAGGATCTCTCGAAGCCGCAAACATAGACTAGTGCCATTGGAGATGAAGACAACTCGCGCTCAGATGATAAAAGTCATAACAAACGTTCTACTGATGAATCGCAGCAAGCAGAGACATCACATCAGCAGCGCTTCCGTAGGCTTTAACTTCTTCTCTATCGGATCCGGGGCCAACCCCAGCTGTTCCATCGTTGTAGCACCTAGCAAGTATACTCCTTCTTCCCCAAATATGACTGGCGTTGCACTCGCACTGTAGCCATCGATCTCGATTGCTATCTCCCCGATTGGCTTCTCAACTAATTTGGAATCTGCTAATCTTAACCTGGCTGACCTAATGGGCTTAACACCTAGCCCCTTCAGCGTTGAGGATGGCATAAGAGTATAGGTAGCACCAGTATCAACGATGAACATGACTTTCGTTGACTTGGATGCGTCAGCAACATGCCAAACCTTAGCCTCGACGCTAAATACACCCATAACCGTAATTGATAGATAGATCAATGCTACCTAATAAGGATATCTTAATCTTGACTCTGCATTCCATAAAAGGATTCAACAAAAGGCAATCGATGATGTCCTTTCCGCTCTCGATGATACCCTTTCTCTAAGTCCCAAATCCATTATAGTGATAAAAGAAAGCCAGATTTTTAAAAACCTGAAAGTTATAAAAAGGCTGAAGAACATTTTAGGTGACGAACGGTCTTCCTCCATGTTGTTTTAATAAATCCCTAAATGTGATCATCTTTCTCGGGGTGGGTGCCGATAAGCTCTTCACGAAGTGGGAACCGAAAACCAGGGGAAAGCTTAAGTTTAGTCATTGGAGAGAGGCTCAAGAGAATCCAAAATGCGAGTTCTGGTTTTTGGGGCTCATCAAGATGATGAGTCCATAGGGATGGGGGGCACAATTTTCAAGCACACCCAGAGAGGCGATGAAGTGAAAGTCGCATTTATGACGGATGGAAGCGGCGGGGCCCTGGACGTCGATCCGGAGGAGCTTTCGAAGATCAGAGAGAAAGAGGCCATCGACGCATGTAATGTGCTGGGAGTTAACGATATAGAGTTCTTTCGTTTCAAAGATGGTTTCCTAACGTACGGCTACGATACTCTTGTCAGGACCGGACAACTGATAAGATTGTATAAACCTTACAGGATCTATGTCCATCATGCTGACGCGCCAAGTGGGGAAGAAAATCTAGATCATATCAATACATATAAACTTGTTAAAGAAGCAATCTTCAGGATTCAGTATAAGAACTATCCTAGCCTCGGAAAGGAGATCTGGAGGACACCTGAACTATACGCTTATGAGGTAGGCTATCCGCTGCATGAACCTAGCACTTTCGTTGACATCACAGACGTTATTGAAGTCAAGAAGAAGGCGATAAGACAACATGGATCTCAAATGGCAGCTCAGCCCTACTGGGAGCAGGTTGGGCTATCTCTGAACAAATGGAGGGGAGTATTAACTGGATTGGGCGAATATGTGGAGGCTTTCAAAGCGGTAAGGACGTGCCTATTCTAGTTGGCTATTCTTAAAATGCAGAGGAGTTGAAAACTATTTGAAGGTCGGACATTCAGAGGAGAGATTCTACGATCCAAACTGGCAACGTCCTGAGGTTGTATATGGAGATCACCTTATCAGCGAGATCGTCAAACCCGGAGAGAGATTTGCGGTCGCCACCATGGAAATTCCATGGAATCTGGTGAAAGATATACTTCCCGCAAAGCCAGAAGCAGTGGTGTTCGTCCAGGATATGGAACTTCGGACATTGGAGAGCTTGGAGAGGGCCGTGCCACCTGTCGACGTGGTCGCTGGTATCGGGGGAGGATCATCACATGATCTGGCGAAATACATAGCGCTAAAGAAGGGCGCGAAGCTCGTGCAGGTCCCTACTATCCTATCGGCTGATGCCTCTGTCACGAGCGCGATCGGGGTCAGAGAGGGTTGGAGAGTGAAGTACGTTGGCCACGTCATAATAGACCGAATACTGGTGGATTTCTCTTTGATCAAGCAGGCTCCTAAGGAACTCGTGCGGTATGGAGTGTGCGACATACTGTCATCTCACACTTCTTCTTATGATTGGGAGCTTTCGACAAGCAGGGGTAAGGAAAGGTTCGACCAAAGTTACTACGATAAGGCTCGTGACATACTCGCCATACTCGAAAAGAGGCGCTTTGAGATAAGAGATGTTAGCGATGAGGGAATCAGAACGATCGTTGAGCTATATCTTGGTTTTGCAGAGATCGCTGAGAAACTTCAGAGCGACAGAGCTCAAGAAGGTTCAGAACACTTTTTTGCATACAACGTAGAGTACGTCACTAGGAAGCAGTATGTCCATGGTAAACTTCTCGCGATAGGAATTGAAGCAATGTCCTATCTCCAGAACAATCAGTTTGAGAAAATAATGCATTTAATGAGTGACTTGGAATTGGAACCAAAGCTATCGAAGGTCAGTCTTGGAAGAGAGGATTTCTCGAATGTTCTGATGACATTGAAGACCTTTACCGAGGAAGGAGGGTATTACTACTCAATAATAAACGAGAAAGAGTTCGATATATTAATGATTGAGAAGCTCTACGAAATACTCTCAGAGAAATGACGAAAACCTGGATGTTTATGGTATAATATTCCGTCATGTAAGTATGGTGAGGGGGAACTTCAGCTTATCGGCGACCTCCATGGCCTTATTAAACTTCCCTTGAAATCCTACATCTAGTTTCAGAATCGAGTTTGAGATCAGATTCATGACTGCCTCATCGATGTATTCCATGTGAAGCCCACTATGAACTTGCTATACCCCTGCCCCTGACGACTAACCCCACTAGATCCACTGTAGGAGGCATTCTGGGCATCGCCTTAGGCATGCTCGTTTTTCGCCATAGGATCGGTAAGAGAAAATTCATGATCGCTCTACTTGTGGCAGCCATTATATCAGTCCTGCACACAGGCCTATTAGCTTGGGCGTATTCGCAGCTCTTCGTCATCGACACTTCCTTCATAAGTTAGAACCGGTTATCGCCAGAAGAAGCAAATGTGTTATATCATAGATGAGGTTTGACATTCGATTATACTCATCAATTTTTAAGATAGATTTACAGAGCAGTACTGAAAAAATAACTGGTTGTCGGATTCATCGTCTCAGTATTAGGCATCGGATCTGGAAGGGATCGACTCCGATGGTGACAATCGACCCCGACTGGATTGTCAATGGCCCTTCTACAAGGTCCTCGACCGCGGAATAGCCACCTATGTCGATTCTCTCGGTAATGTGATCGGAGCTCATGTTAAACATGAACCAGGCCTCGTGCCCTTCGCCCACCCGTCGCCGTCGACGGAGCTTACCACAGAGTTCGGGGTTGATGCCGGCCGTGTTCAATACAGCCAGCAGAAGCGCCAATGTTCCTTCATCCCTGAAGGCCGAGTGCGCATGGCCGAGTACGGTTCCGATAAGGTAAGCCCTTCCCTGTCCAATGCTGTTAACCACGCCGACGACCTCGTCTTCGCAGAGCAGGATGGGAGAGGAGCCCTTTGTAGTGTATGTCTCTATGTATAGGCTTGGCAGGACGCTGTGTCCTGCGAACGAGCCCGTGCCCTGGAACCGCGTCGACCGCCTGATCTCCCCATAGCTGCGTTCGGCAGGGGTCCATCGGGGCGTCTGTCTGGGCTCGTGGCAGAGCTGCACGGAACGGTGCTCCACGCCGAAGATTTCTTCAGCATCCTCGGCCAACTCTCCCGGACGTGTGAAGCCGAAGCGGTCATAGCGACCTGGACACGCCTCAGAGATCAACGTACCGCCTTTGGCAACGTAGCTCTTGAGCAGATCAAGTACTCTGTGATCCAAGGAGAGCGGGAGGGGCAAGATGATCGCCCTATATCCATCGAGATCCTCCAAGCTCGTTCGACTGGCCTCCACGAAATCGACCCAGACGCCGGATTGCCACAACATTTTGTAAAGGCCCCGAATTGTGAATGACAGATGAGAAGCGGCATCATCTCCAGTGGCCTCTGAGAAGTGCCAGAGGTCCTCATTTATGAAGAGAGCAACGTCCGCCCGAGGAACGCGGCCAAGGCGGAAGAGTTCGGGATAGCGATTTATCGCCCTCGAAAGGCGCCCAGCCTCCGCCGCGCGCAGCGAGTAATCCCCACGGGAGCCGAGCAGGCCGAAACCATAGGCCTCATGCCAGAAGATCTCGGCCCTGTGGTTCCAGAAACTGAGGCCCTGTATCCCCGATGACAGGGCGGCGAGTACCCAAAGTCTGATGTCCTCAGGAGATGGAACGCGCCCCTTCTGCAGCGATGTCGAGATCGGCCCTCCCTGAAACTCGGCGGCCCAACACTGGCGACCGGGTCCAGCTGCACTTCGCACGTAATCGAAGCCCATGGCCACCAGCTCGGTCTCCTCTCTGAGGCTCACCCCCCGGGGCACGGATTGGCCAGGCGCAGGGGCATCCGCGTCCCATTGGTGGATCGGTCCCCAGGCGGGATAGGACGAGCTTCCGAAGATATCCCCCTCCGCAGCCCAACGCCACTCGGCTCCGCTCCCTATGGTGGGATAACCGACATGACTGAAGATCGGGCGACGTTTTGGGTCATTGTCCCTAAAGGCATCCGCCTTCCAACGAAGCGCCCTGACCAGGTAAACGTCATCCATGAAGTAACGCCAGTCGATGTACGATGGCACTCGTGGGAATATCCGCGGCGGTTCCACTTCTTCCCAGTCACCATATCCAGTACGCCACATCCGGTTGAGCACGTCTAGGTCACCGTATCGCTCCTTAAGCCACTCCCTGAATCGAGCCAAGGTATGTGGGCAGTAGCAGAAGCCCAGCGAGTCCGGAATCGATCGCATCGGCCAGAATCCGATCTCCTGCCAGATATTCCAGACTAAGATGTTATCATGGCGGCCAAGTCTACGTGCCAGTTCAGCTATGAATCTGGCGCCGGCCTCGCGTGCGCCTGGATGATCCCAGCAGGGGCCTGGCTTGCCATCGCCCGGCAGCAGATACTGAGTGGGATCTTCGTGTTTCTCCCCAGACGAGTAGACTAGTCGGCAGTCTGGGTACTTTCTCCACAACCATGCAGGGACCTGCTCCATCGTCACGCCGAAGTATATACCCAGTCCACACTTTTCCGCCTCCTCTATGAGCGCCTCCACTTTTTCCAAATCGACCTGGCCTTCCCTCCTCTCATCAATGCACCATGATTCCTGAAGCTTGAGCATGTTGAATCCCAACTGGTCGACGATGTGGATGTCATGCCTCATCTCCTCGATGGATAGAGACGGCTCACGGTAAAAGTGTGTACCAAATGGAAATCCCTTATACTTCGTCAACTTCTCCATGCCCTAATCAATTAGTATCTATGACCGTATATTAAACTTAATCTCGTCTTTTGCCTGCAGCTTATACCAGATCGGCTTTCATATTTTTTTAGTCCAAGGTTCGTATTGATACACCGGGTGTCTCCAAGAGATCCTTAAGCACTGTAAAAGTATCTAGGATATCGTTACTACCTAATGAAGGCTATGAAAAGGCAGAGGCTACTTATGAGTTCTATCCCAAGTACCAATGCTACACTCTGGTTCGATATATAAATTAACATCTAAATTAATGAGCCGATGTCTCGCTTTGCAACTCCAAGAGAATGACAGAAGTCAGAATGGTATAAATGATTAGATCGGACTAGATTGGCCCCGATTCCTAGGTGGCCTCTACTTAAGATAATGCGTGGTAACTTGCCTTTAAGGAATTTGCACCAGTTTTGACTAAATCAATCTGCAAGGAGCAGACCATGATGGCCATGAACCATAGATTAAATAGGAGCCATAATGCCTATACAAGACCTGAAATGAGGATGGTCAACATAGAGATTTCAGAGGATTTCTTCCAAAGAATTGATGAGACCAGCGAAAGACAGATGCTTGAAGGAGAGATAGCAAAGTTGGGACTGGAGGCGTATGCGGCCCGCAAGAGGGGGGATTTTGTGATCGAGATGCAGTTGAGGGCGAAAATAAATAAATTGCTTGAAAGACGATTGAAAATGAAAAACTATGCATTTAATCGTTGACCATCGAATCCTCAATGTGTCGAAATACATAAACTAGACTCGTATTATGCTGTTCAGCCAACTACATGTATTTCTCAGCTTGGCCGAATTCCTTCATAAATTCCGTCTCTCTACCTGCCTTAGCATCCATATAGTATTCATATGATGACGATCATTGCCAGCCATTAATTCTTCTTGTAGAATTGGGTGAAGTCCGTAATATCGCTATCGTGAATGGACTCGACGATGGCGGCGAGAAGCCTCCCCGTGTTTTCTAGATCATTAATTGAGATCACCTCGTTGGGCGAATGCATATACCTATTTGGAACGGAGATCAAACCGCTTATCCTGCCTCCTCGGATCACCTGAAGAGCCCAAGCGTCGGTCCCACTCGCCGCTGGCACGGGCTCTACTTGAAAGGGTATTTTCCTATCTTTGGCCTGCTTCATCATGGCATTCCAGAGATCCCTTGTGAAGTTTGGTCCCACAGAGATGACCGGTCCCCTGCCAAGCCGGATATCGCCGACCTTTGTGGCCTTGACCCCGGGGGATATGGCATGGGTCACGTCCACGGCTATTGCACACCAGGGGGCGATGTTGTACCCCGAGACCAGGGCACCCCTGAGGCCTATCTCCTCCTGAACGGTGGCGACAACATAGACCTTGGTTTTTTTCAGGCGCTCGATTTCCATCAGTTCCAAGCCCTTTATGAAGGCGACGATTGAACAGGAATCGTCGAGGCCGGCTCCTACCACGAGGTCGCTGCCTGCGCCTCCCAGTCTCGCCACAGGTGAATCGACGGTGGCAACACACCCGGGTGAGACACCGAGCTTCTCCGCTTCCTCCCTGCTGGATACACCAAGGTCTATGCGCATATCATCCATCTTGACGGTCTTTTCGCGCTCCTCCCTTTCGAGCAGATGGACCGGCTGAGCCCCGATGGTTCCAGTGACGAAGGAGGTTGGCTGCGAACCGGTCCAGACCCTCACCCTTGTGCCATATATGACCCTGGGGTCCCACCCCCCTATCTGTTTGAAGCATGCGTATCCATCATCGTCTATGTATAAGATCATGAATCCGATCTGATCGTAGTGACCGGCCAGCATAATTGATCTATCGCCATCACCCATCGTCCCGATGACGTTACCTATGACGTCCATCGATACGTTTTCACAGAACCTCGAAAAGTAATCGGCTATGCACCTTCGCCTCTGCTCCTCAAAGCCCGTTACGCCGGGTCTCTCCAGGAGATCCTTAAGCACTGAAAAAGTATCTAGGATATCTGATCACCAAAGATTGTATCCATGGCCCTCCATAAGCTTTTCTATTCAAGTAATTAATTTATGCATGCATCTTGAGAAACTGTGACAATCTTTCCCATCCATTTATTTAGTCCTCGTGACTATTCAGAGAAGTTTTAAAGCCATCTCTTGCTTGCTTTCTGTCGTGTACTGATGGAGTTCGATCCGGTTTCTGTCCGGATCCGCAAGCCAAGCCTGCCAACTCCCGTCTCCTCCCATCTTGGGATCGCTCACCTCGATTTCTTGCTCTCTCAATCCTTTGACGGTCGTTTCTATATTGTCAACCTCCAAGCACAGGTGACTGTATGATCCGGTTTCCTTGAGATCTGCCAATTCGCCTTCAAACAGTTCAATGAAGTTACGCCCACCGACGTGAATATAAACTCCAAAGCGTCTCCCTTTTGCGTCGCGAAACTCAAAAGCTTGCTTGAGCTTTAAAGTGTCACAGTAGAATCGGATAGCACGTTCCAGATCCTTAACTGTGTAACATACATGTGCAATGCCCTTAATCATCACGAGACCCCTTTTCTTAGTCCATGATAGTCTATTCCAACATATTTGTGGCTTACTGAACTATCGTATTTAATTTGAAAGTCTACTACGTATAGATCGGTCCTACTAGGAGTAATCTGTCTATAATCGTGCCATTATTCGAAGTCATGGATCAACAGAAGTCTTCATCGGCTTTGGCAAGTCGGTAGTAGACAATAACAAAAATAACGAACCTTATAAGAGTCTGTTATCTTCGTTAGCTTTGTTACTATTACATCTCGTCATTCGCCCTTTGACATATTCCGCAAATAGAGGATTGAATAATATCTGTCCCTCTCCTTCTTAATAATGCAGTCTTTATCTATCAGCATAACAATAATCGTAGGTGATTTATTGTAAGCTTAGATTCTAGATAATAAAATTGTCGTATTGGTCTCTGTCAAGGATAATAGAATTGTCGGTTTGACAAGGTTTGTCACCTGGAGGGACAGGGCATGGATGCGTTTGCTGATTGTCCTATCCGAATTCAGTCGTCGAAAAATACCGCACCCTAGTGTTAATCTACTAGAGTCTGTTTCCTCACTCTTGTGCTGCCCGAGCAGCTTTTATTAAATTATCTTCTTGTTTGATTGTCATGGAACAAATCCTGGCATTCTCGTCCCTCTCAAAGAGGATGGTGGTGTTGAGTGCTTTCGTGAAAAACTCAGATTCCGAGACCGGGAAAATAAGTAATGGAGGTTGCTGCCGATATTGGAGCACTAAACTCTCACCATTGAGGGTCACTTTGAATTGCGTTCCCGCTTTGGAACTATATATTCCCGTGTAGTTGCTGAGATTGGGAATATTCGCCGGATTCTTTTTAGGCATGACCTCCGGCCACTCATATTCCTTTGCGATCGCGCGCATCAGCTCATCCCTTAGGGGGGATCCTTCGTTTGAGTTGAACAGGATCACAGCCCCTTTTCCTAGGTTTTTATAAAAGCGCATCTCTGTAACAAATCCTTCATCCCAGCCCCCATGTCCGAAGTTAAAACTTTCTTCCTTGCCACCGCAGAAAAAGCCTAGGCCCACATATTCACCTTCGCCAATTTTTTGATCCTCCAGCTGTGGATATAGCATCGTTTCTATAGTCTCTTTCGTAAGTAGGGCAGGCGCTTTCCTTTGATTCAACACCTGTAACATCTCCATTCCCACTTTGGCCAGATCGGTTGCGGTGGTCCACAAACCTGCCGCGGCCATTTCGGGATACACATGATGTTTTCCTTTTAGAGGAATACCTTTCCACGGATGGGCAGTAGCGGTTCGTTTGGCCCACTGTTCCGGAAGGGACTGCTCATACGTGCTGTTGGTCAACCTTAATGGCTCAAAGACCATTTCGCGCATGATCTGGGGGAACGGTTTTTTGAGGAAATCGACCAGCACCTGTTGGGCAACGATTGTTCCACCACCTGAATACCGGGATTGCAGTCCAGGTAAGATGTTGACTTACACTCTAGCTGTGTTTGCAGGGGATTCGCCATTCAAAATCTGTGTCGCACTTGGCAGTGGCTCTGAAACTTGATAGCCTGGAAACCCATGGACCGTAAGACCAGCTGTGTGACTTAATAGCTGGCGTAGCGTAAGCTTAGGTCGCCAACCTTCGTTTATGGGTATATGCCATGTATTGAGATAGCATTCCACATCCTCATCCAGGCTCAAACGTCCTTCTTGCACAAGTCGCATAACTCCTAATGCAAATATCGGTTTACTGATCGATCCTGCTTGGAAGAGGGTATTGGTTGTTACTTTCCTCTTGTAACGCGAATCACAAACACCAAACCCACGCGCCCATTCGATTTCGAAATCGTTTATGACCGCTACGCTTATGCCAGGAGTGTGGTAATGAACCATCCGGTCGTGCAGCGTTGCTGGGGATAAGAATTTTCCATCCAGACCTGTTCTGGGAAGCAGGTTATTAGTAATGCGTTTAATTCGGTTTTCAAAAGGTTTTACCATTACGAATTGCTTCTCTTTCATTGTCCGAGTTTCCTGCTAATATAAAGATAATGCCTGGAAGCTCTGCGATCGACTCTTTGTTGTTCTCTTGTATTTTGTTTTCGAGCTGAGCTGACTTAGCTTACCTTATATTTCATGAAAATACTGTCTGAAGAGAATGAATCCGCGGAGTCAACCAACTAGAGCGGGTCGTCCCACAATTTCCTCAATGTTACCTAGTGACCGCAATGATAAAGGGGAAGACCTATTGAATTTAATAGCATTGGTGATGCATGCGAAGTACTTGTCCAGGGAGGGCCCCGGTGTGTTCGCCATGGTCTATCACCATTTTCCCGTTAACGATCACATGCTCGATCCCCGCCGGATACCTGTGTGGCATGGAGTAAGTTGCCTTGTCCATAACCGCTCCACGGTCGAACACGGTTATGTCCGCCCAGAATCCCTCTCTTATCAACCCTCGGTCCCTCAGTTTCAGTTTTTGGGCCGGCAGGGAGGTCATTTTGCGGACGGCCTCCTCAAGCGTCAGCAAGCTCCTTCTTCGCACGTATTCGCCCAGAACCCTTGGAAAGGTACCGTAGGTTCTTGGATGCGGCTTGCCCTTTGACAGTACGCCATAGGGAGCGGTGGCAGAGCTATCGGATCCGATCATGGAGGCGGGATGTTTGAGCACGGCGCGCAGGTCCTCCTCGCGCATCATGAAGACGACGATGCCAACGGAGGCTTTCTCCTCTATCAACAGGTCAAAGACGAAATCGAAAGGGTTGCTCCCATTGAGCCTCGCGAGTTCCGAAATGGCCTTCCCCTCGTATTCTCTGTGCCCGTGGCAATAGGAGATCATAATGGCGCCCCAACCACTGGCCTTCAACATGCTCGACCAGCCTTTCCCACCCTTCACCATCTCCCGCCTTAACCTGCGGCGAGTTTCCGGATCCTTCAACCTCTCGACCAACCTGTCAACGCCCCCCTCCCAATAGTGCGGCGGAAGCACAGAGTCCAATCCCGTGCTCCCGGCCAAGTAGGGGTACACATCGCAGGTAACGTCGACGCCCCTGCTTCTCGCCTCGTCGATGAGTTTCAGGGTTCGCTTCACTTTTCCCCAATTGGCCCTGCCCGCCGCCTTGTGGTGAGAGATTTCAACGGGCACTCCGGATTTGCCGCCGATCTCTATCGCCTCTTTCACCGCGGCGATGAGGCTTTCTCCCTCCCCCCTTATGTGGGAGGCATAAATCCCCCCGTACCGGGCCACAACCTTGCAGAGTTCGACCAGTTCCCTCGTATTGGCGTAACAACTCGGTGTGTAGATTAGGCCGGACGAGAGGCCAAACGCCCCCTCCTCCAGGGCTTGGGCCAGAGCTCGTTTCATTTCCGCGAGTTCATTGCTCTTGGGGGCACGGGCTTCGAACCCCATCGAGAGCGCCCGTATGTTCCCGTTACCAACCAAAGTAACTACGTTCTGGGCGGCTCCTTTCCCCTCCAGCCTCTTCAGATACTCATCCATCGTCGACCATTCAAGCCTTAATTTTGCATCCTCCAGAATTGGAGACGTTTTATACATCTCTTCCCTGAGGACGTCATTCAGGGGTGCAGCGGATGATCCACAGTTTCCAACGACTTCCGTTGTGATGCCCTGCCTTATTGTGCTCTCAGCGCGTGGATTAATCAACAGTGATAGTTCGGAATGAGTGTGCATGTCAATGAAGCCCGGGGCCACTACGAGGCCTTTGGCGTCCAAGACCTCTTTGGTCTCTGCTGAAGGCAGAGCGCCAATATCCGCTATTTTCCCGTCCTCTATCCCCACGTCCGCCCTAAACCAGGGATTGCCGGTCCCATCAACCACAAGTCCGTTCTTCACGAGTAAATCGTACATGATAAGTCAAGTCACAACGGGAATCGATCAGAAGCTAATAGGCCTTTCCAAACCAGGATGCCTACTTTGAAGAACATGTAAAAAATCGGTCCTGTTCAATAGCGGGTTAGGTGTGCTGTGAGCGCGGTTGAGCATCTTCTCGGATGGATATATGCCTTCCAGAATGCTTTGTAGATCTTGGGGTTCGTGTACCTAACGAGTATGACGTGGAGCA
>Ga0315282_10009968_pt1 | contig 15005 bp, 15 predicted proteins | sample YL17G07_20_MG_FD_203693 | JGI IMG/M metagenome (GOLD analysis project Ga0315282, IMG submission 203693) | Sediment microbial communities from Yellowstone Lake, YNP, Wyoming, USA - YL17G07_20 | ecosystem: Environmental > Aquatic > Freshwater > Lake > Sediment | place: USA: Wyoming | collected... | reverse complement strand
CAAGGACGCGGTCGCCGGCGTCGGCCTGACCGGCCAGATGCACGGTTCGGTCTTCCTCACCGCCGGAGGCGAAGTTGTGCGCCCGACCATCATGTGGAACGATCAGCGCACCGCTGCCGAGTGCGCGCTCATCGAAGAGCGAATCGGGCTGAAGCGCCTCATCGAATTGACCGGCAACCGGGCGCTCGCCGGCTTCACGGCGCCGAAGGTCCTGTGGCTGCAACGCCACGAGCCCGACAATTTCCGCCGCACGCAACACCTTCTCCTGCCCAAAGACTACCTTCGCCTGCGGCTCACCGGCGAATACGCCACCGACGTCGCCGACGCCTCGGGCACCCTCCTGTTCGACGTTCGTGGACGGCGCTGGTCACGTGAAGTCGCCCACCGGCTCGAGGTCCCATGGGAATGGCTGCCGACGGCGCTGGAGTCGCCGGCAGTCAGTGGACGCCTGACCGGCGAGGCCGCCTCCGCCCTGGACCTGCGGCCGGGAACGCCTGTCGTCGCGGGCGCCGGCGACCAGGCCGCGGGCGGCGTTGGCAGCGGCGCCGTCGAGCCGGACATCGTCACCTGCAGCGTTGGCACGTCGGGCGTGGTCTTCGCCGCCACAGCGAGTCCCGTGATCGACCCCGAGGCCCGTCTTCACTCCTTCTGCCACGCTTCACCCGGGCTCTGGCACCTCATGGGCGTCATGCTGGCAGCCGGGGGTTCCTTCCGCTGGCTGGCCGATGCCGTCGCGCCGCTCGCTACCGCCAATGCGGCCGACATGGAGCAAAGACTGGGGCGCCTGGCAGCGGATGCCCCTGCCGGCGCCGGCGGCATACTCTTCCTGCCGTACCTGGCCGGCGAGCGCACGCCATACCCCGATCCCCTGGCACGCGGCGCCTTCATCGGTTTGCGAGAGGAACATGGCCTGGCGGAACTGGCCCGCGCCGTCATGGAAGGCGTGACGTTCGGGCTGCGCGATTCCCTGGAGCTGCTGCGCGAGATCGGCGTCGAGACGCGGGAAATAAGGGCCATTGGCGGCGGCTCACGAAACCCTCTCTGGCGTCAGATCCAGGCCGACGTCTTCGGGCGGCCGGTCGTCGAACTGGCGATCGACGAAGGTCCGGCGTTCGGCGCCGCTCTGCTCGCCGGCATGGGCTGCGGCCTCTTCCGCAATGTCGCGGAGGCGTGCCGGACGGCGGTGACGCTCGGCGAACGGCTGGAACCACAATCCGGCCGCCAGCGCCTGTACGAGGAATTATACGCTCGCTATAGGGAGATGTACCCTCTGCTCCGCGAGACCTTCCATTTCCTGAGCACGCTTCATTCCGAGCCGGCCCTGAAGTAGGACCTTCCGTCGCCTGCCTGTCGCGTAATATTGTGTTCCTGAGGGTTTTTCCTGCCGAGACTGAGGGGTTTCCCTGCTAGACTGGGGATTCTCCTACTGGGAAAATCAGGGAAGATGCCGAGATTATAGATGCGGCAAGACGAAAAGAACATGCTGGCTGACTTGCGACGGCGCCTCAACGTGTTCGCCTACGGCGGCAGCGGGCAGGCCGAAGGATCGGTCGCGCGCCGTCTCCCCTTCTCCCTTACGTCGATGTCCTGGCGAACGTGGGCCTTCATCGCTATCGCGGCCGCCCTTATTGCCGGCGCCGCCGTCCGCTACCACAATGCCGGCGAGGCAGCCGTCGTGGCCGTCTACATCGCGGTGCTGGTATCTTGCGCCGCGACTGACCTCTCGTCATTCCGCGTTCCCAACGCGATTACATACCCGGCGACCCTGTTCGCTCTACTGGCGGCTGCGCTCATGCCCCACGGCGACTTAGGCGAAGCGCTGGGCGGAGCAGCGACAGCCGCGGGCTTCATGATCGTCGCGCTCATCATCTCCCGCGGAGCCATGGGCCTGGGCGACGTCAAGCTGGCCATCTTTGCCGGACTTGCGCTGGGCTGGCCCCTCATAGGCGATGCGCTGTTGCTGATGGCTCTTGGCGGCGGCGCCGTCGCCGTGGTGCTGTTGGCGACCGGCGTGAGAGGGCGCAGAGACCCCATTCCCTATGCTCCCTTCATCTCCGCGGCGACGATCGCTTTGATCTTGTGGCAGGGAACGGCATTCGCGCGATTCTAGGGTCGTGCACGAAGCCGGTATTTTTGACCCTAGGGTCGCCAAGGTCGCCAGATCTCGCAGGAAGACTGGAAATTCTCGCTGAGACGGCTAAAGAGCGGGCTTGCGCATAATTGCGATCCCTTTGGCGGTATGGTACATTCAAGGGTGAATTACAGCGAACCAACTTCAGCAGACTACAGGCGGGATTCCCCAGAATAGCGCTCTGGTTTCGCAGGACAGGCCACGGAGGCGTAGCCGGGCGATGCATCTCAGCAAGGAGAAGCTGAAATGAGAATCCTTCAACTTGCGCCGCTTTGGGAGACAGTACCCCCTCCGGCCTACGGGGGCACGGAAGCCGTCGTTAGCGTGCTGGTCGAGGAATTGGTCAAACGCGGCCACGACGTAACCCTCTGGGCATCCGGCGACTCTAAGACCAACGCCGAGCTATGTTCCATCTATCATCGAAGCCTGCGCACCGCGACCGACCTTGTGAACCCTGACTGCTACGCCCTGATGCACGCTGCGATGTCGCTCAAGGACGCCGGCTCCTACGACATCATCCACAACCACATCGGTGAGATCGTCATGGCGATGAGCCACCTGGTCGACACATCGATGCTGACCACCATGCATTGTCTCATCACGCCTGACACGAAGTTCGTCTGGGACCACTACGACGGCTGGTACAACACGATCAGCCACTCGGAGAAACTGACGATGCCGTCGGTGGCGAACAACAAATATTGCGGCGTCGTCTACAATGCCATCGACGTGGCCAGCTTCCCATACAGCGAGAAGAAAGACGATTACCTGCTCTTCCTGAGCCGCATCTCGCCCGACAAGGCGCCTCATCTCGCCATCGAAGTGGCTGAGCGCGTTGGGCGGAGGATGATATTGGCCGGCAAGGTCGACCCGAACCCCATCGACACCGACTACTTCGATACGGTGCTGCGGCCGCTAATCGACGGCAAGCACGTCCAGTTCCTCGGGGAGGCCGACGGTCGCTTGAAACGGGACCTCTACGAAAAGGCCTACGCCCTCCTCCTGCCTCTACGCTGGGAGGAACCGTTCGGCCTGGTGATGGCCGAGGCCATGGCCTGCGGCACGCCCGTCATCGCGTTCCGGCGCGGCGCTGCCCACGAGATCATCGTCGACGGCGAGACCGGCTACCTGGTCGACAACGTCGACGAGATGGTCGAGGCGACCCTTAAGGTGGACCGCATCGACCCGCGACGCTGCCGCCGCCATGTCGAGGCCAACTTCAGCCCGGAGCACATGACCGACGGTTACTTGCGCCTCTACCAACAGATCCTGCGCCAGGCGGCCCCCAAGCCGTCGCTCGCAACGATGGGCACCGCTTCTCTGGTGCCGGAGCAGGGCCGGGAGTCGGCGGTGGCCTAGGCGCTTGTCGCATACCTTCCAACGGGCAGAGCCTTGAAGCCCCGCGCCGTCCGGCGCTAGTGCCAGCCACGTTGCGGCGCTAGAATAGATTCGAGAGTTCTCTCCCGAAGGACGGCGGCACTTGCCTATAGAAGTTAAGCTCCTCGACCACAGCCACGACCCGGTGCGCTCGCTGTACGTCGGCTATCGCACGGCGTATTCCGCCCTCAAGCCGGCCGCGATTGACGCCCGCATCGAAGAGGAACGGATCACCCGACAGCAGATGCTCGATTTCGTCGAGAAGCGTCTGGAGACCGGGCACTCCTCGCCGCTGGAACAGGTATGGTTCGAGTTCGCCATCTCCGGCGTCACGCGCGCCTTCAGCCACCAGTTCGTGCGACACCGCATCGGCATCAGCTTCGAGCAGCAGAGCCAGCGTTATGTCGCGTTCAAGGAGGGTGAGTTCCCCTACACCCTGCCGGAGTCGGTGCGCGCCGCAGGCCTCGCCGGCAAGATGGAGGACGCGTTCGCGGAGCTGGGACGCCTGTACCAGGAGATGCTCGACGCGGGCGTGCCGGCGGAGGACGCGCGCTTCCTCATCCCAAACGCCGCGCAGACGAACTTCAAGATAACCGTCAACTTCCAGTCGCTGCTGCACATCTGCGACCTGCGACTCTGCACGCGCGCGCAGTGGGAGTTCCGCAAGGTGGCATCGCTGATGCGCGCCGAAGTCAACCGCGTCTCCCCGGAGCTGGCGCGTTACCTCCAGCCGAAGTGCGGGGAGCGTCGCACCGGCTACTGCGACGAGGCTTACGAGGACTGGCAGAAGTGCCCCATCGGGCGGAAGCGGCCGCACAAGCGCGACCTGTTCGCCCTGTACGACTCGTATCGCAAGGGCGAGCTATCGCCCCTGGGCGACGACGAGTTCCGCGCCATCGAAGGCAACGCCTCCGTCACCGAACGCGGCGAGAGCTACTGACGCGTCCCTAGCGCCACTGGACTTTGTGGCGCGCCTCGTGCTCCTCTCTCGCGCCCGGACGCGACCGCATCGATAGCACGTCGCGGATGTCCAGCCGCAGCAGCCACATCGCTGTCAGCCCCGTCAGCGTGATCCAGACAATCGAGAAGATGTGCGTGCCGATGGCATAGCCGCCGGCCAGCGCCCCGTTCACGCCGAGGGCGACTATCACGCTCTGAAGCGCCACCTCGTAGGTGCCCAGGTTCCAGGGCGTAATCGGCAGCGCGACGACCAGGTTCGCCGTGATCATGATGACGATGAACTTGTCGAACGCCAGGTTGAGGTCGAAGGCGAGACCGAAGAACCAGTACATCAGCGCCTCCGCAAGCCACGCCGGGAACGAGACCGCGATCACCCGCATCGTCCGCTTCGGCTCGCGCATCGCTGCCAGCCCGTCGAGGAACTCGGGCACCGCCCTGCCTATCGCCTGTCGCGTGCGCTCCGTGAATACCCCCATCCACGGTTTGTCCGCCAGGTTCTTCGGCGGACGAAGGCGCGCCGCGAGCAACGCCCCGACAAACGCCAGGGTGATCGCCGCAGCCAGCCCCCAGGCGAGGCCGGTCGGCAAGATCGCCACGTGTATGAAGCTGAGAACAATGATGGTCAGGATGAGGAACGTGAAGCCGTCGAGCACCGTCTCGGCGACGATCACGGCCGCCGCAAGCTCCGCGCGCGGGATGCCGAATCGCTGCGCCGGCACCTGTATACGCAGCACGTCGCCGATGCGGAACGGTACGGCGTTGTTCGCCATGTTGGAGACCAGGTAGATGGCGAACAGGTCCGGGAGCGGCGCCTCCTCGGTCTCAGCCAGCAGGAGCCGCCAGCGATAGGCGTGGACGAGTTTCGACGCGCTGAAGCATAGCAGCGCCGGCAACACCCAGATGTAGTTGACGTGCTGGAAAGTCTGGAATACCCGGAGGAGGTTCACCCGCCATACAAGTATCCCGACAAAGATGCCTGTGAGCGCGATCTGAAACCATAGACGGCGGCCGCGGAGACGGCGGAACAAACCTCGTGCTCTCCTCCCGTCACAGACCGTAGACCGGCGAAGGCGGCCGACGCCTTCACTCGCGTCGCTCGAGGCGCCCTCGACAAGCTCATAGTAGCATACGCCAATCCTTCGGACAGCGCGTCATATTCAGCACGCGCAGGACCGGCCGCCGGTGCCGTTTGCTATACTGGGGTTGTGGATGTGAAAGACAAGGTCGCGATTGTCACGGGCGCCTCGTCAGGCATCGGACTCGCCACGGCGAGGCTACTGACGGAGCGCGGCGCGAAGGTCGCCCTTGTCGCGCGTTCGGTCGACAAGCTCGAAGCCCTATCGAGGGAGCTTTCCGGCTCCTTCGTTGCGCCGGCCGACATGACAGTCGAAGAGGAAGTCAGGGAGATGGTGGCGAACGTGCTCGACCACTGCGGCCGCATCGACGTCCTCGTCAACTGCGCCGGCCGCGGCTACGACGCCCCTGTCGAGCACACCGACGTCGACACGCTGCGCGACATCTTCCAACTCGACGTCGTCGGGCCGCTGGTCGCCATGCAGGCCGTGATCCCCATCATGCGCAGGCAAGGCAGCGGGACGATTGTCAACGTCAGCTCCGGAACGTCGCTCATGAATCTGCCGAATATGAGCCCTTACTCGTCGCTGAAGCGGGCATTGAACGCCCTGTCGCTGGCTGCCCGCGAGGAGCTGAAGCGGGACAACATCGTCGTCAGCGTCGTCTACCCCTACATGACGGCGACGGACTTCGAGGAGAACACCATCAAGGACAGCCACATCCAGTGGGAGGAAGAGGGCGACGACGATCTCCCGCCGCCCGACCCACCGGAGCACATGGCGCGCAAGATACTGGAGGCGATAGAGACAGAAGCGGCGGAGGTCCACGCCCACGACTGGATGAAGGACCTGCGCTAAGACGGCTTTTCTTCCGCGCCCGCCTCCCGTCGAATCTCTTTGAGGATGTCCAGGTTCTCTTTGTCCGGCCCCAGGTTGCCGAAGCCGGGCACCTCGATGATGAACGGCGCCTTCGCGAACGCCGGATGCGACATGATCCGCCGGAAGCCGTCTCGCCCGATGTGCCCTTCGCCGATGTTCTCGTGACGGTCGCGCACGCCGCCGAGCGGCACCTTCGAGTCGTTGGCGTGGCAGGCGACGAGCCTGTCCAGGCCGATCTCGCGCTTGAACTCTGCCACCGTCGCCGCCAGCCCCTTCTCTGTTATCAGGTCGTAGCCCATGGCGAAGGCATGCTGCGTGTCCAGGCAGACTTTGACGCGCAAATCGCCGACCTCGCGGATTATCGTCCCAAGCTCGTGGAAGTGCGCGCCGACGCTGCCGCCCATGCCGGCGCTGTTCTCCAGTATGAGCCAGGAGTCCTGAGGCGTCGCTTTGAGCACGCGCCGGACGGCGGCCGCGACGCGCTCCAGCACGGCGTCGAAGCCGGCGCCCTTGTGGCTGCCCGCGTGGACGATGCTCCCCTTGGCGCCGATGCGCGGGCAAAGCTCCAGGTCAGCGACGAGGGCGCCCTGGCTCTTGTCCATCGCGACGGGGTCGTCGCTGACGAGGCTGATCAGGTAAATGGCGTGGAGGAACACGGGACCAACGTCGGCGGCCGCGGCTTTCTCGCGAAACGCGTTAGTCTCCTCGTCGGCGTAGCTGCGACGGCGCCAGGTCTGCGGCGGGCCACCGAATATCTGGAGCGTCTCCGCGCCCATGGCCTGCGCGCGGTCGATCGCCTTGTCCAGGCCACCTGATGTAGAGACGTGCGCGCCGACCCTCATGGCCTGTCCTCGCTTCCCTGCGGCTGCGGCGTCGAAGTCAACGCGGCTATCTTCGACGAATCTGCGCCGAAGGGGTTGACATCCTGCCGCAGCGGACTATAATACAGAGGCTGGACCCCCTGAGAATGCCGGGCAATCTCAGGTGATAAGCCTCAACGGGTTGCTATGCAACCCGTTGTGCTATTTCCAGCAGCCTTTCAGGAACGTCTTGTCGATCCTAACCGCCTTGTCGGCGACGTCGCGCAGGTGCTGCGACGACCAGGCGTCGCCGAAGAGCGCCACCTCTACGTGCCTTCCCGTGTCCTTCACCGCCTGGAGCGCGTCCGCGAAGTCGTTGTCCCCGCTCACGAGAATGGCGACGTCATAGAGATCGCGATGGGCGTGGTCCAAGATGTCGGTTGCAATCTTGACGTCGATGCCTTTCTCATAGGCCGGTTCAGTCGGCCAGTTGCGATAGACCAGCCGCCCCAGCCTGACCTCCAGGTACGGTATGCGACGCATCCGGTTGAAGAAGGTCTGCTGGTCCTTGTAGCGTTCAGGCTCCTTGGTGTGGTCGACAGGCGCATTGTAATAGTAGACGCGGATCAGTTGGCGCTTGCCGGCCAGTTTCTTGGTGAAGGCTTCGAAATCCAGGTTGGTGTAGCCATAGATCGACTTCAGGGAGTGGTAGACGTTGCTACCATCGATGTAGATCATGACCTTATCGGGCATATGTTACCTCTCATAAAAATCTTCTGATGCTATTATATCCCGTCGCACGGGCGTTCGTCACGGTTCGCCGCGCGGCGGGCACGCACTCAGAGCCTACACAATTGTCGTCCATCGGCGCCAGCACCTATAATTGCCCGACGGCCCTTTTCCCATAGCGGCGAAGCGTCGCGACTCTCACGCATGAGGTGCAAATTGAAGATACGAGACTTTCGACAGGTAGCCGAGAAAGAAGAGATGCCCGGCGTGAGCCTGCGCCTGGTCATCTCGGCGGAGGACGGCGCGCCCAACTTCGTGATGCGCGTATTCGAGGTCCAGCCCGGCAGCTCAACACCCTGGCACTCTCACGACTGGGAACACGAAGTGTTCGTGCTCGCCGGCGAGGGCGAAGTCGTCGGCAGCGAGGGCCGGACGCCGATCAAGGCCAACCGCGTCGTGTTCGTCGCGCCGAACGAGATGCACCAATTCGTGAACAGCGGCTTCGGCGTGTTGCGCTTCATCTGCTGCATCCCGCGCATGGACTAGCGCAGCGATGTCCTCGCAAGACGCCGCCAGCGCCGAGCCCGTGCGCCTCCAGACTGAGCGCGGCCCTATCGCCTGCGTCTATCATGAGGGGAAGTCGGGCGCCGGCGGCGTCGTCTTTGTCGGCGGCACCGACGGCGGCTTCGACGGCCCCGCGAACGCCATATACGCCGCCCTGGCCGGCGACCTCCTCGCCGACGGTATGAGCTCGCTGCGACTGGACTTTCGCCTGCACGTCGCGCCCGGCGACGTCGAGGAGGGCACGCACGACATCCTGGCCGGGGTCGCGTTTCTGAAGGAGAAGGGCACCGGACGGATCGGGCTTGTCGGGCATTCATACGGCGGCGCGGTCGTGATAAACGCCGCCGCCTTCTCGCGCGAAGTCGATGCCGTCGTTACGCTCAGCACGCAGACGGCGGGGACGGCGCTGGCGCCGCGTATCGCTCCCAGGCCGCTCCTCCTCGTCCACGGCGAGCTCGACAGGCGACTGCCGCCGGCATGCTCGCGCTATGTCTACGAGCGCGCCGGTGAGCCGAAGGAGTTGCTCATTCTCAAGGGCGCGAAGCACAGCCTGCGACAGCGCCGCGAGGAGCTGCGACAGTTGCTGCGGGACTGGCTGGTCGCGCGCCTGCGTCCGGCGGAGTGAGGGCGAAGAAAGGGTCTGGGCCGTGCCAAGCCCATTCCCTGAGCTAGCAACGGCCCAGACATATCATCGAGCGTGGAGTATTCGGTTCTCTAGCGGCTCTTGATGCCTCCGGACAGGGCGCGCGAAATGACCAGTCGCTGGATCTCGTTGGCGCCCTCGAAGATCTGGAATATCTTAGCGTCGCGCATCCACTTCTCGACGGGGAACTCGCTGACGTAGCCGTAGCCGCCAAGCACCTGGACCGCCTCGACTGTCGCCCGCATTGCCGCGTCCGACGGGAACGCCTTCGCCATGCTGCCCTCGCCGCGCAGGAAGGGGACACCGGTCACGGCCATCCAGGTGGCCCGCCAGATGAGGAGTCGCGCAGCGTCCAGCTCGATCGCCATGTCGGCCAGCTTGAAGCCGATGGCCTGGTTGGCGATAAGCGGCCGCCCAAACTGGATTCGCTCCCTTGCGTAGTCGACTGCATACTCGAAAGCGGCGCGCCCGACGCCGAGCGCCAGACAGCCGATCATGGGGCGCGTGCGCTCCAGGGCGCCCAAAGCTCCGATTGCCCCACCGCCGCCACCGCCGGCGCCGGGAGGAGCGCCCGGCTCAGGGCCAAGCCTGTTGCGCGCCGGGACGCGGCAGTCGTCGAGGACGACGTCGGCGGTCCAGGAGGCGCGAATGCCCATCTTCTTCCAGACGGTGCCCATGGAGAGGCCCGGCGTTCCCTTTTCGATTGCGAAGGCGCAGAGGCCGCCCCACTTCTTGCTCTTGTCCTCGGTGGCGAAGATGACGTGTACGTCGGCGATGCCGCCGTTGGTGATGAAGCGCTTCGTGCCGTTGAGGATGTAGTCGTCGCCGTCGCGCACGGCGGTGGTGGATATATTGGCGACGTCGGATCCCGCTTCCGGCTCAGTGAGGCCGAAGGCGCCCAGCTTGAGCTCGGTCTCAGTGCTAACGCACTTCGGGAACCACTCCTTCTTCTGGTCCTCCGTCGCCATAGCCATGATGGCGGCAAGCGCGAGGCCGCTGGAGGAGATGGAGATGGCGACGCCGCTGTCGCCCCACGAAAGCTCCTCCGTGACCACGGGCGACACGAGCATGGACGCGCCCTGCCCCATCATGCCCGCTGACAATCCGAGCTGGTTCGCCTTGAGCATGATGTCGCGGGGAAGCTCCTCGTGCTCGTCATAGTAGGCCGCCATTGGCCTGATCTCCTTGACGGCGAACTCGTGCGCCAGTTGCTGGACCATTCGTTCTTCTTCGTTCAAGCCGAAATCGGCCATGGTCAACCTCCTTCAGATTCCTACGACTGGTTCGGGGATTGTAGCATGGGCCCTCCTTTTAGCAATAGATCACTTGTGACTCCGGCAATCCATTGCGCCTATTCGTCGCCCCTGCCGCGGCCGCCTTGCCCGCGATATTGAGCGCCGTATATACTCGCCTCCGGTGCCGGCGATGGAGACAAACATCCTCAAGGTGAAGCGATTGCGCCCCGGCGCACGACTGCCGGAGCGGGCGACCGAAGGCTCGTCCGGCTTCGACCTGTGCGCCTGCGTCGACGGACAGGACGGCATCGTTCTCGGCCGGCGGCCACAGCGCGTGGGCACGGGCATCGCCATCGAGTTCCCGCGCGGCTTCGACGTGCAGGTGCGTCCGCGCTCCGGCCTGGCAGCCAAGGGCGTCGGCGTGATGCTCGGGACCATCGACAGCGACTACCGCGGCGAGGTGCTTGTCACGATGTACCTCTTCGGCGACCTCGAGGAGTATCGGATCGCAAACGGCGACCGCATCGCGCAGCTTGTCGTGACGAGCTTAGGCGAACTGGAGGTGGTTGAGGCTGAGGAGCTTACGGAGACGGCGCGCGGCGTGGGCGGCCACGGTTCGACGGGACAGTAGACAGCGACGGAGGCATCGAGGTTATTACGTGTTGTCCGGTCTAGTCCCGCCACCATTACCAGAGCGGACAACCCGCGGAGGCGGTCTGTGACGGTCCGGCCGCCGGAGCGGAGAGCGACCGCCTGAGCCACTTCCTAAGCGAGCCCATTGTGCATCACGAGGCGCATCACTCTGAATCGGGGAAAACCCGCAGCGCGTCGCGCGACGACCCCTATTTCTTCACTTCGATCCGCTGCAGCAACGTAGCAGCGCGGCGGAATCCCGATCATAGAAGCAGATGCGTCTTTGCCAGACGCGTCCTGACGCTGCCACCGGACCGGCTCATCCATCAGGTCAACGGGATTACTCTCACCACGTCCGAAGACACGTCAGCGCTGAGGTTCCGTTCGCCTCCGGCGAACGCGCGGAACCACGCGCCTACTATGACACCCGTGGCCATTCCGAAGCCAAGTCGCAACGCGAATGCGAAAAGCGCTTTTGCCAGACGCGTCCTGACGCTACCACCGGACCAGGCCCTCGGTGAGGTCGAGCCACTGCGCCAACGACGTCCCGAGACACGTCAGCGTCACCCGGTGCGTTCGCCTCCGGCGAACGCACCGAACCGCCCGCCTACAACAACCGGCGCGTCATGTTACCCCGATGTCGCGACGCGACGAGCGAAAGCGCCTCCTGACACCCTCTCGCCAGCGGTCCCGCCCAACCCTTAAGATGGTAGTGTAGCGATGCGGACCGACATGACCGAACAGCCCAAACGCCCTCTCCTGGAAGTCGACTTCGACCAAACGCCGTTTACCGTCGCCTGGGAGGTCACGCGCGCCTGCGCCTACGCCTGCATCCACTGTCGCGCCGAAGCCCAGCCCAAGCGCGACCCGCGCGAGCTCACGACCGAAGAAGGCTTTGGCCTTATCGACGAGCTCGTCGACGCAGGGCGGCCCATTCTCATTGTCACCGGCGGCGACCCTATGATGCGCCCCGACCTTTTCGACCTCATCCGCTACGCCGCCGGCCGCGGCCTGCGCGTCGCCCTCTCGCCGACGGCGACGAAGCTGGTGACGCCCGAGCGGCTGCGTGAGGCACGCGAGGCCGGCGTAGCGCGCATCCAGATGAGCCTCGATGGCTCGCGGCCGGAGGTGCAGGACGCCTTCCGCGGCCGCCCCGGCTCCTTCGAACGAACGCTGGAGATACTCGACGACATCAGGAGCGCGGGCATATCGCTGCAGGTCGGCACGACGGTCAGCCGCTACAACGTCGACGACCTCGAAGCCATCGCCCGCATCGTCGGCGAATACGGGGCGGTCATGTGGAGCCTGTTCTTTCTCGTGCCCACCGGCCGCGGCAAGCGCGAGGACATGATCTCGCCGGAAGAGCACGAGCGGGTCTTCAACTGGCTGTACGACCTCTCCAAGGCCGCGCCCTTCGACGTGCGCACGACGGCGGCACAGCACTACCGTCGCGTGGTCATCCAGCGCCGTCGCCAGGAGGCGATGACCTCAGAGAGGGGACTGCTGGTGACCGGCGCCGGCTACAGCTTCGCCGACGGCCTCGGCCAGTCGAATCGCGGCGTCAACGACGGCAACGGCTTCGCGTTCATCAGCCACACCGGCGACGTCTGCCCCAGCGGCTTCTTGCCGCTTCCGGGGGGAAACGTGCGCGAGCAGTCGTTCGCGGAGATCTATCGCAGCTCGGCGCTATTCCGCGACCTGCGCGACTACAGCCGGCTGAAGGGCAAGTGCGGCGTCTGCGATTTCCGCGAGGTCTGCGGCGGCTCGCGGGCGCGGGCCTACGCCGTCAGCGGCGACTACCTGGAGTCCGACCCCTACTGCGTCTATCAGCCGCCGGTAACAGGAGCCGATGATGCCGGTTGAGTTGGACGAACGGGACAAGCTGCTGCTGAACAACGTGCAGGGCGGCTTTCCCTTGTCGTCACGGCCGTTTCTCGAGACCGGCGGGCGGCTGGGCATGCCCGAAGGTGAGGTCATTTCGCGCATTCAACGACTCCTCGACGAAGGGGCGCTGAATCGCTTCGGCCCGGTGCTCAACGCGACGGTCCTCGGCGGTCAACGCACGCTGGCCGCGATGCACGTGCCGCCGGAGCGCCTGGAGGAAGTCGCCGCGACGGTTAATGGCTTCGATGCCGTCTCTCACAACTATGAGCGCGAGCACCACTTCAACCTCTGGTTCGTCGTGTCATCGGAAGACCCGGCGGAGGTGGAACGAGTCCTAGCGGCGATTCGAGAGAGGACGGGGTTGCCGGTCATAGAGCTGCCGGCGCTGGAGGAGTACTTCGTGGAGGTCAGGTTCCACTTCGATGTCTGACGGCGTCCTCACCGAGGAGGAGCGGCGCCTGCTCGTCGCGATCCAGGACGGCCTGCCCGTCGTCGAGAGACCGTACGAGGCCATTGCGCAACGGCTGGGCGCGAACGAAGAGGCCGTAATCGCGGCCCTGGCGTCGCTGCTGGAGCGAGGCGTCATCAAGCGGCTGGGCGCCGTGCCCAACCACTATGCCCTCGGCATAACCGCGAACGGCATGGCCGTCTGGGACGTGCCCGACGATGCCGTGAGTGAGATCGGGCGTCGGCTGGCGGTGCGACCGGAGGTGACGCACTGCTATCAGCGTCCGCGCCGCCCGCCTGAGTGGCGCTACAACCTCTACGCAATGGTGCATGGTCGGTCCCGGGCGGAAGTAGCAGCGACTGTAGAGCGAATGGCCCGCGAAACAGGCCTCGACGGCTTCGCCCACGACCTCCTCTTCAGCGTGCGGCAGTTCAGGAAGCGCGGCACCCGACTAAGCGCAAAGAGCCCCCCAAATTGACGCCCCCGGGTTCTTTCGCGTTGACAGCCGATCGCGGCTGCAATAGGATCATATCGTAAGATATTTATTAATCCGCTCGCCTACCATGTCAGAAGTCGATCTCCACAAGCAGGAGGAAGGCATGTACGGCACGCTGGCCCTGACCCCCAGATCGCTCATGGACTACGTGCCGGTGGCCGGTAAGGACAAGATCGACGAGCTCGTCGAGCTTGCCGCGCCGCTCCGTGGTCTCCGCGTCCTCAACCTCAGCGTCACCGCCTTCGGGACCGGCCTTGCCGAGCTCCTCCGCTCCTCTTCGCCGTTGTTCTGCGACCTCGGCCTCGATTGGCGCTGGCAGATCGTCCGCGCCGACGAGGAAGCCACGCTGGTCAATAAGATGATGTACCGCGCCCTCGCCGTCGGCCGCGTCGAATGGACCGACGCCACGACGGAGGCGTGGCGTCGCTACACGACTATGAATGCCGAACTCCTCAACGAGGACTTCGACGTCGTCGTCGTCCATGACCTCCAGCCGGTGGCGATCAGGTCTTATGTCGAGTCGCACGCGAACCGCGCCTGCTGGATCTTCCACTGCCACATCGATCTCTCCGCCGCACAGCCGGAGGTCTGGGACCTGCTCGAAGGGCACGCGCAGCGCTACGACTGCTGGGTCTTCGAGGATGACCGCTTCGTCGGCAAGGCGCGGGCGTCGCTCCCCTTGCGCGTCATCGCGCCTGCGGTCGACCCGTTGGGACCGCGCAACATGGAGCTCTCCGCCGAGGCCACCGCCGACATTCTCCAACGCTACGGCGTCGACGTCGACCGGCCGCTGATATCGCAGGTCGCGCCGATCAGCGAAGACAGCGATGCGCTGGGCGCGCTCGAAGTCTTCCGGCTGGTCAAGGAGCAGGCGCCGGACGTGCAAATGGTGATGCTGGCGACGTCGCCGCCGGACGGCGAGGAGTCGTATGCCTACTTCGAGCGCGTCGTCAGGCAGGCCGCCGACCTGCCGGACGTGCACATCCTGTCCAATCTGGACGATGTTGGCAACGTGGAGATAAACGTCGTCCAGAGGGCCTCGCGGGCGCTGATGCAGCGGGCGCTGCAGCGGGGCTTCGGCATCTGGCTGTCCGACGCGTTGTGGAAGGAGACGCCGGTCGTCGGCGCGCCGCACGGCGGCATTCCGAAGCAG
>Ga0315282_10009967_pt1 | contig 15006 bp, 31 predicted proteins | sample YL17G07_20_MG_FD_203693 | JGI IMG/M metagenome (GOLD analysis project Ga0315282, IMG submission 203693) | Sediment microbial communities from Yellowstone Lake, YNP, Wyoming, USA - YL17G07_20 | ecosystem: Environmental > Aquatic > Freshwater > Lake > Sediment | place: USA: Wyoming | collected... | reverse complement strand
TTCGAACCTGCGACCCACGGATTAGAAGTCCGTAGCTCTATCCATCTGAGCTACAGGCGCATATCAATAAAATCAATAACTTGCGAATCTTGAGCAGTTATCTTTATAACCTATCATACCTGATTTTTCCACTAATTTTCCACTATGATTCGCGGAAAGTCTTCTTAGACAGTACGTTAGCGCATACCTTGACCCTATTTTCTCACTCTTTCTAGGCTTCAGCTGGTGGCAACGTAATTTTGTCAATTTGTTTCCTCTGATATTCGATATCCGATCCAATGTAGTAATCTTGGGTGGTCTTGAAGTTCGTGTGCCGGAGCTGGTCCTTGATCGCTATTGGATCCGATCCCTTGAGACTCATCGTAGAAGCGGTCGTATGTCTGAGTTCCTTCAAGGAGTATAGCTTCGGATCGATTCCCTGTGACTTCAGAACCGTCTTGAAGGGCTTGAAAACATTCCAGTGCTCGTATGGTAAGCCGTCCGGCTTACAGAAGACCCATTCCGAGCATATTGGAAGCCCCCGGAAGAGATTTATAAGCTCTCCGTGCATTACGATCCTTTGCCCCAGGCCCGAAGGGTCTTTCAAGGTCTTCGATGTGGGCAAATTGATCACGCCAATCTCAAGACTCACGTGCTCCCATCGAAGTTTCAGGATTTCTCCGACTCTCATCCCGGTGTAGTACGCAGTCAGGAGGATCGGCTTCAGCCATTCAGGAGAGGCATTGACAATCTGAACGACCTGCGCCTGAGTGAAGAAGCGCCGGAATCCTGTTTTCTCCGAGTAGAATAGACCACTCTTAGGACTGCTCGGAAAAGGTGTCTCTTCCATCACCTGTCGATTCACCGCAAAGTTGAAGAGTCTACGCAGTCCCGCCATGATTCGGTTGCAATGGGCCTCAGTCACTTCTGCTCCGCCCCTTTTCTTGGGTGTTTGTTTAACTCTGTCTCGAAATTCAAACAGGTCATTTCGGGTAATTTGGGAGAGCTTCCGTTCCCCGAAGAAATCAATGTACGTCTGTTTCGGAAGGAGCAGATACTCTTTCTTGTCGCCCTCTTCTTCATAAAGCTTGAAGAGGTCACTGAATGTCATCTTCTCTTGCCTCTCGATGACCTCGTATTTCCCGCGCCTTACCTTCTTCTCCCTCTCTATTTTTTCCTGCAGGGCATCGGATAAGCGTGGGCCGACTTTCTTCTCCTTCTTCGTCTTACCTACATAGTAAGTGATATAATAATTATCACCTCTCTTGTAGATGCCCTTGTGCTTGGTCTTCTCACGTTTCACGGGTTACCCCCCTCTCTCCCGTTCCTGCGACCCGTGAAGCTGACCTCACCTCCCTTCTCTTTTCCAGATAGTCCAGAACATCCCCCCATTTAAACCTCAACAAATTCCCGAGTCGATAACAAGGAAGGATGCCCTGCTGTACTGCTCGCGTAGGCCATGCTCTTGAAACCTTCAATATTTTACACAATTCCTTGGCGGTTATCAAGTCTTCCCTTTCCATTCCCCTTTCCATTTCTAATCATCCCCTTTACTTTCAAAGATCTCTGCACCCCGGACACTGGAAAGAACATGCTGATCATCCCTTATAAACCCGTTTCATTTCCCAATGCCGGGTATCATAGGCTTTCTTATAGGCATCGAGAATTGCCATGACCTCTCTATCGCTGAAAACAAGATCGTATAGATCAACCTCGATGACGGTTTCCTTCAGTGAGACTTTCCACTTCGACGTTTGCTCGATCACCTTTTCCATTCGTCTTCGTTCTTCTCCATTTATTAGCGTCAGGGCACGTTGAAAAATGGCTCTCCCTGCCCCTGACGACAAGACCTTCGTCGGTGATCACGGTTAGGACTGCCGGGTTGCAGATCATCCTCCTGGTGGCACCATAGATCCAGACAACAGGTGCTCCGCAGGATCGGCATCGCCCTTCTTCCATCTTTCTCCCTCCTTGTTCATGTTTATTTCTCTGTCTTCAAAAGCTCTCTGAGCCGATCATTGACGAAGTTGCTCATCTTCGCCATAAGTGCATCGCCGATCCTCATGGCCTTCGCTTCTCCTCTCACTTTCTTGAAATACTCCTGGACCTCTTTAGGGGTCTTCCTGGAAAGTACATCTGTCTTGAATGTTTCAAAGATCTTGTCATCTCCAGGACCGAGGCCGTCAGACGCAGGAGAGGCCCCCGGATTTTTCCCCTCTTCCGATGCTCTCTCCGTTGGGTCCTCCCGCGTCTCTGTCTTCACCTCTCCGGCCATGACCTGATCCAAGGTCATTTCAGCCTTCTCTTTTTCTTTCTGCTTCTCCTCTTTCGCCTTGGCAGCTGGGCCGAAATACTCCGCCCGATCAACTACACCTTCCCGGATCGAGGATAGGATGCCCTGCAACTCGGTGATCTCTTCTGGTGTCGTGGTATCAAAGGCATGCCCCAGGTACTTTTCGAGATCAGGCTGGTAGATCCCCATGGAATCAAACTCCCTAAGCATCTTCTGGCGGAGTCCCGCGATATCGGCCTTCTTGATATGCTTCTTCACGCTTTCCCTGGCCTTATCGACGACCATGTTGATGAACCAGCGGGGGACCATATCGAAGATGCAGTTACGGGTGAGGAGGGAAAAGTGACGATTGGTGAGTTCCCGGAGATCCCGTTCATCTACCTGGATCCACTTAGTAATCCCTGTATCTCCAACTTTCCTCTGAACCAGCTTCTTGAAGCTGGCCGTAGAGGAAGAATGAAAGTTCGTTTCCAGATCGGTCACCGTGACCTTGATGGTCCGGGTATCACCTTCGTCATTGACGATTTCCCGGTCGATATCAAAATTCCCGAAGACCCGGGCAATTTCAGTAGCGAGCTTGATGGAGCCCCCGAAGATTTCCTTGTTCGCCCTGGGATAGCTGTAAAAGCACATCTCCGCAAACTCCGGCAGTTTGACAGCATCGAGGATACGCTTCTCGCAGCGGTTCTCGTCCCTGGGGCGCTGATACGCGAGCGCATACTTGGCTTTTTCTCTGATCTCGGCCTGAGTGATCGCTGCCTCGACTGCAAGGTCCCGTCCCTGGTTGATTTCCTTTCTATCCATCGTTTGAACCTCTTGTTTGGCCATGATTTCCTCCTTCTCAATTTCTCAGATTTAAGCCCCGAATTGGACAGGTCTCTTTCTTGCTGCACGATTCGCATTTCTGGCCGCACGAAGTGACCGCCTTGACTAACTCCTCCATGAGGTCTTTCGGATGGGCCTCGCCTATCGTCTTCAATTCTTTCAGAAGCTCACCCATCTCCTTTGGCAATGGCACCAGCCTGACGTCCATCTGTGCCTTGTTGTTCTTGACGACTTTGAACCCTGCCCGGATTCCAATGCTGAACGGCTGGGTCTCAGGGTAATGAAGGAAGAGGACCCTCCAGAAGATCGACCGGAAGATCTCAACCATTTCCTCTTGAGCCAAAAGGGAGATGATCCACTTCGACATCTCCGGGCTTGTTGGATCCTTTTTTGCTCTCAGTTCGCGCAGGACCCTCGCTTTCTCAAAATCAACAAATCTCCGGGCTACATCGCTCAGAAGAAAAAGCTTCTTCTCCCAATCCGTGAGCTCGATGGGGAAGACCTCTTCTCCGGACTTCGGTTCGATCCCCCAAAAATCGGTGGCCCTGGCCCATTCGTCATAGACCTCTCTGTCAAAAAGCTCCAGACAGAGAAATTCCAAAATCATCATCCATGTCTTTCCTTCTTCTAGTTTCATATCAGTCCTTCTTTTCTCCATTCTTCCGAGACTTCGGGGATGAACACATCGTCATGGGCTATCAGGCTTGCCAGCTTCCGGGCTGCGTGTCTCGCAACCTCCCTCGTCGGTCCTATGTTTTCCGGGTGTCTCAGGGCCAGCTGGATGTGTCCCACAAGGCTCAGGATCTCCACCTTTGTCAGGAGCACCGCGACCATCTCCCGCTTCCACTTCTGAAATTCCATGTCCGTCATCATTTTTCTTCTCCTGCCCGGGTGGAGGATAATAGCCGTCCGGGGTTTCGGGGCCTGGTTTCTCTTCAATGACTGCCGTTATGTGGATGAACAGTCCCGGAACGGGCAAAACCCCACCCAATTTAACGATATGATTCTTTCCTCCTATTTTTAGCTTTTCATCCAATTCCTTGAACAACTCGGGCTTCTCATCCTTCTGCGGAACCCGGATGAATTGCGTGTGGATCACGGCGAGGTCCTTCGCCGTTGATTTCAGCGTAACCGCAAGCACTACTGGCAGGTTCAACTCTATGCGCTTCTCGGTCATCTTTGTTCCTTTCCCTTTCCGAATTTCAAAAAATCTCTCTTCCATGTCGAAAGGACGAATACCGCCGCTGCCAGATTGACTCCTCCATGAAACCATTCCCCTTCCGATAACTTCTGTGCCGCTACGACCATGTTGAGAGAAGCAACGAAGGGCAGTAAGAACCCGATGGCTCTTCTGAATTTTTTATGTCGAATCAGGCTTTGCCGGTAGGCTTCCGCGTTCTTTAAGAACTCGGCATATTGCCTTTCGCCCTCCGGAGAAGGAGGCACAAGGTCTCTCAGCCTCCGAACGGCCTCCACCTGCCTTTCCAGGGCTCGCAATTCCTCATCGATATCCATTTTCATCCCATCAACAAATGAATATGGCCGTGAACCAGGCCTTTGTACTGTTTGTCGAGCAGCCGGATGTCCTCCCTGATTTTATTGGCAACGGCCTGGTTTCTTTCCGTTTGCATGTCGGCGGTAGCCAGCAGGTCGGTAAGCTTTTTCTTTTCTTCGTGATGGTTCACCTTGAGATAAAGGGCCTTGATTGCGCGGCCTCCACTGATCGAAGAAGCCCTCTCATCATCCGGTTGATCGAGAGACCTCCGGGCTATGCCCTCCGCGACAAATTCAATACCGTCGCTATTCCGGGTCCGGGCCTCGGTAATGGTGAAATACTTTCCTTTATAGGGAAGGGAAAGATTGACCGTCATCTTTCTCTGTTCAAAGAAGTCATGAAACCTCTGCATTTGGTCCTCCTTTATGCTCAAGCATTTTGAACCGGTTCCCTTCCAGTCTTTCGTACAGGGTCTCAGACCCCAATCCCACCTGCATGTAGGCCAAAAAGACCTGCTCAAATTTGACCTGGTTGGTCTGGACATAGGCGAGTTGGGCCTCGACCCATCGCCTCGTCTGTCTCCATGCGATTCGCTTAGCCTCGGCGTCGATATTGGAGGAAGATCGGCGGGCCTTAGCCAACAGCTTCTTGACCTCCTGCCATCTGGAAGGCAGACGATAGGGTATCTCGATGTCTGCCGTTCTGTGCTTGAAGGAAACGGCGATAACCTCTCCGCTGTCGTACTCCGTCAAAATGGCGGTTGCTCCGTAGGCCACGAGAAGCTCCTGGATCTCATTGACGCTCTTCTGGGGAGAAACCTGGGTGGTTTCCATGAAGAGTTTTTTGCGTCTCATGAAATGTCTCTCTCCTTTTCCCGCGATTTTCGATTGATCACGTTGATCAGAGCGATAATGGAGGCGGTCGCCTGGCCCAGGGCATAGGCGGCCAGGGCGATGTTCCCGGAGTCGAACCTGGCGTCAAACTCTTTCAAGAAATTTTCTATCTCGACCCTGCGTGTGATGATCTCTTGGTCCTTCATGGTTCATCCGTGTTTGACATACTTGCAGGTATTGAAGTACCCGCAGTACCGGGGATCGCAGACCCAGGAGTTCGGCTGGGCCGGGACGAAGATTTCTTTAGCCAGTGCCTTGATCATCGTGTCTACGCGGGCTACAAGGATCTCAAGATCCTGCTGGTCCCTCATTGAAACAAGGGGCTGACGTTTCAGGGTTTTGGTATCGACCAGAGTCTCAAGCCGGACTTCCGTGGGAAGGCGCTTCGTGATCGCCTTGAAAACCAGGGCGTACATGCTCAACTGTTCGGAGGTATCCACTTCTTTCTGCGTCTTCGACTTGCCCGCAGTTTTAAGGTCCGCAACCCTGTCCAGGTCGTCCGCCAGGTCCATGACCGCAAGAAGGTCATAAGGAGAATCGGGGATTACGAGACGGTGAGATTCCTCGACATAGACCGGTTGATATTCCGGCGCGACTTCGGCAGAGAAGAGATCTGCCAGCCTGACGACCGAATCTTTTGTCTCCCCGATGACCTTGTTGTATCCGATGGATTCCTCTTCCCGGGTCAGGAACACCCCTTGTTTCGAGACCACCCTTTCGAACTCGGCCACGGACATTTCGATGATGTCTTTCTTTGGAAGGTCCTCATGGCTCTCCTTCTTCTGGCGAAAGTTATGCTTGGCGCCCCCATGAACCCCGGATCCCTTAACCTGGGAGATCCCGGGAGGAATGATTTCGTGTTCGATATAACGCCGTCGATACTGCTCCCCGCATCTCTCAAACATTCCGAGCTGGCTGGCGCTGATATATTTCTTCTCTCCGTTTTTCATATTTTCTCCTTACTCACATGCCGGCAGCTTTCTCTTCCGAAGGCATCCTTCTCTATGAACCAACTTCCCTTGTTCGAAGTGAACAACCCCTTCATAGGCCGGGTCCATCGTCGGATCAGATACCCAGGTTTCCTGCTTTTTGGCCTTTTTCTTTTTGGTCTTCTTTTCCATGCCCGTCACACAATGGTTGAATCCGGAACTGCACTCCGGCCTTGATGAGCTGCGCTTTCGAGAGCTCGTCGGCCAAGGTGTTCTCCTCTCGCGGAATCCATTCGCCTCGAATCCTGGGGAATCTCTTTAGAAGTTCCCTGCACCGGAAAGCGATCTGTGTATAGTGCCCTGCGCGGATTTGCCATTTCTTCTTAAAGCCTCCGCCTCCGAACATCTGCCGAATCACAAGCTGGGAGTCTCCATGGACGATAATCGCTTCCTCGTTCAATCCCTGGCCGAGAAGATAGATGAGGATCGATTGAAACCCGGAGTATTCGGCCACGTTGTTTGACGTAGCACCCTCGTGACCTTTCACCGGCCTGAAGATTCGGGAGGTCTCCCAAATTCTGACACCGTCTTTCAGGATCACTGCTCCGTATGCCGCCGTTCCTCCCGGGTTGATCGGTTCGCAGCAGCCGTCAAAGAAAGCTTCAATCATTGTCGACCTCACCGGTGAGCCGATCTATGTCCACGATGGCTCTGCTAATACCTTTCCTCACCTTCACCGGGTCCGAATCGTCTTCTGCGGTAAAAGCCATATGTCGGTGGCTTCTTTTCCCTTCCAGGAAATCATTCATAATGGCCTCACACTCGTGAAGGCATGCTCGAATCATCCTGAGCTTTTCATAAAGGGATTTCTTCTTCACCGGGGATCTCCATACTTGGCCATGAAAAGATCAGATGCTGTTAAAAGTAATTTAAGCGAGGTCTCCGCAATCACCGTCCGGCCATCCTCAAGGTCGATCCTGAAGGCCACGCTCGGAGATCCTCCCTTCATCCCTCTCTGAAGAGCTGCGACCTGAAGGCCGACGGCTCGGATGATCTTCTTGTCCTGGAGGTCCGGCCAGCACCCCTCTCCGTCTAAAATGACGCTCATCACGATCATCTGAGTTTTTCCTCCACTTTCTTCAGCTTCTCCTCCCGAATCCTGTTATACATACGATTGTTGGAACGTCCGGTGGCGTCGCGGACTATCGCCTTCAGCTGGCCGATCATGATTTCGACATCAACCATTTCCTCGATCAGCGGCCAGGGGGAGTTGTGACGTTTGAATTTATTGACAGCCTGTATGAGCTCTGCCGCTTCTTCGACGGCTTGATCGAGCTGCGCCTCGACTCCCCACTTCGCTATCGCTGTCTTACAAATCTCATTGAATGTCATCTAACTCTTTGGCCCTTTCGAGAATCGCGTTTCCCAGGGTTGTAGCCGCCGCCTTATCGAGAGCTAACCACTTTACCGATTTCCCGAACTCGAAGACGATGACGTTTCTCTTCTTGTCCGTGATGAGGGCGAGCCTCAATTCTCCTTCGTCCGTCGGGTGAATCTTTCCTTGAGGGAATTTCCCGGTCGGTCCAGGATCACTCATGCTTTCCCCCTATAAATTTCTTTTGAATGGACCATTTCATTCTCTGGATTCTCTGCCACACCAATTCTGCGAATAGGCAAACGACGTTCAGCGGATTGCTCCAGTGCACCCTCAACAGGTTGTGGCCCCGAACGGTCTCTTCCAGGGTCGAGTACCTCCGGCAGTCAAGATCGCCCTTCCTGCCGAAGAAGAGCATGCTTTCAAAGATCATGGGCTTTCGTTCTCCCCAGCCATGGTCCAACCCCAACCAAATGGTGGAAAGCCATCCTCCCCACCAAAGAGTTTCCTGCTTTACTATTCGGTACTCTCTGTCTTCGAATAACCTTGCCCAATCCAGCGTATCTGATATGGGGTTTCCCTCTCTGTCGTAAAAAAGAGGACTCTCTCTCATGCCGCTGCCCCGGCCTCCTTCGTCGACGGTTTGGTCTTTACCTGCTTTTCTTTCTTGTTCCCCGGAAGTTCCATCTGTCTCTCCTCAGCTGTCATGGGGCGTTCTCTTATTACTTCGCCGGTATCGAGCCTGGTTATGGTCACGCTTCCCAACCGATAATCCTTGTCCATCCGGCATTCGACGTTCCGGTATTCATAGCCGTTGTTGATCTGGAGGGCCTTCTCCGAAATCCCTGCATCGAGCTGCGCGATTTGAGCCTTGATCGACGCGCTCACCTCTTTGAGCTTCGCCTCGGCGCTGGCCCTGTCGCTGATCGCCTTTGCAATCTTGGCGGAAAGCTCCGTCTTCTCCTTCTCGGTCAACTGGCACTTCAGGTACTCCTTGATCAGGACTTCTTCGCTCATGAGTTCTCCTTTCGGGGAGGGCAAGGGGCGGGCTGTCCAGGTCGCTCCAGGGGAAAGACGCTTAGCAATTTTTCAGGGTCGCGTCCAGACCTCGGCTTGTGCCTACATTCTCGAATCATCCTGTACCCTCGAAGCAGACTCATCCCCTTACCCAATTCTTATTTCCTCGACCAATTTGAATTTGAGAATCTTGTAAGGCTTTCCGACCTCCGCCGAGATCCGGTCCGCCTCTTTCTTTAAGGACTTCATCCGGTCCATATCTGCCCCCACCATCGGGACCCATCCTCCTGCCTGGGGGGAATAGAAGACAACCACGCCCTCGTCGTCTTCGTCCTTATCCGCCATGACATAGGCAAACAGCTCTGTGATCTTTGGCATCAGGACTCTTTCATGAAGTGGTAAGCCTCTGGATGAAATTCTCCGGCCCCCGACCCCGGGTGAAGGTGTTCGATGTTAACTTCCCACCTTCTTCGTTTTATGAACTCTTTCATCTCTTCGATTGATTCGAAGGTCCGCCTCTTGCCCCGTTCCGGCCCCAGGAGAATCACCCGATGGTCAAACCGTAGGATCGCCGTTACCCTGGGTCTCCCGTTGCTCAACCTGAAATCAGTCACCATCCGCCCCCTTTTTGGTTCGGATCTTTCAGTATGAAGACAAAGCCCTTGGCTTTTTTGGGTAGTTCGAGCACAATGCGGGAGGGTTCTTCTCTTTTCTCGAACTCCTTGCCAAACACGAGGTAATCGGCTGAGACGTTAAAAAAGTCGCAAAGAAGCTTCACGTCCCTGGGATATCCAGGGACCGCGCCTTTCAACCATTTCAGCGTGACTGTGGGGGCTTTATTGATGGCCCGCGAAAATCGATTGTTATTCTTGATGCCTTTTGATAGGAGCAAGCCCTTTAGCCTTTCTGCGAATGCTGGGTCTCTTGGTCTTTCTGACATAAGCGCGTATCCCCTTCTTCAAAAAAATCCTGTCCACTTCCACTCCGAGAATCCGGGCAATACCCCGCTGGTACTTGGCGGTCGTCTTTCGCCCGGCGATGATATCGCAAATCATTTGAGGGGAGGTATGCAGGCGTTGAGCAATCTCGATTTGGGTTATATTTTGAGTAAAGATGAGGGTTTTGATGATCCCTCTTTCAACATGATTAAAATTTCTCTTGACTTTTCTCATTTGGTGTATTTATACTCTGAATTATATTTTGGGTGCTAAAGTTGATTATTTATACACTATGATTTAGAAAAAGTCAAGAAGGAGGGCAAAAATGATAAACCACGATTTCGGTAAGCGACTTTCGAAGTTGTTGGAGGAAAAGGGGATAAAGAACAATAACCGGTTTGCCCAGGCGATCAAAAGACAGCCAATGGTTACCGGGGGATGGTTGAAAGGGAAGGTCCCACGCCTGCCTGAAGACTGGAAGGTTCTTTGTGATTTCTTCAATGTTTCCCTGGACTTCCTCCTTCTTGGCAAGGAAAGAGAAAAAGAAGATCGTCCATGCAAAATAACCGTAACCATTCCAATTCCCGACCACGACAGGCCTGCCCTGGACTTGAATCGCTTTCTGGAATCCCAAGTCTCTCCAGAAGAAGAGGTAATCTGGTATCTTGTACTTTTGCTATTGAAAAAGAAGTTTGCAGGCCGGGAGGAATCCCTGAATCCCAAACTAATCCCTGAAATTACGCATGGTTATGCTGCACCCACCAAAAAGTAGTTGACAAATACAAATCATAGATTATAATACCTCCAAGTCACGATATAGATTTGGGGGTGAAGTGGGAAATACCTGGCCTTTTGATCCATCCAAGAACCTGCCGGAGCCTGGATCGTCCATATGCTCCGACCCAAACTGTCCCCGCTGCAATGGCACAGGCAAATACTTCGTTTTCGATGAACCTCTACCGATAACCAAGTGGACATCTAAAGAACATCCTGACCCTCCTGTACCTATCCGAAGAAAAGAAGTCGTCTGCTTAGAACCTGCTGTTGAGAGAGATTTCGACTTCTACCTCAGATCAATCCTGTGCGAGACCTTTCGATTTTCTAAACATCCCGACCGAATACAGATTCCCCATGACCCGCGTAGTCCCGAGGAGGCCCGGATCAGTGTGGATTGAAACATTTTCTCGATGAGAGGAGGTGATAGCGATGGATGAATACAGACAGCCTGCGCCGATGCCTGAGACAGCCTCGGTGGTAGGAGGCAGGGCAATCAGAGAAAAGAGATTGACCCGGCAGCGATTTCTGGAGCTGGCAATGATTGCCGAAGAGCTTGTAACCTGGCTCCGGGCAAAAGGGGTGCAGCCTGACGAGAGTTGTCTCATCAGGGATCTCGCAGGTCAGATGTGGAATTTGGAGTGAGTATGAAGAAGTTGTTTGCAGTCCTGTTGGCAGTGGTCATCTATGTCCAAACCAATGCTGTAAAGATTGGTTGGGATGACCCAAACCCGCCGGGTGCAGTCGATCATTTCGAGGTGGTCCTGATCCGGGACGGCACGCTCACCGAGTACGGGCCTTACGGCACATCAAGCACAACGATTTCGGTTCCCAAACCGAGATCAGGCAGTTACGAGATCCGGGTAAGGGCCGTCAGAAAGGAGCTCGACGGCAGTATGACTCCAAGCGCGTGGTGTTCCTCCCTCGATCCGCAGTGCGCCCGCCTGAAAGATGGCACACCCGGGCAATTCAAAGTGCAATGGAAACCTTCATCCCCTTTGGGGCCATTCATCATCAAATGAAAGGAGAAAACAATGTACATCAAACCGAAAACTTTAATGTGGGGACAAAGTACGGATCCAGATGTAACAGGCTATGTGGTACGCTGGGCAGTTCCGCCTACGGCCATCGACTACAATCCCTCAAGCAACCCGGGTCTCAACGTGGGCAACGTCAGCCAGGTCCAGCTTCCGCTGGCCGGGATGCCCAACATAGATGGAGAGCTCACCATCGGCATCGTGGCCGTCGACGATGTGGGTAACGAGAGCGACCCTGCAGAGGGAACCTTCCCTTTCGATTTCTCCCCTCCGGCCCCGCCAAAAGGATTGATGATCTTATAAAGGAGACCCATAAGGTCTTCGATCATCTGGTGCGGATTCAGGTGGACCTGGAGAAGTTGAAAGACGAGCTTACGGAAAAGGAGGTCTAATATGGTACCCTGGTGGCTTTTGATCGTTGCGTTTCTGATCGGTGCCGTCGTGATGTTTTTCGTCGCGGCCAACAACAAGAAGAAGGTTGCTCTTGCTCAGCAGCAGATCGAGGCGAAAGAAGAACAACTTGAGAAATGGGCGAAGGAGAAAGGAATCCCCTGGCCCTTTTGAGACAGAAAGGGTTGAAAAATGTCTGTCCGCGAGAGGAGGTCTCTCTGGGGATCTATTTCCACTTCTCGAAAAGTGAATCGATTGTCTTTGAAGGCGGCTCTTCTTTATACATGGGCTATCCCGCATTTTGATGATGAAGGTTTTCAGGAGGGAGATCCGCAAACCCTGAAGGCGAGAATTGTTCCCCTTCGAGACGAGATTCCCGTCTCAGAGCTTGTGACCCTGGTCGAGGAAATCTGCGCCCAGGGTTTGTGGATCCTTCATCGAATTAAACCGGAAAATCGTTGCGAGGAGGTCTATATCCAAGATCCGGTCTTCGATAAGAGACAGTCGTTTCACGGCATTCACAAGTTTCCAAGCGAAATCAAGGCATTACTGGAAGCGCATCGGGCACGGTGTTCGATAACACCTGACACGGTGTCCGATGACACCAACCCTGGAGCTAAGAGAAGTGAAGGGAAGGAAAGTGAAGAGAAGAGAAGTGAAGAGAAGGGAAGTGAAGGAGGACCAAGGCCCTCAAAACGGGACTGGCCAAAACAGCTGGTCGAAATTTTCAATTCAACGATCCAATATCTCCCGAAGGTTACGGACCTGAGTGATAGCCGCCTTGAAAAACTAAGGACCAGGAGAAAAGAAAAACCTGATCTGGATTGGTGGAGGATCGTCTTTGAGAAAGCGGATATCATTCTCATACCGGGGAAGGACGGGAAAAAAGATTGGTATCCCACTTTCGACTGGCTCATCAAGAATGACACGAATGCGGTGAAGGTCTTTGAGGGCAATTATGATGATGCGAAAAGGCCTCCTCCGAAGTTCTCTCCTCAGCCAGGCATGGATGCATGGCTAAAAAGAAAATTGGAGGAGGAGGGGGAATGACGAAAAAGGAATTCTATGCTGTCTTCAAAGTCATGGCCGAATATTATGGAGCCAAACCTACCGATGCTCTGATGGAGATCTACTGGCAGGCTTTTCAAAACTGGTCGTTGGAAGATTTCAAAAGGGCCTGTAACCTCGTCATGCAGACCAGGGTCTATCCTTCGCTGCCCAAGATCCCTGAGATCGTGGAAATGATTCATGGCAAACCAGAGGATCAGGCGGCGCTTGCCTATGAAACTTTGGTCAAGACCATGAGACAAGTAGGGTCCTGGGAGACGGTCATTTTCGAGGACGGGGCAATCAGCAGAGCTATCGAAGCGATGGGGGGATGGGAGCAAATTAACGAATGGAGCGTGGATGAGTGGAAATTCCGAAAGAAGGATTTTGACCAGCTCTACCTTGCCAATCTTCGTTCGGGGAGAATGGAGCCCATTACTCTCTATGGAGCTTTTGATCGCATCAATGGGGCAACGGGGCAGGAAGGGTTTAACAAACCCATCTTGATAACCAGGGAGATGAAATTCCTTCCTGGAGGGGAATTAAAGCAGATTGAAAAGAAAGAGGCACAGGTCCTCTCTTTGGTGAAGAAATCATGATCAGAGTGTACAAGCGAAGCCATGCTCATTCCTGATATCGAAACGATATGGAAGATTGCTGGCCTTCCAAGACCCCAATGCGAGGCTTGTTTCCATCCGAGAAGGAGATGGAGGATCGATTATTTTTGGCCCGAATTCAAACTGGCCGTGGAGATCCAGGGAGGAGTGTTTATCCAGGGGCGCCACGTCACTGGGACCGGATCGGTTGGAGACATGGAAAAGTTCAACTACCTGACCTTGTACGGCATTCGGTTGTTATGCTTTACCCCCCGGCAGGTAAAGAGCGGGTATGCGACCGCTTTCATCCGGGCGTTCTTAAGAGGAGAGACAGACCCGAACCTTCCCCCTCTTCCAGAAAAGAGGTCGAAAACGAAGCCGGTAAGGAGATCGAGATGGGAAAGAACGGCTTAAACAAGGTGATGCTGATCGGAAATCTCGGCAGGGATCCTGAACAGAAGTTTCTGCAAAATGGAGGTTCCGTTTGTACCTTTAGCCTCGGGACCACTGAGTCTTACACGAAGGACGGTGAGCAGAAGGAAAGAACAGAATGGCACAACGTCGTTTTCTTTGGGAAGCTCGCGGAGATCGCCGGAGAATACCTCACCAAAGGATCGAACGTTTACGTGGAAGGGAGCCTCAAGACTGAAAAGTGGGAAGATCGGGACGGGAATAAGAAGCAGATAACGAAAGTAATCGGCTCAAAGTTGATCATGTTGGGCGAGAGAAAGAAGAAGGAAGGCCGTGAGCCCGGCGATGAAGATGATGCACCTTTTTGACCGAGGGGTCGGCGGTATCTGAAAGGAGGTGAAATAGGTGGACATTTTTCCTAAGAGTCTTTGGGGCCAACGAGAAAAGGCAAGATCAAAGAAGAAACATTTGAAGATAGCAAGCGGACCCTATCTGAGTATTCAGTGCGGTGAGTGTGGCGCAATCAACGCGCCGGATCGGAAAGAGTGCTGGAAGTGTCACGCAAGATTCGACATCCTGGAGTATATTCCGGGGGAAAGGCATGGTGATCTTATGGCGTTATACGAAGTGTTCATGGTCTATGGAGAGGACAGAGATAACCCTGAAGTGCAGCATAAATTTGTGGTGGCCGACGATTCAAAACAGGCAGAGCTGAAGTCCGGGCTTATTGCAGATCCAGCTTGGGATTTCGATTATGTCACGATGTTCAGCCGCCCCATTTGTGAGGTCAACGTTAAGGAAAAACCTCTGGAAGTGGCGAACGTAGAGAAGAAGAGAAAGACAACGTAAGAATGCGAAGGCCGGGTCCCACCTTATGGTTCACGCAATCCCGTTTCACCCCCGAAATGCAGCAGCCATACCAAAAGACCCGGCCTTTTCTCTTTAATCTCCATTGCTGTTCCTGAACTTCCTGACAGCTTTGAATCTTGACTTTTACTGAGCTTTAA
>Ga0315282_10009966_pt1 | contig 15008 bp, 15 predicted proteins | sample YL17G07_20_MG_FD_203693 | JGI IMG/M metagenome (GOLD analysis project Ga0315282, IMG submission 203693) | Sediment microbial communities from Yellowstone Lake, YNP, Wyoming, USA - YL17G07_20 | ecosystem: Environmental > Aquatic > Freshwater > Lake > Sediment | place: USA: Wyoming | collected... | reverse complement strand
ATAAAGAGCATAGAATAGAGTAGAATTGACAGGACCACCATTTGTCATTATATAAGCTTGAGTAAATACTTGGAATGCACCAATTAAACCAGTAACTAGAGTAAAAAATATAGTTGGAGTCATTAATGGTATAGTTATATGAAAAAATCTCTGTAACTTTGTTGCTCCATCCACCTCTGCTGCCTCATACAATTGCTCAGGTACTCCTTGAAGTCCAGCCAAGTATATAATAATCCATGAGCCTACACCCCATAGACTCATAAGAACCAATCCAGGTTTAGCCCATTGTTCAGAAGTTAGCCACCCAGGGCCTTTAATCCCTATCAATTTTAATAATGTGTTTATAAGACCCCATTGAGAATTGAGTAACCAGATCCATAAAATGGCATTAGCTACTGCAGGAACAATCGATGGAAGATAGTAAACTGTCCTATATATAGCTAGTCCTTTTACACTTTGATTCAGCAAGATACTTAAGCCAAATGCCATTAAGATTCCAAATGGTATAAAGAATACAGCATAGTATATAGTATTATATAGAGATGTCCAGAATAAAGGATCCTTAAATAAAGAAGAATAATTTCCAAATCCGATAAATTCTGGTCTTGAGAGTACTGTATAATTAGTAAGACTAAAATATAAAGAGGCAATTATAGGACCACCAGTAAAAAGTATAAAACCTATTAACCATGGGCTAATAAAAGTATAAAAGGCGAAAATCTCCTGTTTTTTTAAGTTTGAGTATTTCATTTCGAATCCTCCTATCCTAATTAAGGAGACCCCTATACTAGGGGTCTCCTTATACTACATAAGTTTACTTAACTTTCACTTGCACCCAAGCCTCACTAAGAGCTTTATTTAATTTGGCAGCAGCGTCTTCTAAGGCCTGTTTAGGTGTTTTCTTGTGATATATTGCTTCTTGAAAAGCATTTCCCATCTCATTATAGAAGGCCAATCCAGTTAATCCCCAACCTGTGCCGGTTAACCCTGCACAACTAAGTGTATAATTTAGAGATGTTGTTATTACTTTATAAGCCTGTTTAGCTTTCTCTGGCAAAGTAGGAAGGTAAATTTTTTCTAGTTCTGATACTGCTTGGCGATTATTGAACAAATTGGGAATGTAAATAGGTTCTCCTGGAAGTTGTTGTCGTTTCCAGTCTTTTTGCATCCGCTCCAAGGCATGAACCGCGTAAGATTTTGCTCCTTCAGGTCCGGCTAACCACTTTATAAATGTCCATGCTTCTTCTGCATGTTTTGTGTTTTTAGATATAGCATACATACTACCACAAGAGAATGTCCGTCTTATAGCTCCCTGCATATTAGGTATAGGGACAGGGGCTGCTCCTACGTCTAAATCAGGTATAGTAGCTATAGAAGAGTAAGACCAATCTCCATCAACCTTCATAGCTAACTTTTGAGTAAGAAAGGGATCTAGTATACCACCAGCTCCTGCCTGGAGGAAAGCACTTGCTCTCTCTGCTCCTCCACAATAAGTATCATAAAATCTAACTACCCAATCTAAAGCTTCTACAAATCTAGGATCATCCACTAGATACTTTTTACCTGTAGAATCAACCCATTTGGCTCCAGTTGATGTTATCCAACACCACATGAAGGCGTTTCCTGCACCAGGCATGCCTATCTCTATAGTGGGAATAAAACCATACTGAATGATATTTCCTGCCGCATCTTTTTTAAGTAATTTCGCAGTGTATTCTTCTAAATCCTTCCCTGTATTGGGGGATTTTTCTGGATTTAGTCCTACGTCCTTAAAAAGTTTCTTGTTCCAATAGAGTACCCTTGTATCTGTTATTCCTGGAAGACCAAATTGTTTACCGCGGAAAGATGCGCCTCTCCATTGTGGTGCAAACCAGTCGGAACTCTTTATTTGGTCTCTTTTAACAAATTGACTCAAATTATAAAAAACGTCTAAAGAAGCAAAATGAGAAAATTCATGAGAATTCTAGATAGAGGCATCAGGAGCTGCTCCTGCTGCCACTGCAGATAAAAATTTTTCAGCAGTACCAGCCCACTCTTGAGATATAAGAGCTTCTTTAATTTTGATGTTAGGGTGTTGTTTCTCGAAATCTCTATAGGTAGCTACCCATTCTGGGCTTATCCACCCCCAGAAAGTAATAGTTGTTACCTCGGCGAAAGCCACTGAAACAACAGCAATTGTTAACAGAATGCTACAAAATACTATTAACTTCTTATTCATAATATTTTCCTCCTTTTCTAAAATTTTTAAACTTCCTCCCGTTTAAGGGTTACTGAACTGGAATTTTCCAAAAATGTTAACTTATCTTACTTTACCTCATATACATCACCTCTTTCGATAGGTTCAGTATATTAAGCCTTAAATGGCTGGACTTGATTGCTATAAAAAGTGAAATTTTAAAAAGCAAATATAAGCTTTTCTTCTCTAGAAAGTTTACTCTCTGAGAATATACCTTCAAATTCTTATTTACTTTCTCTAAAAGTCTCTTCATTTTAATCTTCCTTGATTTATTTTTATATAAAAATTATATACCATATATTTAAATCTGTCAAGATTATATACTAGTATAATTTTAATGTCAATACCTTATTGACATCTCAGAGAATTTGTTTTTTAATTAATAATAAAGATTTATTAACTCAGGAGGTCAAAATTATGACGAGTAAGGAGAGAGTAAAGAGGGCTATAAAGTTTCTAGGTCCCGATAAAATACCTTTAAGATATGCATTCAATCGAGAGAAATCTGATATTATTGGTGTAGGATATGCACCGGCAAATTATTGGCAACCTAAAAAAGAAGGAGAGGATGAGTGGGGCTGTGTTTGGGATAAGCTAGAAGGAAGAGTAGTTTCATCCTTTGGTCAGGTGAAGGAGCATCCTATAAAAACATTAAAAGATTACAAGACGTATGAATTCCCAGACCCTTATGCCCCGGGAAGATTCGACCACCTCCAAGAAGAAATAAAAAGGTATAGAGATAAATATATTGCTGGTGGGATAGGATTCCATGATTTTAATAGATTGATGTTTCTTAGAGGGATGGAAGACCTCTTTGAAGATCTGATTTTTAATAAGGATATTGTGATCGAATTTCTTAAAAAGTTAGTAGACTGGCAGATAGAGATAATAAAGCAGTATTTAAGATTTGATATTGATGGTATATGGTTTGGTGATGATTGGGGGACGCAGAGAAGTTTAATGATAGCACCTTCGCTCTGGAGAGAGATTTTTAAGCCTGAATATAAGAGACAGTTTGATTTGATTCATTCCCACGGTAAAGATGTAATATTCCATTCTTGTGGTTATGTATGGGATATTATTTCTGACTTTATAGAAATAGGGGTGGACGCTTTTAATTTCAATCAGCCTCTCATTTTTGGCAAAGATGAAGAATCAGGTATAGATAGATTAAGCAGAGAGTTTGGAGGTAAAGTCTGCTTTATATGCCCTTTAGATATGCAGCGTACTCTTATAGAAGAGACTTATGAGGAGATGTTAAATGAAGCTAAGCATTTAATTGACACGTTGGGTAGATTTGATGGGGGATTTATAGCATGCTGTGATGAAGGGATAGACCATGGTTATATTCCTATGGAGAGGATAGAATTAATGGGAGGAATTTTCGAAAAGTTGGCAGGAGAAAAAATATGTGGACGCATAGGGATAGAATATTAGCATTAGTTAACCAGGAAGAGCCTGATAGGATTGGGATAGGTTATTCAGCCGCCCCTGAGGTGCATAGGGCTCTTAAGGAGTTTCTTGGTATAAAAGATGATGAAGATTTGCTTGAATATCTTGGAGTAGATTTACGTTACGTATCCCCTAAAATTAGATATAAGGCTTCAGATATTTGTTATGCTGATCCTACAGTAGAGGTTACTCCTGAAGAAATTCTTAAAGACATATGGGGTGTTGGATTTATAGAAAAAAAGACACAAATAGGGACTTATATTCAGTTGACTTATCATCCACTCCAGTCTATAAAGAGTGTTGAAGATCTAGAATCATACCCTTGGCCTCAAGCCGATATTTGGGATTACAGTGATATCCCTAATCAGATAGAAAGGCTAGAAGGTTATCCTATATTTACCCATAGTAGGGGATTTTTTGAGATCAGCTGGTTTATGAGAGGGATGGATAATTTTATGGTGGATCTTTCTTTAAGTCCCAGATTGGCATGTATGCTTATGGATAAAGTAAAAGATTATTTAATAGCTAAGTTAATAAAGATTCTAGAGGCAGCAAGGGGGAAAGTAGACTTTGTAGAACTAAATGACGATGTGGGAGGACAGAATGGGCTATTGATAAGTCCAGATATGTGGAGAGAATATATAAAACCTCGTATGAAAGAGATGATTGATGTGGCTCACAGTTATGGAGCAAGAATTATGTATCATTCCTGTGGTTCAGTAAGGGCAATAATCCCAGACCTTATAGAAATAGGGGTAGAAATATTAAATCCTGTCCAGCCTAAGGCAGCTGGTATGGAACCAAGAGGACTGAAAAAAGATTTCGGAGATAAGCTTACATTTTATGGGACAATAGATGAACAGGAGACTCTTCCTTATGGAAAACCTGAGGATGTAAAGGCTGAAGTACTAGAACGTATTTCCTATATGGCTCCTGGTGGAGGCTTTATTGTTTCTCCTTGCCATTCTATCCAGCCCGATACATCAGTGGAAAACATTTTGACCTTATACAAGACTGCGTTAGAGTATGGAACATATAGGGAGTTCACACTATAGTGTCTCTTAACGTGATCAAAACAATTAATTACTAGCTGCTCTCTAGGGTAATCTTTTGCTTTTATACTCTCCTACCAACTATCTTTTAGAGGCATCTAAGATAGTAAGTCCCACAAGTTCATCATCCTTATATCTGAGAAGTATCCCGTCTTCCATCATCTCTGTATCGGTTGCCTTCTGAGGTCTCCTAAAGCTTATATACAACACATCCGCCTCCTCATCGTAGTCTATCCACATCTTTTTGTGGGGTAGCCTTAAAAGAGAGTGGGTAGCCTTAAATATTTCATCCATAGCGTTTTTCTCTAAGACTTCTTTTGCCATACTACCTCCTCCTTTTCTAATTTTATCTTACTTGTAAAGTAAGCTGTTATAACGAAACCATCTTCTTTGCTTAATTCTTTATAAATCACCGCTAAAAATCTATTTTCCATCTTTTTTAGGGCAATTAGCGCTCCTCTATAACCCTTTATGACAAAATCAGGGTCCTCAACTACATTTAATACCTCATCATACTATCCTGCTAAATCATCGTGGTTTTCTACGATATGTAACCAGCGTTCTTCCATCAGCCTTATAGGAACATTGTTCCTCGACTTAACAATATCCATTCATACCTCCAACTTATTTTTAACAGTCTTCCCCTGTCACTTATTATAATCTAGAAACGAAACTTAGTAAATGAGAGTGTCGCTGCAAAGTGATATATTCATATATAATTGCAAAGGGATTACTTCAGGTACCCTTAATGGATAAGGTAAGAAAAGTCTTCTGAGATTTCTAATTCATCAAATATCCCAACAACAATTCCCAGATGGTCGAGTTTCTTACTGCCTAGTTCTATCTTTATAAGTAACTTCCAACCTACGGAATATAGGTTATATACAACTGTATTGGAATATGGTATATATAGAAAAAAGACATAATGGGTGATGAGTAATGAGTTATAAAATATTTTAGGAGGAAGAAATGATTAAAATTTTGAAACTTATAGATTCTGAGACGGCTGATTTTGCAGCTAGAGAGCTTAAAAGGTATCTGACTTTAGCTAGAAATAATTATGACTTCTCAATAGAAAAAAGAGAAGAATATAATCAAGAAGAGAATGCTATATGGCTCGGTCTATGGAATCAGTTCAGTCTTGAAGACCCTAAAAGAGAGGACCCTAAGTTTGATGATGCTATCTTTATAGATATAAACTCTGGCACTGGTATTATTGCTGGAACAAATGAGAGGAGCATTCTCATTGGAGTTTATAGATTTTTAAGAGAGATAGGATTTAGGTGGATTAGACCTGGATTGGATGGAGAAGTTATTCCAAATAGAGATATTTCAAAAGTCAATGTAAGAGTGAAAGAAAAAGCGAGCTATCGACATAGAGGTATATGTATAGAGGGTGCAGTGAGCTATGAAAATGTTGCGGATATGATAGACTTTATCCCTAAACTGGGATTTAATAGCTACTTCATACAATTTAGAGAGGCTTATACGTTCTTTGAAAGATGGTATTCTCATAGAAACAATCCTCTTAAAGAGAAGGAGGATTTTCCTCTAGAAAAAGCTAGAGAGTATATAAGCAAACTTGCAAGAGAGATAAAGAAAAGAGGCCTTTTATACCATGCAGTAGGACATGGATGGACCTGTGAGCCTTTTGGAATTCCAGGGCTAGGTTGGGACCTTTATGAGGAAGAGATTTCTCCAGATATCAAACAGTACTTCGCAGAGGTAAATGGAAAACGCGGTCTATGGTATGGAATACCATTAAATACAAACCTGTGTTATTCTAATCCGGAGGTAAGAAGAATAGTTGTTAATAGTATTGTAGATTATCTAAAGGCTCATCCAGAGGTTGACATCCTTCATCTCTGGCTTGCTGATGGGAGTAATAATCAATGTGAGTGCGAAAATTGTAGAGATATCCTTCCATCAGACTTCTATGTAATGATGTTAAATGAACTTGATAGATTGCTTACTTCTGAAGGAATAGATACTAAGATTGTATTTTTAACCTATGTGGACCTTTTATGGCCACCTAAGACTGAAAGGATTGAAAATCCAGATAGGTTCATCTTAATGTTTGCTCCTATAACTAGGTCTTATAGTGATACTTACAGGGCAGGTTATGGGGAGGCTCAGATTCCTGAGTATAGAAGAAATCAATTAAGTTTTCCTAGAAATATAGATGAGAATGTATCCTTCCTCAAGGCTTGGCAGAAGATCTTTACAGGAGATAGTTTTGACTTCGATTATCATTTGATGTGGGCTCACTATAGTGACCCTGGGTATTTTGATATCTCTAGAGTCATATATGAGGACATAAGAAATTTAAAGAATATTGGACTCAACGGTCTTATAAGTTGTCAGATACAGAGAGTATTCTTTCCTACTGGGCTCCCAGTATATGTAATGGCTCATACCTTATGGAATGATAGTCTTGGCTTTGGTAATATAGTTGAAGATTACTTTAATAGTGCTTTTGGGAAAGAAGGAGAAAAGGTAAAAGATTACCTTTCTAAGATTTCTAATCTTTTTGACCCACCTACTTTACGAAGAGAAAAACTCCCTTCTGGAGACATTTTAGAAAAGTTAGAAGGAGTATCTAAAGAAGTAAGAGAATTTATGCCTTTAATAGAGAATGGAATACAGAAAGAAGATAGAACTTTATCTAAGTCTTGGGATTGCCTTAAGTATCATTCAGATATAATATTAGCCTTAGCTTCTATCCTAAAGAGCAAATTTAAAGGAGAAGATGAGACTGCATTAGAACTTTGGAATAACTTGAAGGACACCCTACAGAAAAGTGAAGATGCCCTTCAGCCTGTATTTGACCTATTTGAGTTCGTAGAAGTTATGGACAGGGTCTTAGGAAATTAGGAAACAGAAAGTCCTAGATTTTTCATATTTTCAAAGCTTATTTTAACAGCTTCCCATATAGGGTAAAGGGGGGATTGGTCTAGTTCTACCATTGCGTACTCTGTACCTACCCTATTGCAGGCTTCTATTATTCTAATCCAGTTTAAATTCCCTGTCCCTATAGGCATCATTACCTGTCTATTTCCCTTAATTCCCATATCTTTAAAATGGCAGATAGACATCTTATTTGGGAATCGGCTTATCCAATAAGCAGGGTCTCCCCCTCCATACTGTACCCAATAAGTATCTATCTCTACCTGAAGTATATCTTGTTTGGCATTTTCAAATAGAATCTCTAGCCCAGTCTTTCCATCGTACCTTTCGAATTCTATCCCGTGATTGTGGTAAAGAAGAGTTAGGCCTTCTTTTTTTATTATCTCTCCAATCCTACTTAGTTCTTCTGCCACCTTCTTATAACCATCTGGATTGTGGAGTTCCATGGGTAAGCCAGGACATACCACATAAGGTGCTTCAAGAATCTTATGCTCTTCTATTACTTTTTCTGTCTCGTTAATGAGCCTACTATAGCTTTGATGAGTAGTGGGTGCTTTTATCCCCAGGTCATCTAGCATTTTCTTTAGTTCTTTTGTATCAATTTTCCCAATTCCAGATACTTGGACTACTCGATATCCTACATCTCTGGCTTTCTTTAGAGTTTCTAGAATCTCTTCTGGAGTCTTACAAAATTCTCTCATTGTATAGAGCTGAAGTCCAATAATCATCTTTGCCTCCTTCTTATTTTAATTTAAAGTTCTTTTATCATCTCCTCTACCTCTTTCTCTCCCTCTTTATAAAACTTTTCTTCCTCCTTATCAAGCTCTTTAAGAAGTCTCAAGAATTCTCCTGCATGCACTTTCTCTTCATCAGCTATATCGGATAGGACCTTTTTTGCCAAGAGTTCATCTGTAGATTCTGCAATCTCTGTGTAGAGTTGAATAGCTTCATATTCTGCTGCTACAAAAAACCTTATAGCTCTTATTAATTCTTCCTTTGTAACCTTCCTTCCAGAAGAAAGGATAGAGTATGGAGTTCCAAATTCAGACATATTAGAAACCTCCTTCCCAGTAATTTCTTTTGAAGTATTATAACATAATTAAATGGGGACGGGTAAGACTCTTCAACTTTTTGCGTGGTAGGTAAACCTTCTCAATTAACAAATAAGGACAGGCATCCTGCCTGTCCTACCAAATATTATTGTAAAGTACTTGTCCTACCTTTTCAATGTTACAGAAGCGAGACCACCATACTCACTTTGTTCGCTCGCGGTGACAGAAAGAGTCATTGCGAGGACGCCCCTCTTTGTCATTGCGAGGAGCGGTAGCTCCGAAGCAATCTCTATTCGTAGTGACAGAAAAGACGAGATTGCTTCGCTATCGCTCGCAATGACTTTTTCCCTTTATTTTAAGTTCCACGCAAAAGCTTATAAAGTCCCCTTTACCTCTACCTGATTTTTTATTTAGTGGTATAATTTTATTTATCAGAAAATAATTTTTGATAGGAGGCTCATATGCGAACAAGAAGACTTGGTTGGACAGATCTCAACCTTTCTGTTATAGGTTTTGGTTCTTGGGCCCTTGGTGGTAGTGGATGGAGATATAGTTGGGGACCTCAGGATGATAAAGATTCAATCGATGCTATTAGAAGAGCAATAGATTTAGGAGTAAACTGGATAGATACTGCGGCAGTTTATGGCTTAGGACATTCAGAAGAGATAGTTGGCAAGGCTATTAAGGGTCTAACTAATAAGCCTATAATCGCTACAAAGTGTGAAAGAGTATGGGATGAAAATGGGGATATCTCTGGGAGGTTAAAAAGAGAAAGCATTAGAAAAGAGGTAGAGGATAGTTTAAGGAGGCTTCAACTAGATGTAATAGATTTATATCAGATCCACTGGCCTGATCCTGATGAAGATATAGAAGAAGGCTGGGCTACTATGGCTGAACTTGTAAAAGAGGGGAAGATTCGTTATGCTGGGGTCTCAAACTTTAATGTAGAACAGTTGAAAAGGATAGAAAAGATTTATCCCGTTACTTCTTTACAGCCCCCTTACAGTATGATAACTCATGGTATAGAGAAAGAGATTTTACCTTACTGTAAGGAGAAAAATATTGGGGTCATAGTATATAGCCCTATGCAGAAGGGATTACTTACTGGTAAGATTACTAGAGAGAGGGTAAATAATTTCCCTCCTGATGACCACCGTCGTAATGACCCTCACTTCCAAGAGCCAGAATTGAGTATAAATCTAGAATTAGTAGAAAGGTTAGAGACAATTGCTAAAAAATATGGAAGGACCCCTGCCCAGCTTGCTATTGCATGGATATTGAGACGTCCTGAAGTTACTGCTGCAATTGTTGGGATTCGTCGTCCTTCTCAGATTGAAGAAATAATCCCTGCCGGAGATTGGGAATTAACTGGAGAAGACATAGAAGCTATAGAAAGACTTTTACAGGAGAGAGATAAAAAATTAAATGAGCTAGGTAGTGTTATAATATAACTAGGAGCTTTTATGGCAAGTATAAAATTAGAGCACATAACAAAAGTTTTTCGTTCAGATATAGGATTCTTCAAAGAGAAGCGCCTTGTCAAAGTAGAAACAGGAGGCTTATTGGCTACTGATGGTCCAGTAGTTGCGCTTGATGATGTTAATTTAAGCATCTCTCAAGGGGAAGTCCTCTCTATCTTAGGTCCTTCTGGATGTGGTAAGAGTACCCTTCTTAGAATCATTGCTGGACTCCTTGAACCTGATATGGGTTATGTGTACTTTGATGAAGAGTGTGTAGATAATGTCTCCACTAAGAATAGAAGAGTGGGGTTTGTTTTTCAAAACTATGCCTTATATCCACATATGACATCTAAAGGAAATGTTATATTTAATCTTCTCTTAAAAAGACTACCAGATAGAGAGATTGAGGAAAGAGTAAGGTATACATCTAATGTCTTGGGAGTTGGTTTTGAAGACCTCCTTTCTAGAAGACCTAGTACACTTTCTAGTGGACAGAAGCAGAGAGTGGCTTTAGGTAGGTGTATTATACGAAATCCCTCAGTTTTTTTACTAGATGAACCGCTTTCTGATCTAGATGCTAAGTTAAGGCAAACTACTAGAGTAGAATTAAAAAGACTATTGAGACATTTTGGAATAACTACAGTATATGTTACTCATGACCAGACAGAGGCTATTTCTTTGGGAAATAGATTGGCTATTATAAGGCAGGGAAGAATAGTCCAGTATGGTACATTTGACGAAATTTATAACAGCCCTTATAATGCCTTTGTAGCAGGATTCTTAGGAAATCCTCCATTGAGTCTAGTAAAGGGGAAAGTGATTGATAATGTGTTTTATGGTGGAGGTATATCTTTCCCTACTAAAAATCTTTTGGGAGAGGTTATAGCAGGGATAAAGGCAGAAGATATATCTTTAGGAAGTGATTTTAAAGGAATTGTAGAGGTAAGTGAACCAAATCCCTCAGAGAAGTCTCAAATAGTTACTGTGAGGGTCAAAGAAAATGCCCACATAAAGATGAGAAGAGATTTAGAGCATATATGGGAAGTTGGAGAAGTAATTCCATTCTCTATAAGAAGGATGTATTTCTTTGATCCTATTACAGAAATACTTATAGGTATTATTAAAAACAAGGAGGTTGTGAGGATATGAGTATTATGCGTAGGCAGATAAGAGAGACAAGCGAGCATTTAGATGATCCTTATATAGAGGGGGTAGAGTATCATGATCCTACAAGATGTCCAGTTTGTGGAGCCGTATATAATAAAAAGAGATGGCAATTTATAGATGAAAAAGATATAAAATTGAGTAATGATAATGATTATATAGCAGAGGCAAAGTGTCCTGCATGTCGTAAGATAGAAGACCATTATACTATGGGGATAGTAGAGTTGTCTGGAAAGTTTATCCCCTTACATAAGGATGAAGCGATGAATCTTATAAAAAATGAAGAGGAAAAAGAGATGGGAAAAAATCCTTTAGGAAGGATTATAGGCATTGAAGATAAAATGGATAAGATTTATATAGAGACAACAAATGAGGCACTGGCATTAAGATTAGGTAGAGCCCTCTTTAAAACATTCAAGGGAAGTATAGAGTATAAATTTAGTGAGAATCAGAAGTTGGTTCGTGTTTTATGGAGGAGGGATTAAATTTATGAATAATTGGAAACCAATGAATTTCTCTGACGATTTCTGGAAGATAGACAGGGAAATTCAGCAATTTATGGAGTGTGTGTTTGGAACTTATTCCTGGAAGCCTTCTGTAGATGTATATGAGACAGATAAAGAGTTGATAGTCTTGGTAGAGATAGCTGGGGTAAATAAGGAGGATATAGAAATCTTTGTCCAGGGGAATATGGTTATTGTAAGAGGTAACAGAAAAGAACCAGATACAAATAGAAAAGAGTCTTATCATCAGATGGAGATAAACTATGGGGTATTTGAGAGGGCTATCTCTCTCCCTACTTTTGTAAGAGAAGAGGATGCTAAAGCTTCTTTTCAGAACGGAATCCTTAAGATTGTTTTTCCCAGAATGACCCGTGTTACAAATATTCCACTAGAAGAGGAGGAAAGCTTATGAGTGACGAAGTTAGTAAGATTCCAGAAGTTCTTCCGATTCTTCCACTAAGAGAAACAGTTATTTTCCCTTCTATGGTAGCTCCTATTGTCGTAGGACGGGGAAGGTCTATAAAGCTTATAGATGAGGTAGCAGTTGGAAATAAAATGTTTGGAATGGTGGCTCAGAAAGACTCTGATGTAGAAGAACCTACTCCTGAACAGGTTTATAATCTTGGAACTGTCTGTACAATTATTCGTATGCTAAAATTTCCTGATGGTACTACCAGATTGCTTGTGCAAGGAATGACGAGGATAAAGATCAATCAGATAATAGAGACAGAACCATACTTTAAGGCTTCTGTTGAACCAGTTCAAGAGTTATATGAAATGACTATTGAGATACAAGGATTAATGAGGAATGCCTTAGACCTCTTCCAAAAAATTGTCTCTATGGCTCCTTATTTGTCTGAAGAAGCTTATATAACCGCTATGAATATAGCAGAGCCAAATAAGTTGGCTGATTTTATTGCGGCAAATCTCAATATAAACATAGCCCAGAAACAGGAAGTATTAGAGACTATAGATGTAAAAGAAAGACTCCAAAAGGTTACATATCTTCTCAACTCTGAAGTTCAAATACTTGATGTTGGTAAGCAGATACAGAGTGAAATTAAAACAGAGATGGATAAACGTCAACGTGAGTATATTTTGAGAGAACAACTTAAGGCTATACAGAAAGAACTAGGAGAAACAGACCAGCAGACAAAAGAAGTGAATGAACTTCGTGAAAAGATAGAACAGGCTGGAATGCCTGAGGAATGGAAAAAAGAAGCAGAGAGAGAACTTGATAGGCTTTCTCAGATGATGCCTGGGGCAGCTGAATATACAGTGAGTCGTACATATCTAGATTGGCTCATAAATTTACCTTGGTCTAAATCTACTGAAGATAACTTAGATATAGATAGAGCTGCCAATATCCTAGATGAGGACCATTATGATTTAGAAAAGGTAAAGAGCCGTATCTTAGAGTTTCTTGCTGTTAGAAAACTTAGACCTGAGGCCCATGGTCCTATACTTTGTTTTGTGGGTCCTCCAGGAGTTGGGAAAACTTCTCTAGGGATATCTATAGCAAAGGCAATGGGGAGAGAGTTTATAAGAATTTCTCTTGGGGGTGTAAGAGATGAGGCAGAAATTAGAGGGCATAGACGTACATATGTTGGAGCTCTGCCAGGTCGTATTATACAGGCAATAAGAAAAGCTGGTACAAATAACCCTGTATTTATGATGGATGAGATAGATAAGCTTGGAATAGATTTTAGAGGAGACCCCGCTGCAGCGTTATTGGAAGTGCTTGACCCTCAGCAAAATAATAAGTTCGTAGACCATTATTTAGATGTTCCTTTTGACCTTTCTAAAGTATTCTTTATAACTACTGCCAATATGTTGGATACAGTACCTCCTGCTCTCCTAGATAGAATGGAAGTAATTACTATACCTGGATATACTGAGTATGAAAAGTTAGAAATAGCTAAGAAATATTTAATCCCTCGTCAGATATTAGAGAATGGATTGACTTCTGATATAGTTAGATTTGGAGAAGAAGCAATAAAAAGGATAATAAGGGAGTATACTAGAGAGGCAGGGGTAAGGAATCTAGAAAGAGAGATAGGTTCTGTCTTGAGGAAGATTGCTCAAAAGGTCGCTCAAGGAGAAATGGGGCCGTTTGAAATATCAGAAGAGGATATAGAAAAGCATCTTGGCATCCCTAAATTCCGTTATGGTCTTGCTGGAGAGAGAGATGAAGTAGGTGTAGCTACAGGTTTGGCTTGGACAGAATCAGGAGGAGATGTCCTTTTCATAGAGGTGACTCTTGTCCCAGGGAAAGGAAATCTCATTCTTACTGGGAACTTAGGAGAAGTTATGCAGGAGTCAGCTAGAGCTGCTCTTACATATGTTAGGTCCAAGTCTGAGGATTGGGGGATAGAAAATAATTTTTATGATAAGTGGGATATTCATATCCATGTCCCAGCAGGGGCTGTCCCTAAGGATGGACCATCTGCAGGGGTCACTATTGCTACTGTTTTGGCTTCTGCAATAAGGAGGATCCCAGTAAAGAAGGATTTAGGAATGACTGGAGAAATTACTATAAGGGGAAAGATTTTGCCAGTAGGGGGGATAAGAGAAAAGGTGCTTGCTGCTCATAGGGCAGGGTTAAAAACAGTAATCTTGCCAAGAGAGAATAGACGAGACCTTGATGAGGTACCAAATTTAGTGAAGAAGGATATAGAGTTTATATTTATAGAACATGCTGATGAGGCAATTAATCTGGCATTACTTCTACCAGAATTAGTTAAATAAAAGGCAGGTGATATAATTGAATAGATTTAATAAGGAAGCTCTAAGTCCTGAAGAGATAGAACAGCTCAAAAGACTAGGAACTATCTATAGAGGAGATATCTTGAAGATGACTACCTTGGCAAAACAGGGACATCCAGGTGGTTCTATGTCCTCAATAGATATCTATATTATGCTTTATTCATTTGCGAATGTAGACCCTAAAGACCCGTATAATCCTGAAAGAGATAGGATTGTTATAAGCCATGGGCATACCTCCCCAGGGGTATATACTGTCTTGGGTAGGTTTGGTTTTATGAGCCTTGACGAGGCAATAGCTCACTTTAGACAGGCTGGAAGTATTTTTGAAGGACATATAGAGAGGACAGTCCCTGGAGTAGAATGGACTACAGGTAACCTGGGTCAGGGATTATCTGCTGCCTGTGGCTTTGCTCTAT
>Ga0315282_10009965_pt1 | contig 15008 bp, 16 predicted proteins | sample YL17G07_20_MG_FD_203693 | JGI IMG/M metagenome (GOLD analysis project Ga0315282, IMG submission 203693) | Sediment microbial communities from Yellowstone Lake, YNP, Wyoming, USA - YL17G07_20 | ecosystem: Environmental > Aquatic > Freshwater > Lake > Sediment | place: USA: Wyoming | collected... | reverse complement strand
GGGCTTCCAGTCCGCGGTGGGGGGCTCTGGCCTACGGGGACAGGTGGCCCTGGTCCGTACCAGCGGCCGCGCGATGAAATCACGCGGTCAGGATACGCAGGGCGCAAGCCCTCTCGGGCTTGGCCGCAAGGCCATCCTGACCGCGGGCTTCCAGTCCGCGGTGGGGGGCTCTGGCCTACGGGGACAGGTGGCCCTGGTCCGTGAAAGCGGCCGCGCGATGAAATCACGCGGTCAGGATACGCAGGGCGCAAGCCCCGGGAGGTCATTGATTTCCCCGTCATAGTGGATACTCTGGAGATCGAATCTCGCGGGAGACCGGGGGTCTCCCGGAAGGCAGGGAGAAACCATGACTCAAGCCCTAGTCCTCAAGACGACCGCCGGACCGGCCAAGGCGTGCGCGGACCTGCTCGCGCGGCTGATCCGATCCGGTCACGTGGCCGCGGCTCTCGGTCCCTTCACCATGGACGGCGCCCCTCCAGCGCATCTCCTGGTCTCCAGCCCGGACCTGGTCGCGGACCTGGCCCTCTTCCACCCGCGTTTCGCCGGCAACATCGCCCAGGCCGCCTCCAGGCTCACGCGGCTCGGCCCCTTGCCCGGGAAGGTCGCAATCGCCGTCCGGCCCTGCGAGGCCGCGGCCCTGGTCGAGCTCGCCAAGATCAAGCAGGTCGATCTGGGCTCGTTCGTGGTGGTCGGCGTGGACTGCGCTGGGTGCATTCCCGCCCGCGAGGACGTCGCGGCCGATATTGAGAATCACTTGGCCTTGGGGTCCATGGTCGAGCCGATCCGGCCGGCCTGCCGGATCTGCGTCCGGATGGGGCAGACCGAGCCGTGCGACATCCTTGTCGGCGCCTGGGGGCTCAAGGATGCGCTTCTCCTGATTCCGAGAACGGACCAGGGGGCCAAGGCGGTCCTTGCGGCATGGCCGGATCCGGGCAAGGCCCCGAACCCAGCCGAAGCAGACCTGATCTCCGAGAGGGAAGGGGTGGTCGCGAAGCTTCGCGGCCAAAGGCAGGAGGCGCGGTCTGCCGAAACCCGCGCCTTTGTCGGGCAGCACGGAGGATTCGAGGGGATCCTGAAGATGCTCGAGAAATGCATCGCGTGCCGCAACTGCTCCGAGGTCTGCCCGATCTGCTACTGCAAGGAGTGCAAGTTCAAGCTCGGGCCCATGGAGACCGACGGCGCGCTCGCGCTCGCCGCGGCCGTGGACCTGGGCAGCGCCCGGTTCCCCCAGAGCCCTCTCCAGTACCATCTCGGCCGGATGGTGCACATGGCCGAGTCGTGTGTGGGATGCGGCGCCTGCTCCGACGCGTGCCCGCACGACGTGCCGGTGTCGGAGCTCTTCGCCGTGGCGGCCGACGTGGTGCAGGGGCTTTTCGGCTACGGGGCAGGAAGCGATCCGGCGTCGTTGCGGCCGCTGTCGTCGTTCGCCGAGAACGAGTTCGAGGACCTCGGGAGGTAGACCATGGAGTTCGAGCCACGCATCGTCGCGTTCCTGTGCAACTGGTGCTCCTACACCGGCGCCGATCTCGCAGGCACCTCGCGGCTCGCAGTGCCGGCGAACCTGAAGGCGGTCCGGGTCATGTGCTCGTCCCGCGTGGAGCCCGACCTCGTGATCAAGGCGCTCATGGAGGGTGCGGACGGCGTGCTCGTGGCCGGCTGCTGGCCCGGCGACTGCCACTACCAGCGCGGCAACTACTTCACCCGGAGGCGGGCCGCCATGCTGAAGGCGCTGCTCGGCGCGCTCGGGCTCGATCCCGGGCGGTTCCGGCTCGCCTGGATCGCGGCGTCGGACGGCCCGAGATACTCCGAGGTGACGAACGCGTTCGTGAAGCAGGTGAAGGAGCTGGGCCCGAACCCGCTCCGGAAGAAGGTGTGATGGACCCGAAGCGCGTCATCATCGTGGGGGGCGGGGTCGCCGGCCTGCGCGCCGCCATGGACCTCGCGAGCCTCGGCGTGGCGAGCGTGCTCCTCGAGAAGGAGGACACGCCGGCCGGCTGCCTGGCGAGGCTCAAGCGATGGTTCACGGATGATGCGTGCGGGCTCTGCCGCATGATGGACATGGATCGGGGCCGATCCGTGCAGGAGAGCTGCCTACGCCAAAGCTTCGAGCACCCCCTGGTCGAGTTCAGGACCGGTACGCGCGCCGTGGATGGAAGCATCACCGGCGACCGCGCGATTCTCACGGTGACGAGGATGATCGACGGCGCGACGGCCGAGGAGACGATCGAGGGGGATGCCGTGATCGTGGCCGGAGGGTTCGACGAGGCGCCGGTGGACCGGCTCTCGGCGTTCGGCCACGGACGCATTCCGGGCGTGGTGACCGCGCTCGAGATCGAGGAGCACCTGAGCCGCTCCCCGACCGGGCCGCTGCTTCGGCCCGGAGATTCGAGGCCGGTGGAAAGGGCCGTGCTCCTCGCCTGCATCGGGTCGCGCGACGACGAGCGCCCCTACTGCTCCTCGGCCTGCTGCAGCTACATCGCCAAGATCGCCTTGCTCCTCAGGGAGGCGAACCCATCGCTGGATCTGTCGGTGCTCATGATGGACCGGAGATTCCACGGCAAGGGGCATGAGATCTACGGGCGCAAGGCCCTTGCCGGAGCGCGCGTTCTACAAGGAAGGGCTGCGGCCGTGGAGCGGGACGGCGACCGGTTGATCGTGAAGGGGGTGGACGGCCAGGGGCCGCTGGAGATCGCGGCGGATCTGGCCGTTCTGTCCGGAGGCCAGGCCCCTGCCGCGTCCGAGCTCCTCAAGAAGCTCGGCGTGGAGATCGACCCCTTCGGATACCCGGCGCCCTGGCCCGGGCTCGAGCTGTGGAGGACGAACGTCGACCGGGTGTTCACGGCAGGCGCATCGCGCGCGCCGTGCGACATTCCCCAGGCCGTGATGGAGGCGAGGGCCGCGGCCCTGAACGCGGCGTGGATCCTGGGCGCGAAGGCGTCCGAGCCGAAACGGCTCCTGGTCGTTGGGGGCGGGCCGGCCGGCATGAGCTCGGCCTTGTGGCTCTCCAGGATGGGGCACCGGGTGGTCCTGGCCGAGGAGCGGTCCATGCTCGGCGGCGAGGCGCTTCGGGTCGGAGGCGACCCGGCCGGAAGGGATCTCAGGTCCGAGATCCAGAAAATGATCCAGAAAATCGAATCCAGCGAGAGCATCGACCTCAGGCTTGGCACCAAGGTGGCCAAGCTCCGCGGCGGCCCGATCCGGTTCTCGGCCGTGCTGGAGAAGGACGGGGAAACACCCGAGAGGATGACCGGGCTCTCCGGCGTCATCGCAGCGGTCGGCGCAGCGGTTCACAGGCCCAAGGGGCTCATTGATAAGAGGGTCGTCACGCTCCACGAGGCCGAGGAGATTTTTTTCGGCCAAATGAACGCATCGGTATTGATCAGGGCCGCGCCGGGGGGAGGTGCCCCGAAAGCTTGGAGGGGTACCTCCCCCCAGGCAGGCCCGATTGAGGACTCAACGAGAACCTCGGTCATCGTGTTCCGCCAGTGCGCCGAGACGCGGAACGCGGAGCGGCCCTGGTGCAACCGCACCTGCTGCCTCTCGGCGCTCCGCCTTGCGCTCAAGGTGAAGACGGAGCGTCCGGACGCCGCTGTGTGGATCCTCCATCGCGACATCATGGCGCCGGGCATGGCCGAGATGCTCTATTGCGCCGCGCGGGAGGCCGGGGTCCTGTTCGGCCGGTTCGAGGAGGACCGGGAGCCGGTGATCGAGGAGGACGAGGCCGGGCTTCGGGTGCGGTTCTTCGACGCGGTTCTCGAAAGGGACATGATCCTTCGGCCCGGCCTGGTGGTCCTGTCCTCCGGCGTGGAGTCCCCCAGGGAGCGTCTTGCGGACCTGGACATACCGAGCGATGAGACGGGATTCGGAGCGGAGAACGAGACCAAGTTCAGGCCGGAGAGAAGCATCCGGCATGGCGTGCTCCTGGCCGGCAGCGCGAGAAGCCCGGTGCCTGTGGCGGACGCCGTGCTCCAGGGCGCGGCCGCCGCGGCAGGCGCATCGGTCCTGGCGGAGCTCGATGCGGGCCGGAAAGACCCGCGTCCCTCGTCCGCGACGAGGCCCTCCTTGTGCGCCGGGTGCGGGCTCTGCGTGGAGAGCTGCCCGGCCGGCGCGAGGATGCTCGAGGGTCTTCCGGGAAAGGCCGTTGTGATCGAGGCGCTCTGCCAGGCATGCGGTCTTTGCGCGAGTGTGTGTCCTGCCGGCGCAGCCGTGATTTCCCAGCAGCCCTCACCCCCGTCCCCTCTCCCGATATCGGGAGAGGGGGGATCGCGTGCAGACGAGCCTGATCGAGGGGACAGGGCGGATGCCCTGGACAAGGGTTGGTGAAGATGACCGATCGGATCCCCATGCGCGAGGTGTCCGAAGCCGCGATCGAGGCCGGCGGCCGGGATATCCTGAAATGCTACCAATGCGGGACCTGCACCGCCGTGTGCCCCTGGGGGCTGACCGCGTCGCTTCGGGTCCGCGAGATGATGCACCTCCTCCAGATCGGGCTCGAGGGGTTCGAGTCGGACGACCTCTGGCGCTGCGTCACGTGCCACGCCTGCGTGGAGCGCTGCCCGAGGGGCGTGGGCATCGCCGAGGTGTTCGAGAGCGTCCGATCCCTGCTCGTGGCGGCCGGCACCTATCCCAAGCCGCTCGCCGCGGCCGTGGGGAGCCTGTCGGCTGCCGGGAATCCGTGGCAGGGCGATCCCGGCCTTCGGCGCGACTGGGCCGCTGACCTGGATGTCGAAAAATTCGATCAGAAGAAACACGACATTCTGCTCTTCGTCTGCTGCACGCCGGCGTACGACCCTCGGACCAAGGGGATGGCCAGGGCTGCGATGAAGCTTCTTCGGGCGGCCGGGGTGCGGGTGGGGCTCCTTCCCATGGAGCACGAGACCTGCTGCGGCGATCTGGCGGTCCGGGTGGGGGCAAAGGACCTTTTCGAATCGCTTCGGGGTCGGTTGGGACCGCGCCTCCAGACCGGGCCGGCCCGGGTGGTGGTGCTCTCCCCGCACTGCCGTGAGACGTTCCGGAAGTCGTACGAGCCCGAGGTGAACGCGATCCACATCGTGGAGCTTCTGGACGAGTTGCTCCAGGCGGGCAGGCTCAAGCTAAAGAAGCCGCTCGAGGCCCGGGTCACGTATCACGACCCGTGCTACCTCGGCCGGAGGGGCGAGGTGTTCGAGGCGCCGCGACACCTGCTCAAGGCCGTGCCGGGGCTCGAGCTCGTCGAGATGGATCGCAACCGGAACCGGTCGATCTGCTGCGGGGGCGGCGGCGGAGGCTCGTTCGGCGAGACCGCCAAGGAGGAGCGGCTCGCGAACCTGAGGCTGGATCAGGCGCTCGCCGCGAACGCGGGCATTCTGGCCACGGCCTGCCCGTTCTGCGTCCTGATGTTCCAGGACGCCGTGACAGTGAGAGGCGTGGAAGAAAAGATCAAGGTGATGGACGTGTCCGAGATCCTGGCGGAGGTCATTTCATGATTGAAGGTGACAGGGGAAGGGTGAAGCAGAGCCTGTATGAAGGGACCGAGAGGTGCCCCGAAAGCTTGGAGGGGTACCTCACGGTCCCTGAGAGATGAAAAGGTAGAATTACATAGATCATAAATCAAGAGACAATGACTAGACGAGACGAGAAAATCTGCTTCGCTTGCGGCACCTGCACGGCCGGCTGCCCGGTCCGCGACGTGGAGCCTTCGTTCGACCCGCGCCGGATCGTGAGGCGCGTCGCGCTCGACCTCGTCGACGACGACCTCCTCAAGACCGAAGTCTGGCTCTGCGCCGACTGCCACACCTGCTCCGAGCGCTGCCCGCAGAAAGTACCGGTGAACGAGATCGTGATGGCGCTCCGGAACCTCGCCGTGAGGCGCGGCCTCGTCCATCCGTCGTACCGGGCCCAGGTCGAGACCATCCGCAAGGCGGGACGCGTGTACGAGGTCGAGGACTGGAACAAGAAGCGCGAGAAGAGCGGCCTTCCCACGCTCCGCGACGACGGCTCGGCAGCCAGACAGGTGCTCGAATCGCTCGGCGTTACCCTCGAGGCCGGGGAAGGGGAGGAGCCGAAATGAGGATCGCCCTTTTCCTCGGATGCTCGGCGCCGGTCCGCGCGCAGAACTACGAGATGTCGTTCCGCAAGGTGGCGGCTCGGCTCGGGGTCGAGGTCGTGGACATCCAGGAGTTCGGATGCTGCGGCTATCCCGTGGCATCGGTCGACGAGATCTCGTCCCTCGTGCTCGCAGCGAGGAATCTGGCGCTCGCCGAATCCCAGGGGCTCGATGTCGTGTGCCTGTGCAGCGCATGCCTCGGCACCCTTGCGGCGGCGGCAGAGAGGATCCGGGAGGACCCGGAGATCCGCTCGCAGGTCAAAAAGGGGCTCGAGGGATTGGGGCAGAAGCTCCCGGAAAAGACGCGCGTCCTGCACGCGGCGCGATTCCTCCACGAGGTCGTGGGCCTGGAGCGGATCCGGGCCGCAGTGACGAAGCCGCTCACCGGCCTCAAGATCGCTGCGCATTACGGGTGCCATTACCTGAAGCCGGCGCATCTCTTCGGCAAGGTCGAGGACCCGGAAAGCCCGGCCACGCTCGACGCGCTCATCGAAGCCGCCGGCGCCGCGCCGCTGGACTATGCCGGCAGGCTCGGGTGCTGCGGCGGCGGTGTCCTGGGCACGTCGGAGCCGACCGCTCTCGCCGTGACCCGGAAACGGCTCGGGGCGGCGCATTCCGCCGGCGCGGACGCCATGGTGGTGGTGTGCCCCTTCTGCTCGGTCATGCTCGAGGGAAACCAGAAGAAGGTCGAGAAGCAGGCGGCCGAGACCTACGACCTGCCGATCCTGTTCCTTTCGCAGCTTCTCGGCCTCGCCATGGGGATCGACCCCGACGAGCTCGGATTCAAGCTGAACCGCATCAAGGCCACGAAGATTCTCGAGCGGTTCTCCTCATAGCAGTAGGGGCGCTGCTCCCATACGACGATCATTCTATCGATGTCGTTCGAGGCGGCGGAGGAAGGTCCGTGTCGTCACCGGATCAGCCGGGCAAAGGGAGCTCTTCTGGCCGAGATAGTCGGACTCGACGCCCAGCGCCAGGGGCTCGAGCGCGGCCCAGAGGAGCTCGGCCGACGCCTTGAGCGTGTCCATGCTGATGGTGTCGATGGTGTCTTGCGGCGTGTGGTAATAGAGATGGTCGGCCTCGGCGAGCGACAGCGCGAGCACGGCAGGCACGCCGGCGTAGGAGAAGCACACATGGTCCGAGGCGTCGTACGGCGCAGCCGGCTCGACGGTATAGCCGAGTCCTTTCGCGGTTCCGGCGTTGGCCATGAGGGTTGCGATCCAGGCCTTGTCCGCATCCGTGGCGCCGAACAGGTCCAGGCCGGTGCCGTTGCCCACGCCCACCATGTCCACGCTGAACATGGCCTTCACGTTCGCGATCGGGTAGAGCGGGGAGGTGTTTACGTAGTAGCAGGACCCGATGAGCCCCTCCTCTTCGGCGTTCCAGGCGGCGAAGACGATAGTGCGGGCGGGCTTCAAGCCGCTCTTCACCGCGGCGCGGGCGAGCTCCATCATGGTGGCCGTGCCGGAGGCGTTGTCGTCCGCACCGTAGTTGATGTCGCCGTTGGGCAGCGTGCCCAGGTGGTCCATGTGCGCCCCGACGACGATCACCTCGTCCTTCAGCGCGGGGTCCGTGCCCTGCACCACGCCGATCACGTTCGAGGTGTTCACGGGCACGAACTCGGCATGGACCTCCACGCTGGCAATCACGCCGGTCGGGCGGCTCTGGGGTTTCAGAGTGCTGTCGATCGCCTGGGCCCAGGTCTGGAGATCCGCGACATGGGATTGGATCTTGTCCCGGTTGGCGAACACGGCCGCGAAATCCGGATCGCTCGTGGCTCCGAGCCCGGCGCCGTCCAGGTACTCCGGTGTGCTCAGGTAGTTCTGTACCAGGATCATGGCCTTGGCGCCGTGGACCTTCGCGTTCTTGGCCTTGTAGTCGAACCGGGCCAGCGTGTCGGTCGGGCTCGTGGAAGCCTCGGGATTGGCCGGGCAGCTCTGGTAGATGGCCGCGTTGTCCTGCGGCGCGCGCCTGAGGATGATGACGATCTTGCCGGTCACGTCGATCCCCGCGTAGTCGTCGTACCCGGTCGGGTCGAGCGGGCAGTCCGGGTAATCCGTCTTGCTGAATTCCGGCACGGTCATGCCGTAGCCCGCAAAGACCAGCTCGGCCGTGACCGACACCGCGCCCGAGTACTGGAAGGTGATGTAGTCGGTTCCCTCGACCAGGGATTCGCCGCCGATCGTGAGGTTCGACAGGTCGGTCTGGGTCCACTGGTTGAACTGGAAGGGCTGGAGGTAGCTTGTGCCCGCTACCGGCGTGAACAGCCCGAGGTCCTGAAATCGCTTTTCCACGAATGCGATGGTGAGATCTCCCCCCGGCGTGCCCGGAGATCGGCCTCCGTATTCGGCCGAGGCCAGGACCGCGATGTCGTCGTAGATGCGCTGCGGGTCGATCTCGTATGCGGAAAGTCCGCTGTCTTTCCCCGCGTCGCCGGCCGCATCCGTGCCGGCGTCGACCGCGGCTCCGGTGTCCCGGCCGGCATCCCGGCTCTCATCGCCGCTCCCGCTCGTGCAGGCCGAAAAAACGACGAGGAGGCAACTCGTGGCCACGAAAGCTGATATTCTTGTCATCCGACCCTGCTCCTTTCCTGTTCGAGATACCCTAAGAATATACTTCTTCTTGTCATTCGTTCCAAAGTTTTCTATAGACGGAGCACTTGTTGGAAAAAGGAGAAAAAACATGGAGAAAACGCTTATCAACGGAATGATGCTGCTTGCGGTTCTTTGGGCCGGATGCGCTGCAGGAACGGTGCGTGGAGGGAAGGGAGATGAAGACGGCTCGGCCGACGGCCAGGCCGGGGACAGCGACGCGGACACAGACGGCGACACGGACGGTGATACGGACAGCGACACGGACGGCGACACGGACGGCGACGGCGACACGGACACCGACACGGATACCGACGCTGACGGCGACACGGACACCGACACGGATGGCGATACGGACACCGATACAGACACGGATGGAGATGCGGATGCGGACGGCGATGTGGATGGCGATATAGACGCCGACGCGGATGCGGACGCCGGGGCCTGCGCGTTCTCCATTCCCTGGATTGCGACCTACGAGATTCAGAGCGGCGATACCTGGATCCCGCCCGGATCGGACATCAGGCCCGACGGCATGTGGGGCACCATCGACTCTGGCTCAGGCAACAGCCACACGGCCGGCCCGGGAAGCACCTCGAGCTGGTCGGGCAACGACAACGTGATCAGGGTGGTGAACAACACCGGGAGCGACGTGGATCGCGATGTGTACGTGTATTTCCGGACCTCGGGCGGGCTTCAGGCGTCGCTGGCCATCTACGACTGCAGCGGAGGGGCCTCCTTTGCCTGGAGCAACTCGAACACGCCCTTGACCGGCGACCTGTCGCCTTGCACGAACCTCCAGCCCACCGGTGACGTCTGCATGTATACCGAGACCATGGGAACCACGTTCCTGAGCGGCGGCAACTACTTCATCGTGGTCGACACCCAGCTCGGCGCCTCGCTCGGCAACTATCGCCTCTATCTCATGCCCCACTATTAGACCGCTTGAAGGCCATTCCCTGAAGGACATCGCGATGCCCTGTTTACTCGTGCCTGCGATGCGATTCGGGCAATGGAAAACATTGAGTTTGGCTTGAAATTTCGCGATTGACACCACAACTAGGCGTTACTACAATTGTAATTCTACGTGTTTTCCGCATTTCCCAGGGGAGGAAAGGGCAACATCATGTCTTCGGATGCGAAAAAGGAAACCGGAACGTTTGATGCCGGCTCGTTTCTCGAGAGCTTCATGTCCATGCAGAAGCGATGGGCCGAGACCCTGTCCGGCATGTCCGGAATGTGGGGCAGCGGCGGCGCCCCGGCTCCGGGCATCATGGGCCGCATGCAGCAGGCCGTATCCACGTATGGAAAGCTCTTCGGGCTTTTCGGTGCAACGCCGTTCGCCGCCGCCGTCTTGAGGCAGCCGGGAGGCGGAGCGGCCGAGGTCTGGCAGGAGGCGCTCTCGAAGATGGCGGCCAACTGGGCGAAATTCGTCGTGGACCTGAGCCGGCGGGCGTTCGAGAACCTTCAGAAAGGGGAGTCCAGGACGGACCGGGTGCAGGACCTCTACTCCTCCATGATCAGGACCTACGAGGAGACCCTGGGCCGGTTCATCAACATCCCGGCGATCGGGCCGGCCCGGTACGGCGTGGAGAAGCTCGGCCGGAGCGCGGACACTTTCCTCAAGTTCCAGACCGCGAACGTGGACTTCTACGGCAAGCTCTTCAAGACCGGTCTCGATGCCGTGGAGGAGGTGCTGAACCAGAGCCGGGAGATTTTCGAGGGGGAGATCACGGACGAGACCTTCGACCAGTTCTACCACGCCCTCATGAACGTGGGCGAAAAACGCTACTATCAGCTCTTCACCTCGACGCTCTTCAAGCAGTCGATCGAAACCATGATCTCGAACGGTCTCGATTTCTACAAGTCATGGCGGGAGCTATTCGAGGAGCTGCTCAAAGCCACGCCGATTGTCACCCAGAGCCAGGCGGACGAGGTGCACAAGGAGATCTATCTGCTCCGCAAGCGCCTTTCCGAGCTCGAGCGCGGCAAGGCGCGCTAGGCCCAGGGGCCTAGAGGAGGGTCGCATGGATAACGCAAACCGAATGGAACAGGTCTCCAAGGTGGTCGCCGGCAGACTCGTGAAGATACAGGAGCGCCTGCTCGCCGGCACCCGGGTGCTGACCGAGAAGCTGGACACCGCGTGCGGCGCCACGCCCAAGGACGAGGTGCTCAAGGTGGACCGCTGGACCCTGTACCGGTTCCGACCCGTGGTGGAGAAACCGCTCCCCACGCCGGTGCTCATCATTTACGCGCTCGTGAACCGCTACTACATGGTCGATCTCCAGGCGGACCGGAGCATGGCGAGGAAGTTCCTCGACGCCGGCCTCGACGTCTACGTGATGGACTGGGGCCACCCGGCCCGCGGCGACCGGTACCTCACCATGGAGGATTATATCGACGGCTACATCGATCAGGCCGTGGACTTCATCCGCAATCGGACCGGACAGGACCGGATCACCCTCTACGGCATCTGCCAGGGAGGCACCTTCAGCACCATCTACACGGCCCTCCATCCGGAGAAAATCAGGAATCTCGCTATCATGGTGGCGCCCATCGATTTCGACACCGACACCGGGCTCTTGAACGTCTGGTCGCACCACCTCGACGTGGACAAGATGGTCGATACCTTCGGCAACATCCCGGGCGACTTCATGAACGTGGGGTTCCTGCTTCTGAACCCCCTGCGGCTCATGTTCCAGAAGTATATCGACTTCGTGGAGCATGTGGATGACCCGAACTTCGTGGCGAACTTCATCCGCATGGAGCGGTGGATCTTCGACTCGCCCGACCAGGTGGGCGAGGCGTTCCGGCAGTTCATCCGGTGCATGTACCACGAGAACCAGCTCTCGCGCGGCAAGTTCATGCTCGGCGGCCGCAGCGTGGACCTGAAGGCCATCACGCAGCCGGTCCTGAACGTCTACGCCGAGAAGGACCACCTGGTCCCGCCGGCGTGCAGCCGGCCGTTCACGGATCTCGTGTCGAGCAAGGACAAGACCGTGCTCTCCTACAACACGGGGCACATCGGGCTTTTCACGAGCGGCAAGTCCCAGACCGAGTATGCGCCGGCCATTGCGAAATGGCTTGCGGAACATTGCGGTCAGACGGGTCGGACCAGTCAGACCCGTCTGACCGGTCAGACGCGTCGGACCCGTCCGACAAGATAAAGGAGTTTGAACCATGCCAGGGACGAAATTCGAGGAGATCCGGATCGGCGACAAGGCGAGCTTCAGCAAGACCATTACCGAGCATGACGTGTACACGTATGCCGGGATCACCGGCGACTTCAACCCGGTCCACATCGATGCCGAAGCGGCGAAGAAAAGCATGTTCGGAACACGCGTGGCCCACGGCATGCTCTCGGTCGGATTGATATCGGCCGTGCTCGGCACGAAGCTTCCGGGGCCGGGCACCATCTACCTCGGCCAGGAGATAGCCTTCAAGGCGCCGGTCCGGTTCGGAGATACCCTCACCGCCGAGTGCGAGGTGATCGAAAAGGTGGAGGACAAGAAGATCGTGCGCCTGTCGACCGTGATCCGGAACCAGGACGGCAAGGAGGTTCTGACCGGCAAGGCCACGGTGATGAAGAAGGATTGACGCCAGGGTCGCATTATCGAGGGGCATCGCCCCCATCACCATGTAAGAAGGAGAAAGCAAATGACGAACCAAGGTAAGTGGATGAGTGAGATGCTGGCCATCTCGAGGAACCTGCTCGACACGGGGCTCAAGAGCATGGGGCTGTTCCAGGAGCAGGCCGAGAAGGCCATGGACTTCGCCATAGGCAACACGAACATGATGCAGGAGGAGAGCAAGAAGGCGGTCCGGATGTGGATGGAGAACGTGAAGAAGGCCCGTACCATGTACACGGACGCCATCGAGGAGGGGTTCTCCAACCTGGAGAAGCAGTTCAAGGGCACTTCCGAGAAGAAGTAACCCCCTAGAACCTCTTCGTTTTCCAACTCTGGCGGCCTTGAAAGCCGGAGGGGTCCCTCCAGGCTAAGGGACTTTTCCGACTTTCGACTGATACGACTCTTTTATGCGCCGTCGAGGATGATCTTCTCGTGCGCCTCGAGCCATCCTGCAGGGTCCTCGAAGTACTGGAGCGTGTCGGCGAGGGAGAGCCGGTGCTCCCGCTCGATCCCGGAGAGGAAGGTGAAGAAGCGCTTCTCCGCCGGGTTGTCGCAAGATACGGAGAGGGCCCGGTAGAAGATCTCCCCCTTCTCCTCGAACGCGATGGCCTTGGTCACGGCCCGGCGGTCGTCGTCATCGTGGTCCGTGTCGGGCCCGGATTTCCTCGCGACGTCAAGGAGCGTTTCCCTGATCCGGGTTCCCGCGATCTCGATCGGGACATCCACGGGCCACGCTCCGTCCCGGACCAGCCTCTCGTGGAGCTTCCGGATGCGGGTCAGGTGCTCCTCCTCGTCTCTGGCGAGGTTCTGAAACATGGCCTTGGCGAGCGGGTTTCGGGAGCGACGGGACTCGTTCTCGTAGAACGCCTTCTCGGTCTTCTCGTTCAAGAGGGCCATCTCGATGGATGACATCCGGTCCATGGGGCGTCTCCTTGCGGCAAGGGATCAGAACGGCGCGAATCCGCCCTGGTTCCAGTAGTCCTCCTTGATATCGTCCATCTGCTGCTTCAGGACCCGGTAGTGTCCCGCCTCCCAGTCTGCGAGCTCGCCGAAGAACTTCTTCAGCGACGCGTCGGCCGAAGACCGGGCCTGCTCCCGGTAGAACCTCTCGGAATCGAGCTCGAGCTGCATGCCGATGGAGAGGGCGCTCACCTCGAAGTGCGCCTCCTTGATGCGCTCCCGGAACCCCGGGGAGAAGATGGGGCTCGGGCCGCTCAGGTCCCTTTTCGGCCCGATCGTGGCCTTGTCGTCGGGCTTTCCGGTCTCCAGGAACGCCTGGTACTCGTGCCGGAGAAACCGGGCATGCAGAAGCTCCTCTTCGGCGAGGAGCTGGAACGCCTCTCTGGCCTTGGCGTCCTCCGTGTTCCGCGAGGCCATCAGATAGAAGTGGTAGCCGTCAGACTCGGACTGGATGGCGCGTTTGAGCGCGGCCGTCATCATATTCTGTGAGTCATTCATGAATGGAACCCCTCCTAGGCCTTCCAGAGACCGTGCAGGTTGCAGTACTCGCGCACCGTGACCTGATCTCCCTCGACGCAGAAGGATGCGGCCGGTGCCTCGCCGGGCTTCAGGAACTTCCGGTAGGCCTTGCCATCCGGCGTCACGAGCTCGATCCACTCGATGAAATGTTTGTCTTCCATGGGGTGGGCCACGCTTCCCACCGCGGCCTTGAACCCCTCCGCGGTCTTCTGGACCACGGGCACGTGCTTTTCCCGGGCCGCATCGGTGGTGTTCTCCTCGAAGAGCTTCATGGGCTTTCCGCAGCAGACGAGCTGCCCCATGCCCTCGTGGACCACCTCCACAATGTTGCCGCAAAGCTCGCATTTGAAAATCTGAAGTCGTTTCGCCATGGGTATTCCTCCTTGTTGCTCTAGCGTAACATTCCTTATTATCACATTATTCCTGGACGGTTAAGCCCGATCCTTGCGCGAGGCGGCCCGAATGAGGTTCGCCCAGAGGCGCCGCCACGTGCGGATCGGCACGGCCGGGATGCCGGCATGGGTCTCTCCGGCCGGGATGTGGCCCGCCACGCCGCTTTTGGCCGCAATCCGGACGCCGTCTCCAATCACGAGGTGATCGGCGACGCCGACCTGGCCTCCGAGCTGGACCCGGGCCCCGATTCTCGAGGAGCCGGCCACGCCGGACTGGGCCGCGATGCAGGCGTTCGAGCCGATCTCGACGTTGTGGGCGATCTGGACGAGGTTGTCGATCCGCGCCCCCCTGCGGATCCGGGTCGCGCCGAGCGTGGCCCGGTCGATCGTGGTGTTCGCGCCGACGGACACGTCGTCCTCGATGATCACGATCCCAGTCTGGGGAATGGGGATCGTTGTCCCTTCGTCGTCCACGGCGAACCCGAACCCGTCCGCGCCGATCACGGCGCCCGGGCCGATCCGGACATGACGGCCGATGACCGAGCGCCTCTCGATCACGGCGTTCGGGCCGATGCAAGACCCCTCGCCGATGATGGCGCCGCGGCGGACGATGCATCCATGCCCGAGCACGGCGCCGGTTTTCACGATCGCCCCGGGCTCCACTACCACTCCGGCGCCGATCCGGGCCGAGGGATCGATGGAAGCCTCGGGCGACAGGGGAGGGCCTTGAACGGATGCGTCGTCCTCGGCTGCTCGAAGAAGCGGGATCAGCCGTGCCAGCGCCAGCCTGGGGTTCTTGTGAATCAAGACGGGCCGCCCCCGGACAGCCTCC
>Ga0315282_10009963_pt1 | contig 15013 bp, 16 predicted proteins | sample YL17G07_20_MG_FD_203693 | JGI IMG/M metagenome (GOLD analysis project Ga0315282, IMG submission 203693) | Sediment microbial communities from Yellowstone Lake, YNP, Wyoming, USA - YL17G07_20 | ecosystem: Environmental > Aquatic > Freshwater > Lake > Sediment | place: USA: Wyoming | collected... | reverse complement strand
TTGCATCTATGTCGCCATCGGACAAAAAACATCCAAAGTCGCTCAGGCCATAGCGACATTGGAGAAGTTCGGAGCGATGGAATATACGATCATCGTAGCAGCAGATGCCTCAGACCCAGCTCCACTCCAATATATCGCTCCCTATGCTGGCTGTGCGATGGGTGAAGAGTTTATGGAGCAGGGGAAAGACGCTTTGATTCTCTATGACGACCTTTATAAGCATGCTTGGGCTTATCGTCAACTTTCCCTGTTGTTACGCCGTCCGCCTGGGAGAGAAGCTTATCCTGGTGACATTTTCTATCTCCATAGCCGGCTTCTGGAGAGGGCTGCCAAGCTGGCTCCAGAACATGGCGGTGGCTCGCTGACCGCATTGCCCATTATTGAGACTCAGCTTGGAGATATTTCAGCTTATATTCCAACCAACGTCATTTCCATCACAGATGGGCAGATATATCTCGAACCCGATTTGTTTAATGCCGGGATTCGTCCGGCGATCAATGTGGGATTATCTGTCTCCCGGGTAGGTGGTTCGGCTCAAAGGAAAGCGATGAGACAGGTCGCTGGCAGGCTGAGATTGGAGCTCGCCCAGTTCCGTGAGTTGGAAGCCTTTGCCAAGTTTGGGAGTGAGGAATTAGATAAGGCGACCAGGGACCAGCTTGAGCGAGGCCGCCGCATTACTGAGATATTAAAGCAACCGCAGCAAACCCCGATGTCGCTTGGGAAACAGGCAAGCATTCTTTATGCCGTCACCAATGGCTATCTCGACGACGTTCCAGTGGAAAAAGTCATCTCCTGGGAAGAAAACTTCCACCGTTTTATGGAGACTCATCACCCCGAGATAGAGAACAAAATCAATACGGAGTATGAGATAAAATCAGAAACGGAAGAACGTTTGAAGGCAGCCATAGCAGAATTCAAAAAGCAGGTAGCTACTGCCTGAGAGCTCCATCATGGCCAGCATTCAAGTCTTACGCCGCCGCATACGTAGCATCCAGGGTACCACAAAGATTGTCCGCGCCATGGAGATGGTGGCTACGGCTAAAATGAGGCGAACGCAACAACGGGCACTGGCCGGCCGACCTTATACTGAAAAAATACGCCAGGTGATTGCGGATTTGGCCATTGAACCTCGTATCAAGGGGAAAATCCTTCCTCTACTGCAAAAACGTGAAGTGAAAAAAATCGCCATCGTTCACATTGGCACCGACCGAGGATTATGTGGCGGTTTGAATACGAACTTAAATCGGCTCTTGGCGGAGTTTATCCTGGAACAAAAGATTCCTGTGACCCTGATTACGGTGGGTCGTAAGGCCAGAGCTTTCGCTCGTATTGCCAAACTGAATGTACGTGCTGAATTCACTGGCATAAGCGACCGGGCGACCATGCAAGAGACCTTGTCGATCTCAAGAGTCGTGATGGATGACTATAGTAATGGTGAGTTTGATTTAGTCTATCTCGCCTATCCCCGTTTTGTCAGTACCATGCTACAGAGACCTGCGATAGAGACTTTGCTTCCGATTGAGCCAGCAAAGCTCCCTCCGGGACAGGTGGCAGAATATATTTATGAGCCTGATCCTTTCACTGTTTTAAATGGATTGTTACCCCGATTCGTAGAAATGGAGGTTTATCACGCTGTTCTTGAGCTCATTGCGAGTGAACAATCTGCCCGAATGGTAGCCATGCGTAATGCTGGCGACAATGCGGAAGATCTGATCAAAGATTTAACCTTATCTTTGAATAAAGCAAGACAGGAGATGATCACAAAGGAGATCTGTGATATCAGCGGAGGGGCTGAAGCGTTAACGATATAAGCACTGAACATAATTCATAGCCATCATAACGTATCAAGTGTTTATGAGACCCTGAAACAAGTTCAGGGTGACATTTGCATCGTCTTCTTTTGTCATGCTGAACTCGTTTCAGCATCTTGCTATGGATTATACACAGAAGTAAGGAGCGAAGGAGATGGCAAAAGGGAAAGTCGTACAAGTGATAGGGACCGTGGTGGATATGGAATTTCCTAAGGATGAGTTGCCGGCCATCTACAATGGCATCATCATTCCCATGAACGGCAGTAAGGTTATCGTGGAGACACAAGCTCATATTGGCAACAATCGGGTGCGTGGTGTCTCTTTGACCCCCACCGATGGTTTGGCAAGAGGAGCGGAGGCCATTGATATGGGGACTCCCATCTCAGTCCCTGTAGGACGCGCAACCCTCGGTCGGTTATTCAATGTCTTTGGCGAAGCGATCGATGGGCTGGGTGAGGTGAAAACGGATCAAAAATGGCCTATTCACCGTCCGCCTCCTCCCCTTACAGAGCAAGAAACGACTCTTCAAATGCTCGAGACAGGACTGAAAGTGATGGATCTCGTCACTCCATTTACAAGAGGTGGCAAGATCGGTGCTTATGGTGGGGCCGGAGTGGGTAAGACCGTCATCATCATGGAGCTCATTCGCAATATTGCTGCTGAGCATGGAGGGTTTTCTGTCTTTGCTGGTGTGGGTGAAAGATCGCGCGAAGGCAATGACCTGTGGTTAGAGATGCGAAGATCGGGTGTTATGGATAAGACCGTTATGGTCTTCGGTCAGATGAATGAAACCCCCGGTGTTCGTTCCCGTGTGGCCCTTACCGGAGTAACTGTAGCAGAATATTTCCGCGATATTGAAGGCCAAGATGTCCTCCTGTTCATTGATAATATCTATCGCTATGTTCTGGCGAATATGGAGCTGTCCGCCCTTCTGGGGCGCATGCCTTCAGCAGTAGGTTATCAGCCAACTTTGGGGACAGACGTAGGAGAGTTAGAAGAAAGGATTACCTCGACGAAGAAAGGTTCCATCACTTCTTTTCAGGCAATTTATGTCCCGGCCGATGATTACAGTGATCCAGGCATTGTAGCAACTTATGGTCACCTTGACGCCGTTGTGGCTTTAGAGCGCTCTATCGCTGAATTAGGAATTTATCCGGCTGTCGATCCCCTGACTTCCACCTCTCGAATCCTTGATCCAGCCATTGTCGGTGAAGACCATTATCGAGTCGCTCGAGGGGTGCAGACGACCTTGCAGAGATATAAAGAATTGCAGGATATCATCGCTATTTTGGGTATAGAAGAATTAAGTCAGGAAGATAAGCTCACCGTAGCCAGGGCCAGGAAGATTCAGAGGTTCTGCTCCCAGCCATTTCATGTCGCTGAACAATTTACGGGGACCCCGGGCAGGTACGTCCCCATCAAGGAGACCGTGAGAGGCTTTAAGGAAATCTTGGAAGGGAAACACGACGATCTTCCTGAAGCCGCTTTCTATTTGGTCGGAACCATTGATGAAGCAGTAGAAAAGGCTAAACAGATACGAGGATAATCATCTCCTCGCCCCCGGCATAATGTCATTGCGAGCATAGCGAAGCAATCTCCTATTTTTTTGGAAGAGGCCTTAGGTAAACAGAAGGTATGGCAACATTCAGATTAGAGATTGTTACTGCAGAGAGAATGGTTTACTCCGATGATGTCAACGCATTAGTTGCCTGGGGAGTGGAAGGGCAACTGGGCATTCTTCCCCATCATGCCCCTTTGATGACCATGCTTCAGCCTGGGGATTTAATGATCAGAAAGGATCACGAAGAAGAATACCTCGCAATAAGTGGCGGCTTTCTGGAAGTGCGTCCTGACAAAGTCATTATTTTGGCCGATGCCTGTGAAAGGGCTGAGGAAATTGATTTGGCTCGCGCTGAGGAAGCAAAGAGACGTGCTCAAGAAACTCTGAAGGCAGCCCCTCTTAGCGTAGATGCCGCTGCCGCTGAGGCAACCCTGCGTCGCTCTTTAGCTAGATTAAAGGTGGCTGAGAGAAGACGCCGCAAACCGCCGGGAACCGTCTAATTACAATATTTGTTACCCCCCCTCCTTACTACTTCAAGCGCTCAACCGCCTCAAGGTTACCAGAAGGGAGTCCTCTTTTTTTCTTTTGTTTTTATTTTCAACTAACGTAGCGTCCGTTAAATACCGGAACGCTTTTTTATTCCCGCAAAAAAACCTATCCAGAAATAAAAACCCCACCCAATAATGACGGCTTAGTTTTACATCACGATATATGGGCTTCTTCCTGAACTTCAATTCAGACATAAAGAATAAACATCTATGAGAGATAGCATTAGAGGAGGGGAGGGGAGGGAGGGAGGGAGGGAGGGAGGTGGATGAGATTATCCTCTTTCAGGAGAACAAGGTCGAGGTTCGGAGGAGATTAAAGGATGGGAGGATTAACTATTTAGACCTCACTTCCTGGAGTTTTCAGGACCGGCTGTTTGGTTTTTTGATTGAGGAGAGGTTTTTGGAGTGGTGTGGGTCAAGTTTCTCCACGCATTGACTGTTTAGTGCCATTAAAGGCCAACATGCATGCCCTGATCGACGCATTGGGGATCTCAAGGTTGGAGGAGGTGAAATGGGTCGTTTATGAAGAGACCAAGGATGAAACGGGAAGGGTGGTGGAAGTGGAGGAGGTGGCCGGGGTGGGGAGGGTTGAGTCGTGGGAGCGTTGTGAAGTCCCCTGATACGTTGTGTTGGTGAGGACAAGGAAGGTGGACGGTCGTAGCGAGATTTGGGCATTAGCCTCTACAAAGGTATTTGATGACCCCCAGTCGGCAAGGAAGCTTTACACCTGTCGGATGCAGATCGAGGAGAGGATTGATCGGATAAAGAATTGTTGGTAGGTGGGTTCATTTACCACCCCTAATTTTAATGCCGATGCGGTGCATGTATTTTTTGTCTTACTCACCTATACCTTGATTCCTGAGAGAATAAGAATATCCATAAGAATTATCCCTGGACCTCAAGGCATCTTATTCGGACGCCAATCGTTCCACCGGAAGGGATCGCCTAATGCGCCTTTCCTAACTCTCGTTATGTCTGAATCGAAGTAATAAAAATCCAACAAATAAAAATCCGACTGTTGACATACTCAATTTAAATTGATAGAATTTGATAAAATGACGGTTAACTGAAAGATTGGATCAATTCAAACAAAAAGGAGGTGATGAATAATAGGGTTGGTCTTTTAATGTTTGAAAGGAGGGAAGGATGATGAGAAGTAAAATGTTAACTCTTTTTTTCGTTACAATAATTTCATCTATTTTGATGGTTTCCCCTACTCTATTTGCTGCTGAAAAGGAGATTAAGATTGGAGTCCTTTATCCGCTCTCCGGAGCATTAGCAACGATTGGGAGAGACCTACAAAGGGCTGCGGAATTGACGGCAGAACAACTGGTCAATAATAAAAATCCTGAAATCGATGTTCTGATGGCAAAATGGGGGGGAATTCCAAACTTAGGTGGTGCCAAGATCAAACTGATCTTCGCTGATCACCGAGGAGAACCTGACCGGGGAGCGGATCTGGCCAAACGCCTTATCCTCGATGATAAGGTCGTTGGATTGATGGGCGCCTACCAGAGTTCCGTGACCAAGACCGTCAGTTCCGTGGCCGAGCGGTATGGGATTCCCATGATCAATGATTCCTCTACCTCCCCGGATCTCACCAGAAGGGGGTTTAAATGGTTCTGGCGTACCACACCTCACGATGAATACTTCAACAAAGATCTCTTCGAACTTCTGAAGGGATTGATCGAGGGTAAGGTCAAAGGGGTCAAGGCCATTCCCAAGGATCAGATCAAAAACCTGGCCTATGCCTGTGAGAATACCGAGTGGGGAGCCAGCGTGGCCAAGTTGATTGAGTCTTATGCCAAAGAGTATGGATTCAATATTGTGAAAGGGCTCCTTTATAGCGCTAATGCCCCTGACCTAACTTCTGAAGCACAGGCGCTGATTGCTGCCAAACCTGACTGTATGCTTTTTGCCTGTTATCTCTCAGACTCGTTCCTCATGATTCGAACACTGAAAGGGATGAAGGCCTCACCTCGCTTCTTCTGGGGACAGGATGCAGGTTTTGAAATGGCTGCCTTCCACAAGACCCTTGGAGCTGATATCAATGGAGTGTTGACACGAACCGTCTTCATCGACAAATTAACAAAGGTGAAGAAGGTGGCTGGCCAGATCAATGACCTTTACAAAAAGAAATATGGCGACGAACTCACTGGAGCAACAGCTCGATCGGTTGTTGGAGTTCAAACCTGGGCCTATGTGCTTAACCGAGCAGGTTCAACCGATCCAAAAGCGATTCAGAAGGCATGCAATGAGATCAATATCCCAGGATATGAGTTGGTTATGCCTTGGGAGGGGGTCAAATTTGATGCCACCGGCCAGAACATCCTTGGAAAGGGTTTGATCGGGCAGTATCAACTGAGCAAAGAGGGAAAGATCGATCTCCAGATCGTCTATCCTTTCGATCTTGCCACAGCCAAGTTTATCTATCCTTTCCCGGGATGGAAATAACTGATATCGAGGAGGAGTCCGATACGCCGAATTCCTCCTCGATCTAAATCCAAATTTCACCCTTCGACAAGCTCAGGATGGTATCTTAAATATAAAAAAGCTTAACCATGGTGAGCCTGTCGAACCATGAACTTTGGCATTTGACATTTTAGCTATTCGAATTTGTATTTTTGATTAAGGAAGTAGCTCTATGATCATTCTCGATGCAATCCTTCAGGGGACCCTGATGGGCCTTCTCTTCGCCTTAGTTGCCCTTGGGCTGACCATTATCTTTGGCATGATGGACATTGTCAACTTTGCCCACGGCGAATTCCTGATGATCGGGATGTATACCGCTTACTGGACGAGCCTTCTTCTCCATATTGATCCCCTCATTACCCTGCCTGCCTCTGCAGTGGTAGGTATGCTCCTCGGATTGGCATCCTACTATTGGCTGGTTAAATATTTACTGCGAGGTCCAATAATCGCCCAACTCTTTGGGACCTTTGGTTTAATGCTCTTCTTGCGATATTTAGCCCAATTTCTTTTTGGCACGGATTATCGGATTATCCAGAAGGGATTGCTCGTAGGAAAGAGTCTTTCGTTGGGTCCGTTCATCCTCGATTGGACCAAACTCTCTACAGCCATTCTTAGCCTTCTTGCATTCATTCTCGTTTACTACCTTCTCCATAGAACCAAACTGGGTAAGGCCCTCAGGGCAACGGCACTCAACAAGGAAGCGGCTGCCTACATGGGGATCAGAACTGATCGGATGAATGCCCTCGCCTGGGCGATTGGGGGTGGGACGGTGGCTATCGCTGGAGGGTTGCTGGTAAATTTTTGGTATGTTTATCCTACCATAGGGCTCGTTTTTGTCATGATCGCTTTTGCCTCTGTTGCCATGGGTGGATTTGGAAGTATCAAGGGAGCATTCTTCGCCGGGGTCATCGTTGGAATGATTGAAATGCTATTCCCGGTCTTCGGTCATCTGATCGGTTGGGATTTTCTGGGCCCTCATTTTAAATTCACATTGGTCTATTTTGCCTATTTTATCATCGTCGTTTTGAGACCACAGGGATTGTTTGGATGGACACGTTAAAAGATGCCTTCGACTTCAGGGATTTTTCAAAGATCGAGAGGATAGGCTTCGCTCTTTTCACCCTCTTTCTGCTCATTTTCCCTTGGCTCGGGTTTGGATCTTTTGTCAAGGCCGTCATGATCTACTTCCTCCTTTTCTCCCTTTTCGGGATGGGATGGAATACTATCGGTGGTTATGGTGGGCAGGTGGAACTGGGCAAGGCTCAATATGTGGGGATTGGAGCCTATACAGTGGCCCTGATGATGGTCTGGTGGAAGATTCCTTTCTGGGTCTCCATGCCAATTGGCGTGCTCATTGCAATAGGGTATTCATTTATCATCGGTTACCCTCTCTTCCGACTGAAAGGCCATTACTTTGCCATTGCCACCATCTGCACTTCTCTCGTGCTCCAGGACATCTTCATCAACTGGAAATTGGTCGGGGCAGCCAAAGGGATTGAACTGCCCATTCGGGACCACCCTGATTTTCTCTATATGCAATTTAAATCGGATACCTACTATTTCTATTTCATCATGGCCCTCTTTTATGTTGGCATTTTTTATATGAACTGGTTTCGAAAATCGAAGTTAGGTTATCAACTCCGGATGATCAAAGATGATGAAGAGGCTGCTGAAAGCCTTGGCATCGATGCCCGGTGGTGCAAGATCAAAGCCTACTCCATCGCCTCGGCCTTCGTTGCCGTAGGAGGTGGATTCATGGCTGTTTACAACCTTTACATCGACCCCTATTCGGTCATGGACTTAGACCTTTCGATTAAGATCGCTTTGATGGCGATGTTGGGAGGAGCAGGCTCCATGTGGGGACCCATCATCGGTGCAGCCTTTCTGATTCCTCTCGACCGTTTTCTGGGTAGTTGGCTGGGTGGGCAGAAAGGTCTGATCGGAGTTGACTTTATGATTTACTCTGCGATGATTATGATCGTCTCTGCATATCAACCCCGGGGAATCTGGGGCATCATTGAACAGTTTCGAAGAAGAGGCGCTTAGACGTGGCTTTTCTCCAAGTAGAAGATCTCGTCAAAGACTTTGGTGGAGTGGTAGCTAATTTCCACATCTCCTTCGATATCGATCAGGGAGAAATCATCGGCTTGATAGGCCCCAATGGCGCCGGTAAAACAACTTTATTCAACTGCATCGTTGGTTACCATAAGCCCAATTCCGGAAAAGTGATCTTTAAAGGGAAGGATATTACCGGATTGAAACCTTTCCAGACTAGCCAAAAAGGGATTGGCAGAACCTTCCAGATCACGAAGGTCACGGCTGGAATGACTGTCCTTGAAAATGTGATGGTAGGCGCCTTTTGTAGAACCGATCACCGACCTATCGCACAAAAGGAGGCTTTAGAGATATTGAACTTTCTGGAGTTGGAGGAGGTGAAGGATTACCATCTTAACGAATTACCTATCGCCAGCCAGAAAAAGGTAGGTTTGACCAGGGCCTTAGCCACCAAGCCTCAACTCCTCATGTTGGATGAAGTAGCCTCCGGCTTAAACCCAAAAGAGACCGAAGAGATGGTGGATCTCTTGCAGAAGATCCGTCAAGAGAAGAAGATCACCCTTTTTCTCATCGAGCATGTGATGGAGGTGGTCATGCCCATCTCCCAACGGGTGATCGTTCTCGATGGCGGTGAAAAGATTGCCGAAGGGTTACCAAAAGAGATTGTAAAGAATGAACGGGTGATCAAGGCCTATCTGGGGGAGAAATATGCTAAAGGTCTCTGAAATTGAGGTTCGTTATAGTGGCGTCCCCGTCATTCATAATGTCTCCCTCGAAGTGAACCAGGGGGAGTTGGTCTCTGTTGTAGGTTCAAACGGTTCAGGAAAATCAACTCTCCTAAAAACCATTGCTGGAGCTCTCCGACCTGCCAAGGGTTCGATCCAATTTGAAAATGAAGAAATCTCTCAATTTTCTACAGCCGATATTGTCCGAAAAGGAATTACCTACGTGCCAGAGGCCCGTTTGATCTTTGGGCCTCTATCTGTTGAAGAAAATCTGGAATTGGGGGCCTATGTCCTCAATAATCCTGAGGAGATGAAAAAGAATCTTGAGGAAGTCTATCACCTCTTTCCCCGTCTGGCTGAGCGGCGTCTCCAACGAGGTGGAACCCTCAGCGGTGGAGAACAGCAGATGCTGGCCATTGGAAGGGGATTGATGTCCAATCCTAAACTCCTCATGCTTGATGAACCCTCTCTGGGCCTCATGCCCAAACTGGTGGATGAGATGTTAGAAGCTGTGGCTAAATTGAAGAAGGCGGGGAAGACGATCCTTCTTGTTGAACAAAAGGTTCGTGAGTCTCTCGAGCTCTCCGACCGAGGTTATATCCTTCAAACCGGACGGACCATCCAACAGGGAACAGGTAAAGAACTCCTCAATACCGAAGTCATCAAAAAGGCCTTCCTGGGATTGTAATATACAGAAACGAATTATAGGAACTACCTCGCTCCTATATCACACCTTTTCTATTCTCTCAGGCGGGCCAGCATTGTTTACCGCCATCGACGCGAAGCACCTGCCCGGTGATAAAAGAAGCCGCATCAGAAACCAAAAACTCAACCGTTCTTGCAACCTCAATAGGCCTGCCGTAGCGCTCCAGGGTTCCATCCTCGGCCATTCTGTTTTGGTCGATGGGGCGACTGGCAACGAAACGCGGAGTTACGATATCTCCGGGGGCGATGACATTGACAGTGACATTATAAGGCCGTAGCATTCTCGCCAGACAGCGCGAATATTCATGCACTGCGGCCTTGGCCGTACCGTAGATGGCCGATTGGTCGATCCCCTGCAGACCCGCAATGCTACCGATGTTGATGATTCTTCCGCTCCGCCGCTCCATCATCTCTGGGGCTACTTCACGGCACACCAGAATGCAGGTCATCAGGTTTCGGTCGAGAATTGACTTAATATCCTCAGACGAAATAAAGATGGCATCATTTTTCGGAGGCTTGCCACCCATGGGATCCCCGGTTCCCTGAGCCCCGATGTCGCCACCAGCACAGTTAACAAGGATGTCGATGCGGCCAAAGGTAGCTCTGATCTTCTCTGCAACGGTCCTGACGACTTTCTCATCAGCAAGATCGCCATATACAGGAAGCACTTTTACCCCATGCTCGGAAGCGATGGCTTGTGCCACTGCTTCAAGCGACTCGGCTTCATCAAAGGCACGGGTGGAAAAAGGTGTTGTGCCGTGAACAACCATTGTAGCACCAAGGCTGGCCAAGTGCGCAGCAATGACCCGCCCCATGCCTCGGGAAGACCCTGTTACCCAAATGACCTTTCCCATCAGATGTTGACTTACAGATTTCATAGGATCACCTCATCAATCTTTAAATGTTTTATGTAAATATTACTACAACGGCATCAAAAAAACATCCCTCCCAATCTCCCTTGCCTTTCCTTCCTTTCCGCAGTAAGAATCATATGGTTTTTTTTAGGCTCATATCACGAATTTGATCGAGCACTTTCATATAAAGAACTCGTTTCCAGAATTTTTATTCTCCAATAATTAATTCTTCTTGACAGAGATATTTTGACAATTAGATAATTCCAACATCCAAGTTTCGATTCCGTAATAGAATACCGCACACAGGCATTATAATCTGTACTACCTATTCAGAAAGAAATGAAGGAGGTATCTCATGGCTGTTAGAGATATCCTGCTTCTTGGCAACCCAAAGCTCTATGAAATCAGTGAATTGGTACAAAGGGATGAGCTGGAACGACTTCGTGAAGTGGTAACCGATCTTCATGATACTCTGATGGATTTCAAGAAAAGGTATGGAGCAGGAAGAGCGATTGCAGCACCTCAAATCGGAGTTATGAAAAGATTAATTTACATTTATATCGACTATATCGACGAGCCAAAGGTTTTCATAAATCCAACGCTAAATCACAAAAGCAAAGAAATGATGACGGTTTGGGATGACTGCATGTGTTTCCCTGATTTACTTGTTAAAGTGGAACGACATCAGCGATGTCGAATCACATATAAGGACATTGAATGGAAAGAACAAACCATGATGCTGGAAGGTGATCTATCCGAGTTGCTGCAACATGAATGTGATCATCTGGATGGCATATTAGCTGTCTCGAGAGCCATCGATGGGCATTCATTTACATTGAGAAGCCAGAAAGACTTATTGCGATAATCCCCCCTCTCCCCCCTTTAGCAAAGGGGGGTTGGGGGGATTTGAATATTATCCATGAAGAATGAACACCAAGCACCATGGGATTGCATCTATGCCAAAGAGGATAAGAGTATTTGTAAACCTGGGAAGAGGCCAAGATCTGACCAAAAATATTTCGAGATCTTATGTTTGTGCCTTTTGCAGGCAGGACTAAGTTGGGGCTCGATTAGAAAACATTGGCAAAAGTATAGAGAAGGTTTCTATGGCTTCGATATCCATAGATTGTCCAAAGCGCAAGCAAGAGAGTTACTCAAAGACCCTCATGTGATAAAGAATAGCAAAAAGGTAGAAGCCATCATACACAATGCTAAAGAGTTCCAGAGGATACAAAAAGAGTACGGTTCGTTCTCTAATTTTCTCAAAGCTCTTAAGCAATTGAGAAAAGAAGAATTGTTCAAATTCCTTATGAAACAGTTTAAACATATAGGGACCTGCACTGCTGAGTATTACCTCCATTCTGTGGGTTACTGAAAATAAACCTTCTTTTCTTTCAAGATCCAAAGTGTCCTTCAGACCGGGCGGACGATCCAGCAGCGAACGGGAAAAGAACTCCTTAACACCGTGGTTATTAAAAAAGCCTCCCTCTGGTTGTAAACTAAGGACGATCAACAATTCAGCGTCCGAAGTACTTGACCTTTAATCGCTCTAGACATATAATGTCTCAAAATCACTCGCTTATGATCTACTAAAAGGATTGTAATGGCCAAAGAAGCCAAGGCCAGAATCCGAATCAACGATCATCTCCAAAGGTCGGGGCGGAGGTTCTTTGACGATGAGAATGGCCCCGCCAACGTCGCACTGGAAACACATGTCAAACTCAAGAAGAAGACCCTCGACGAGTTTGGGGAGGACTTTGAAAAGACGGCTCATGGTTTCGTTGACTACCTGCTGCTTGACGAGCGCGGTTTTCCGATAGCTGTCTTAGAGGCCAAGCCTGAGAAGTTCGATCCGCTGGTGGGCAAGGAGCAAGCCCGCAAGTACGTGCGCTCGCAGAACGTCCGTTTTGTCATTCTTTCCAACGGTAATCTTCATTACTTTTGGGACTTGGAACAGGGGAACCCCGTTCTCATAACGGAGTTTCCTACTCCTGAATCCCTCGGCCATTTTCACACCTTCAAGCCTAATCCCGGCAGTCTGACGAATGAGAAGATCGAATCGGATTACGTTGCGATCACTCAAAATCCAAACTACCGTAATGATCCCCGCTGGAACAACCCTGTAAAACGAGAAGCCTTCATCAAAGATACTGATTTGAAATTTCTGCGGTCCTACCAACTCGGGGCAATTCAGGCTCTTCAAGACGCTGTAAAAAAAGGACAGACGCGTTTTCTTTTTGAGATGGTAACCGGAGCAGGCAAGACACTGACTGCCGCAGCAGTGATTAAGCTTTTCATGCGCACTGGGAATGCCAAACGAGCAAAGAGATCAACGGATTCTCCTATGACCATAGTGAACGGCTCGGAGATGCCTTTGAATACCTTCTTTCTGTCATGGACAGCCAGGGCAGTGCTGGCCAGTTTCGAACACCGAGGCACATCATTGATTTCATTGTCCAGATCGTGGATCCCCAAAAGCACGATACCATCCTTGATCCTGCTTGCGGCACTGCGGGCTTTCTTATTTCGTCCTATAAGCATATTCTCACCCGGAACACGAAAGACCGCCCCGGAGGTCAGCTTACGGCCGATGAGCGGGGGCGGTTGATGACCAACTTCTGTGGCTACGATATCTCGCCGGATATGATAAGATTGTCTCGCGTCAATATGTATCTTCATGGTTTTGCAAATCCGCGCATCCACGAGTACGATACGCTGACCAGTCAAGAGCTCTGGGATGAGTGCTATGATGTGATCCTTGCCAATCCGCCCTTTATGACACCGAAAGGCGGCATCCGTCCGCACAACCGCTTCAACATCAAGGCCACGCGTAGTATGGATAAAGAATTTAAAAAATATTACTCCACATTTTTTGAAGTATGTCTTAGACCACACCTTTAGCTTGCGATTAAATGAATACATATTCGGAGCTGCGTACAATGCCTTAATGCCTTAACGATCGTAAAACTTAAGCAAATACAAATCCCTCTTCCCGATTTGGAAACCCAGCAGCACATTGTCGATAAAATCGAGCGGGAGCAGGGCCTGGTCAAAGCCAACCAGCAGCTTATTGAGATTTTCGAGCAAAAGATTCAGGCCAAACTGGCAGAGATTTGGGGAGATGGAGAAGGATGAAAAGGATCACATCTAAAGTCCTACTTAAGGATCTGCGAGAGTTAATCGCTGAAGCGCGGCAGGATGTGGCGCGGCAGGTCAATTCTGCGTTGGTTCTGCTCTATTGGCGCGTGGGCAAACGTATCCGCCAGGACATCCTCAAGGAAAAGCGTGCGGAGTATGGGGAGCAAATTGTCTCCGCAGTGAGTAGAGAATTGGCTGCTGAGTTTGGCACAGGTTTCTCGGAAAAGAATCTCTGGCACATGATTCGTTTTGCGGAGGTCTTCCCGGAAGAGAAGATTGTCTCCGCACTGCGGAGAGAATTGAGCTGGACTCATTTCAAGCAGATTATCTACCTCGACGATCCCTCAAGCGAGACTTCTACGCCGAGATGTGCCGCATTGAACGGTGGAGTACCCGTACACTTGAAAAGAAAATTGCCGGGATGCTCTTCGAGCGCACGGCACTGTCGAAAAAGCCGGAGAAACTGATCCGCGAAGAGCTGGATACCCTTCGTACGGAGGACAAGCTCACACCGGACCTGGTTTTTCGCGATCCATATTTTCTTGACTTTCTTGGTCTAAAGGATCGCTATCTCGAAAAAGATGTCGAAGATGCGATCATGCGGGAGCTGGAGAATTTCATTCTCGAACTGGGTATCGGCTTTTCCTTCGTTGCAAGGCAAAAGCGTATCCAAGTAGATAATGATGATTATTACCTCGATCTGCTTTTCTATCACCGTGGACTCAAGCGGCTTGTAGCCATTGACCTCAAGCTCGGCGATTTTAAACCCGGTGATAAAGGGCAGATGGAACTCTATCTGCGGTGGCTGGCCAAATATGAACAGAAGCCCGGTGAAGAAACGCCAATTGGGCTGATCCTGTGCGCGGGAAATAAGAAGGAAACCATAGAACTGCTGGAACTCGAAAAAACCGGCATCCGGGTGGCCACGTATTGGACCAAGGTGCTACCTCGCAAACTACTACAGAAGAAACTGCACGAAGCCATTCAGCACGCCCGCGCCCGGCTGGCACAAAAGGAGCCACTATTGATTTCAGACAAAGTGAACCGCGAAGACACCGGTGACAGAAAGCAGAGATGACCTTCGAGGTAGTGGTTAAAAGAACATGAAAACCATCAAAGACATGCCTGAGTGTGCCCGGCCGCG
>Ga0315282_10009962_pt1 | contig 15015 bp, 12 predicted proteins | sample YL17G07_20_MG_FD_203693 | JGI IMG/M metagenome (GOLD analysis project Ga0315282, IMG submission 203693) | Sediment microbial communities from Yellowstone Lake, YNP, Wyoming, USA - YL17G07_20 | ecosystem: Environmental > Aquatic > Freshwater > Lake > Sediment | place: USA: Wyoming | collected... | reverse complement strand
TGTCATTCCAAGATTTGCTCAGGTCTTTGCCAGATTTAACACGCCCCTGCCCTTGCCGACCCGAATCATGATCGGAATCAATAATATTTTTCAAAACTACTGGTACATCATTCTGGTGGCAGTCATTGCAATCCCATTTCTCTTAATACGTTATACTCGAACAGAAAAAGGCAAATATCTGTGGGATGGACTAAAAATGAGAATCCCTGTATTCGGCCATCTTTTCTTACTCGTTGCCTTGTCTCGATTTGCCTATACTTTCGTCATGCTGAACCGGAGCGGGGTTCCAATCCTTCAAACCCTTGAAATCACTTCCAGCACGATCAACAATATTCATCTTTCCGAATCCATTGAAGAAATCAGTCGGAAGATTAGAGAGGGGAGTAGTTTGGCTGATGCAATGAAGGAGAGTGGAAGGTTTACCCCTCTCGTGCTTCAGATGGTTTCCGTTGGAGAAGTTTCTGGAGGATTAGATGAGATGTTGATGAGGGTGGCGGAATATTACGACATCGAAGTGGAAAATACAATAAAGAAAATGTCGACCTACATCGAACCTGTTTTGACGCTCTTTTTGGGAGTCGCCGTTCTATTTTTGGCATTGGCTGTCTTCCTCCCCTGGTGGAATATGGCCTCCTTGTTTAGGTAAACCATGAGGAAAACATAATGAACGACGGACGATGGACGATGAACCGCACCCCCTCCCCTACCCTCCCCCCTCGAGGCCTCCGGCTCGGAAGAGCCTCTGGCTCCGAGAGGGGAGGGAGAGGGTGGGGGGAACTCCCCGCCTGCCATAGAACTTGTTCGGCGGGCAGGCGAACGCTTAACTCGAAAGGGAGAACCTTCATAGAAACCATCATGGTCATCATTATCATGGGAGTTTTGGCTGCTATCGTGTTACCCAAAATCGATTTCGGCTCCACCTCGACCAGAGCATCGGTGGACGGAGCGGCCTATATGGTGGCTTCTGATATCCGATATGCCCAGGAATTTGCAATGGCCAACCGTGTTTCTAAGAGTGTTATCTTCTCCACTTTGACTCCATACGTATATGCATTCAGCCCTACCAGTGGTCTGGATCCCTCTGGTCGACTTCCGTCAGGGGTAACGATTAGCAGTAATTTCACGATCACTTTCAATTCTCTTGGTGAACCAACCACGGGTGGAGGAGGATCGGTGACTGTTTCCGTAGGTGGACAGACGAGAACGATCACGGTTGTGAATTACACAGGAAAGGTGGATATTTCTTAACCCCCCCACCCCTCCCTCCCCCACAAGGGGGGAGGGAAAAAGGGAGGGGGATGACACGGAACACGGACACGGTCACGTTATTTTATGAATAAAAGAGGCTTCACACTCATCGAGATTATTATCCTGATTGTCATGGCGGGCATTCTTTTACCTGCCATCATCGTCCCTTTTGCAACAGGCGTTAAAGGTAGTGGAAAGCCAGAAATGGTAACAACAGCAATGTATCTCGCCCACCAGAGGATGGAAGAGTTGACGAAATTTAATTATAGCAATGGAGCTCTGAATACAATGAACTTTACCGCATGGGCTAACGCGGGTCTTCCGAACTACGACTATCAGTACGAAATTCTTTATGTACCCAGTAGTGATTTAACGGCCGCAGGTTCGGTGAACCCTCCGGATACGGGATATAAAAGGATCCGCATTCGAGTTAGAGACCCGGAAACCGATATTTATGAGATTTACTCGGTGGTCACCAATTTTTCATAAGAGAAAGGGGCCAAGAAGTGACCAAATTTCGGATTGTCAATTGTCGATTATGGAATCTTAACTCCGAACTCCCTACTCCGAACTCCGAACTTCAAAGGGGTTTCACCCTAATTGAAATTATCGTTGTGATAGTCATTTTATCCGTTGTGTCGGCAATTACTATAAAGTTCTTGATTGATAGTCTGAAAATCTATACAATGACAGTTAATCAAAAGACCCTATTCGATGAAGGAAAATTGGCGTTGGAGAGGATGTGCAGGGATATCCGGGATGCCCAAAGTATTTCATCGGTCACACCAGGGCCTCCGGGATCGATCACTTTTATAAGAACGAATGCAACTGCTTATGATGCTGGCCCCCCTACTCCTGAAACCATTACATTTCGACAAAACGGCAACGCTTTGGAAAAGGTGAAAGGAGGCACTGGCTACGCAATGGCCAGCAATGTCAATTCATTTACTGTAGCCAATGCAACAAACGAGATCCAGCTTCAGTTAACCCTGCAATCAGTGTACGGGGGTACTACCATGACGGTCACCCTACAGACTAAGGTCTATCCTAAGAATCTTCCAAGAAGTTCAACATATAAGAACTTCTTCCAAAATTGGATGGAGGTCAGTAGTTGAAAAAACTAAGCTTAATTAACCTTCTATTTTGGATTAACCATCCACGAACAATGAAAATTGATAATCCCCCTTCATCCCCCTTTATAAAAGGGGGAATAATTACCCCTCCCTTTAGCAAAGGGAGGTTGGGAGGGATTTTCTTTCTGAGAAATTCCAAAGGTATTTCCGTACTCTTCCTGGTCATTGCCATGCTGCTGATGGTGACAATCGGTTATGTCTTCTCATATTTGATCCCTTCAAAACAGAAATCCGTGACCTTTCCTATCCAGTCCAATCAGGCCTTTTTTATCGCTCAATCAGGGGTGGAATTTGCTGTCCGGTACGCTACTGACAACGGTTGGACCACTACGGCATTGCTTGATGCGAATCTCAATGCTATTACAAGAAACCTTGGCAGTGGAAGATTTACCCTCACTTACAATTATGCAACTTACGGTGATAAACTCATTTCTGTTGGAGAAGTCCCCAACGCCAGTGAAAGAAGGAGAATTAGTATCTCCAATTTCACCAGTTTCTTGCCCACTCCATTGATCTTCGCTCCAGGTTATGATCCACCCTGCTGGTGCCTCGGTACTCGGCGGGCCCAATTCTTTATCCAAAACGCCGGAGGGAGAGATACCACGCTCAACGCCTTTTCTGCCTCATGGCATGATGTCGGTCAACCAAAAACCATTCAGGGAATTGATATGAATCTCGTTCAGAAATATGCTGGAGACTATGTGAACGGAAGCCTTCCACCAGCAAATTTCAACATGGGTGGGGGTAGCCAGACGATCACACCAGGTCAGGTGATCCAAGTTGTGATTTATTGGAGCGGCAATACAAACGGGAGCAACATTGTGATTACATTTTATGACACATTAGGAACCCCTTATACATTTAACCTTGACCCAGGGGGAGGTGGGTTCAGCAGTTGCCCACATCCTTGTTAAGTATATTGGCTGTAATTTTAAAGGATATTTATGGCAGAAATGATTGGCTTAGACATTGGTTCCCATTCCATTAAATTGGTTGTCCTCAAAATGACTTCCAAGGGGCCTTTTCTCACCCATTTTTGGATCAAAGAAATTCCTCCTGGAAGGGACAAAGAGGATGTGGGCCATGTTATTGAAATCCTTAAAGATCTTGTAGTTGAAGTCGGTCTTAAAACGAAAAAGGTGAGCCTGACCGTTTCGGGTTCTGGAGTCAATATAAGACGAATCACCATTCCATCCATGCCCAAAGCCGAGTTGAAAGAGGCTGTCAGCTGGGAGATCAAGGGGCATCTCCCCTTCCCCGTTGAAACAGCCCGAATCGATTTTCAGATCCTCGACGAATTTGTTGAAGACAACGTCAAAAAATTGGATCTGATTGTTGTTGCCTGTCCGAATCAGCTTATCGAGCGAACTCTCTCCATCGCCGAGGGGGCTGGACTTCAACCCACCCATCTCGATGTAGGTCCTTTTGCGCTCTGGAATGTTCTGCTGGCCTGGAATCAATTTAAGAAAGAAGAGGAGATTGCCCTGATCGATTTCGGATCGGAGAAAACAGGCATCTATCTTTTCGAAGATGGGATTTTGCAATTCAGCCGCGAAGTCACCCCTGCTGGTGCCGACATTACCCGAGCCATTGTCGAGGGACTCGATTTTGAGGGAGAACCCAGCCACCTTTATGAACGAGCGGAGAGGATAAAGCAGGAGGTGGGGATCCATTCAGGGGCTGACCAAGAAAGCATCGTCGATGAATCCATCAATCTGTCAAAGATATCTTTTCTGATCAGGCCTGTCTTGGAGAAAATGACAGCGGAGATACAACGCTCCCTTGACTACTATAAAAGCCAGTTCAACGTGGAGCGAATTGACCGAGTCCTTCTGAGCGGGGGAAGCGCCAATTTAAAGAATATCGCCTCCTATTTGGGAGGAGAGCTCCACTTGCCTGTCGAGCATTTTAATCCTTTGAGAGAGTTTCTTTTTGATTCAAAGAAGGTCGATGTCCACGTCTTGGATCGGATAGGCTCTGGGTTCACGGTCGCTGCAGGGGTTGCGCTCCCCGAACACAAACGGATCGAACTCCTCCCCGCCAAGGAACCATTTTTGTCCAAGATTCATATTGGGAGACTCGTTCCTCTCTTTGCCCCTCTTATCACCTTGCTCATCTTTTTGGGGATCATCTGGCATATGAGCGGACAGGTAACCCTCATCAAGAAAGAACGGGATGAGAAGATCGCGAAGGTGGCGAGTCTTGAAACCCTTCAGGCGAAGATTAAGCTCTTAAAGGAAAAAGAGGCACAGATGAAGGACAAGCTTTCTCTATTCCCATCGTCGGTAATGGTCTCTGTGCCATACCAGGACGTTCTGAGTGAAATCAGTCGTATTTTGCCCGACAATGCCACACTGACGTTTCTTTCAGTTCAAGGCAAGGAAAAACCTTCAAAGAAGGGTTCTGAGACCGCAAAACCCAAAGAAGGAGAATCCCAAAAGGAGAACGGAAGGCAACTATATATTACAGGCCTTGCTTTTGGTAACGATTTGCACTGTCTCACGGCACTGGCACAGATCATCCAGCGTCTTGAGAGATCTACCTTATTTAGGAATGCAAAATTGATGTCAGCGGATGAGAACAAATTGTTCAATCAGCCTGGAACTCAGTTTGAGATCGTATCGGACATTATTCCGAATAATCCTCTCTCTCTGCCATCTAATCCTCCCACCCCCCCTTCGTGAAGGGGGGAGATGGGGGGATTAGGAAAGGGGGGTTGGAGGGATTAGGAAAGGAAAGACCATAGACGATGGCTCTGAGAAGTAGAGAAAAGATGCTGCTCATCTTTGTCTTGATCGCTATTGCGATCTTGGCCTTCGATCAACTTTATTATACCCCTCAGAGTCGGGAGATATCGAGGCTCAAGGACGAGGTCAAGGCCGCCGATCTAAAAATGGCCGAATTGCTCCTCTTGACAAAAGGAGTAGAAACAGTTGAGGCTGAGGTGGCCCGTATGGAGCAGGAGCTCAAGTGGCTAACTGCACGGACCCTTAAAGGTGAAGAATTCAGAGCCTTCTTGAAGCACCTGGCGAAAGAGAGCGATCCCTTGCAGATGAAGATCGTTTCCCTTACCCTCTACGAAGAGAAACCTTTTCTCCCGGAGGGGAAGAAAGAAGTTTCTGCTCTTGGTTACAGGAAGGTCACTGTCCGTATGGTACTCCATTCAACCTATGCCAAACTGGGGACATATCTGAAGGAAATTGAGGAACTTCCTTTCCTCGTCAACGTCGAAAGTCTTCAGATAGAGAAGAATGAAGAGATTTTGCCATTTTTAAAGGTCACCATGGGATTAAACATTTATATCGTTTCGCTTTAATCCACCTCCCTCTTCTTCTATGGGAACGGGAGGTAATTAAAATAAAATTCCCTCTCCCCTCGTGGGAGAGGGTTGGGGTGAGGGGGAAACCCGAAAAGGCAAATTGAAGGAGTGATTTTAATGAAACAATCCTTGAAAATCATTTTGGCCGTAACCGTGATTGCCACTTCCATCCTGGTCGGAATAACTGTTATCGAACCAATGAAGGCTTACGGGCAAGCAAAAGGCGAAAGAGATCCATTTCTTCTCCCTCAGGGTGTCCGTCCCTTTTCCAAGAACAATGCTGCCCTTCTAACCAAGGGGACACCTTCGCTGACGGAAACCAAACCGACCGATATTTCTCCCCCTCCCTTGACGGTGAAAGCCATCTTGATCAGCGACCGTATTCGGTTGGCTTCGATTGATCGAACTATCGTGACCGTAGGCGATTCAATTGGTGATGAAAAGGTCTTAGAGATAGAACCCGACCGGGTAGTTTTAGGAAAGGGAGATAAAAGAAGGACCCTTCTCTTATCTCAGAGCCCCATTCGATTAACGGTCGAAGAAAGATAACCCCTACCCCTATCCTCCCCCTTGGAGGGGGAGGGATGGGTCGGGGGGAAGGAGAAAAACGATGAAAACAAGAACCTTCCTTATATTTTTTCTGGGTCTCTTACTGGCAGCGGGCTGTGCCACTTCCCCACCGAAAGAGCGAATGAAGCTTCCTCCTCAAACGGCTGAGCCCGCTAAACCCCAGCCTCTCCCTAAAGAAAAATTGGAGGAACTGATGGTCCCTCAAAGGGAGGAGGCTAAAAAGGTACCGGAGAAACTCTACTCCTTTTTCGCCAGAGATTCAAACATCCAGGATGTTCTCCTGACCTTCTCAAAGGAGAGCGAATTCAATATCGTGATAGATCCTGAATTGAGCGGTAAAGTCACCATCGATTTGAAGCGGGTCACCCTGAAAGAAGCCCTTGATGCCATTCTTTTTCCACTGGGATGGACCTATCGCATCGATGGGAAATTTGTCAAAATATTTAGACCCCAAATGGAAACTCGCCTCTTCACGCTGAATTATCTTGCCAGCAAACGGAGTGGAAAGAGGGAGGTATACGCGAGCACCAGCACAGGAGGAGGCCTGCAAAGCAGCTCTTTGCCAGGGCAGCAGGTCGCTCTCAGTCCCGGAGGGACCAGGACCGGGTATACTGACCTCATTAGCGTGGATGAAATGGACCTTTGGAAGGAAATTCAAAAAGGACTGGAGGCGATCATTTTTGGAACGATCGAGGAGAAGGAGAAAGAGGAACATTCAGGAACAGAAAAAGCAACCTGGACAAGAGTGGATGCAAAAGGAAAAAAGATGATCATCAATAAATCCACCGGTGTGATCATGGTCACTGACTACCCTCTCAATTTGAATAAGATTGCCTCCTACCTGGAGACTGTTGAAGGGAGTTCACAGAGACAAGTCACCATCCAGACAAAAATCATGGAGGTGATTCTCTCCAACGATTCTAAGGAGGGGATTAACTGGAGTACGATCCAGAACCTTCCTCGTTTTACAAACTTCGCATGGGGGTTGACAGACAGAACTGGAAAAACCGGATTTCCAGGAACCTCAAGTGGCTTTCTTTCCGGAACCGGGACTGGGACCGGAACCGGAACAACTTCGGCAACCATTCCGACACCGGACATTTTTAAAATCAAACCTTATGGCGGCATTCTCGCTCTTGGTGCGGGAGGAGCGGACGTGGTTTTTTCAGACATCATGCAAGCAATCTCCCAACAAGGGGATATAAAGATTCTCTCCAGCCCAACCATCTCCACCCTCAATAATCAGAAGGCTCTCATAAGGGTCGGGGATCAAGATGTGTATTTCATTACCGGAGCGGTGGCTACCCAGACCACCGTGACGCAATTCATTCAGCCGATGACGATCGATATTGGGATCCTCCTTGATGTGACTCCCCAAATCGCAGAAGACGGTACGATCATCATGAATATCCATCCCAGCATTACAAATAAGACAGGGGATAAAGTGACTCCGGATGGAAAGACGACCTTTCCTCTCCTGAGCGTAAGGGAGACCGATACAACGGTGAGAGTGAGGGATGGCCAGACGATCATCATCGCCGGCCTGATGCAGGAGAGGATTGAGGAGGATTATACTGGAGTCCCCATATTGCAGTCGATTCCCGCACTGGGTGGATTGTTCCGATACAAGACCGCGAATAAGAAGAATACAGAGTTGGTCATCATGATCACCCCTACCCTCCAAGTAGGGAAAAGGGTGGAGGACTTTACAGCTAAATGAAAGGACTCGAGTGGTCGAGGGGTATTTCAATTGCGGAATGCAGGTTGCAGAATGCGGAATTGAAAATCCGAAACCCTCAATCCGAATTCCGCATTTTGAGGAACCCATGAATCCTTAGACCCTTTAAAAGGAGTCAGGGTAAGAGATGTACTTAGAATTTTACGGCCTTAGAGAAAAACCGTTTTCCCTCACCCCTGATCCTCAATTTCTCTATCTGAGTGAGGGGCACCGGACGGCGATCGAATCTCTCCTCTATGGAGTTTCCCAAGGGGAGGGGTTCATGGTGATTACCGGTGATATCGGAACCGGTAAGACAACCATCTGCCGCACCCTTTTGGAAAGATTAGATAAGAATGTGAAGACAGCGGTCATTTTCAACTCCTTCCTCACCGAAGAAGAGCTGCTGGAGTCAATTCTTCTGGATTTTGGATTCTCTTCGAGAGGGAGATCGAGGAAAGAAAAGATTGATGCATTAAACAAATTACTCATCCACTACCTGTCTCAAGGAAAAAAGGCCGTCCTGATCATTGATGAAGCCCAGAACCTATCCGTTCCTGTCCTGGAGCAGATCCGCATGCTTTCCAATTTGGAGACGGAAAAGGAGAAAATGCTTCAGATCATATTGGTCGGCCAGTTAGAATTGAATCAAAAGCTCCAATCCCCTGAATTGAAACAACTGAATCAGCGGATCGTCATCCGCCATTACCTCCTGCCACTGACTCGGACAGAAACGGAGTCTTATATCTATCAGCGTTTAACGGTGGCGGGTGCTCAGGGAGGCATCACCTTTTCAAAATCTGCCCTCGACGAAATCTACAATTTTTCGAAGGGCATTCCAAGACTGGTCAATCTTTTCTGTGATCGAGCACTCTTAGGTGGTTTCGTCGATCAGACTTACCATATCAGCAGGGGAATCGTTAAGAAAGCGAGGAAGAGCCTTTTGGGAGAAGAAGAAACAGCCCCGCCTTCTCATCCCTTGGCTTTGATGAAACGCTTCACCTCTTTGTTGATTGGCCTCATGATGATCTTCATGGCACAATTGAGCCAAAGTCACTCTTCCTTCCCTCAAACTGCCAAACCCGTTGCCCCTCGGAGGAATGGAGACACCTTTACAAAGATTTCGCGCGTCAGCCGCGAATCCATCTTGACAATTTTACGGGATCAAGGCCGGGTCCAAGATTCTCAGAGCCGAAAGGCTCCTCAAAAAGGACCGGCGGAGAATTTAGAACGGGCATCTCAGGAGGGTAAAAAATGAGCCTGATCATGGATGCCCTCAAAAGGGCTCAGCAACTCCGTCTTAAAGAATTCAAAGGGACACCATTCTATAGGCCCTCACAGCGAAAGAATAAAGGTGGTCTGACGAGTTTGAGAAGAATAGGGGCGATGATCGGTGCCGGTCTGGTCTGCCTTTTCGCTCTTTTGGTCTTTTTTGAGAGGCTTGTCCCTCCCCTTCCGATCACCAAACCAGATCAAGCTGTTGTTGTCATAAAGAGAAAGCCTTCCATTCAAATAACAAAGAGAACAGTCCAAGAGCCTTCGAAGGACATCCTGAGTCAGCCGATGGAGATCGTGACGCAGCCGAAGGAGACCCTAAGCCCGCCGAAGGACCGCCCATCATCTCCACAGGTGGAGAAATCTCCGCCTAAAAGGGAGCCTTCGGTCGAGAAAAAAAGAGAAGAACCTCGTGTAACACAGATGGCCCAAGAAAAGAAGGTCCTTGGGATCAAACCAGAGAAAGAGGTGACGATTGGAAAGGGCTTAACCCCTGCTCCTCCATCTGGGAAAGAACAGGCTGCAGCGGCATCGATTGACGTGAAGAAAGAGGAGGATAAACATCGGACATTGGTGTCGGATGTTCTCACCCACTTCAATTCGGGGGTTCAGTTCTATAACCAAAGAGAATTTTCAAAGGCGATTCAAGCCTATCAGAGGGCGATCGAGATAGACCCTGATTATATGGAGGCTTATAATAATCTGGGGATTATCTACTATGAGATGGGCGATTTTGACAGGGCCTTGGGGGCATATCAGAAGTCGATTGAGATCAACCCTCAATATGGCAGAGCGTATAACAACATTGGAATTCTTCTCTTTTCAAAGGGCCGCTATGAAGAAGCGATGGAGGCTTTTCAAAAGGCCCTTGCCATCAATCCGAATAACATCGAGACCCACATCAACCTCGGAATCCTTTTTAAAAAACAGCACCAGTCCGAAAAGGCCATCGAGTCTTACCAGAAGGCTCTCTCTATCAATCCCTCCCATGGAGAAACCCATTACAACATCGGCCTCCTTTATGAGGAACTGGGAAATTTTGATCTGGCCATTGCTCATTACCAAAAATTTATTCAACTTTCCTCAAGTAGCCATCCGGATTTGGCTTTGAAAGTTCATGAGCGTTTAGATTATCTGTCGAGGGTAAGACCGAACCCACGTAGATAAAGAAAGGTTTTGGAGATGGCGGAAGCGAAAAAAAGTTTTAGTGATTTCCTGGTTGGACAGGGAGTCATCACCCCTGCCCAATTGAATAAGGCCGCTCAAGAGCAGAAACGTGGAGGAGAGAGGTTGGAACAGACCCTCGTCCGACTGGGATATGTGAAAGAAGAAGTGATCCTTCAGTACCTGGCCGATTACTTCAATCTCCCCTATCTCGATCTGGATACTTATCTGATTGATGAGAAGGTGGCCAAGATGATCCCAGAGGAGATGGCCCGCCGCCATACATTGATCCCCATCTTTAAAATTGGAAATACCCTAACGGTGGCAATGACGAATCCCCTGAATATCCTCGCTCTGGATGAGGTGAGGAATAAGGTGAAGACCGATGTCGAGATTGCAATCAGCACTGAAAAGAAGATAAAAAAAGCGATCGACCAGCACTACGGAGTCACGGCGACGGCACTTGAGAGCACCCTTCAGCAATTGGTAAAGGGGGATGCAGGCGGACCAGCCCTCGAACCCGCAGATTACAGAAAGACACATGATCTCGCCGTAAAAGATCTTCCACAAGGTCCAATGGAAGATGCCCCTGCTGCCCGTATGTTCGACTTAGTCATGATTCAAGCCATTCGAGATCGCGCGAGTGACATTCACTTCGAGCCCGATGAGAAGGCCTTAGGTGTTCGATTCCGAATTGATGGTTTCTTATATGAAACTCTCACCCTTCCCAAACAAATTCATCTTCCCCTCACCTCGAGGATTAAGATCCTGGCAGAGATGGATATTGCCGAGACGAGGCTTCCCCAAGATGGAAACTTCAATGTCAAAATGGAGAAAAGGAGTTTTGAGATCAGGGTTTCCACCTTTCCAACGATCTATGGTGAAAATGTCGTCCTCCGGATTCTTGACCAGACCAGTACACTCTTTAAGTTAGAGGAGTTAGGTTTTTCTGAGGAGATGCTAAACCATTTCAAACAGTTAATCCGGAGGCCGAACGGGATCATCTTTGTCACAGGCCCCACAGGAAGTGGAAAAACAACGACCCTCTATGCCATCTTAAATATGATTAATTCAACGGACAAAAATATTATCACCATTGAAGACCCTGTGGAATATCGATTGACTTTTATTCGGCAGACACAGATCAATCCCAAAGCAGGGATCAACTTTGCCACAGGGTTGAGGTCCATTCTCAGACAGGACCCCGATGTCATTATGATCGGAGAGGTCAGGGATTTGGAGACTTCAGAGATCGCCCATCAAGCAGCCCTGACAGGCCACCTTGTATTTAGCACCTTGCATACGAATGATGCGCCGGAGGCCATTACCCGACTGATGGATATCGGCGTCGAACCTTACCTCATCTCCTCATCCGTCATCGGGGTCCTCGCACAGCGCCTTGTTCGAACCATCTGCCCGGATTGCAAAATCCCTTATCAGGCTGATCCAAAGAGTCTGGCTGGCCTGGGGGATGATTTTTTAAAGTTAAAAGCTATAACTTTTTATCGAGGAAAGGGCTGCAAGAACTGCAAGCAGTCTGGATATCGGGGAAGGACAGGGATTTTTGAACTCCTTTCCATCAACGAAAAGATTAAACAACTGATTTCTGAAAAGGCTTCTACCCAGGTCATTCGAGATATTGCAAAAAAAACGCTCGGCATGATTTCTCTTCGGGAGGATGGTTTGAGAAAGGTTCTGAAAGGGGTCACCACGCTTGAAGAGGTTGATCGGGTAGCTTATTAGGAGAGCACCTCTGAATTTGAAGCCGTCGTCTTTTGCTTGGATTTAGAGTGTCCCCTCTTGATTGAATAGAGAACGATTCCTACCAACGTTAAGAGACTGACCAGCGTTCCAATTTTGAAACTGATGGGATCATAAATAAATTTAATCTCATACTCGCCGGCTTTCAGAGGGATGGCCCGAAAGTTATAATTGGCCCTCAAAATCCTTTTCTCCTCTCCTTTGACACCCTTCGACAACTGTTTCCTAACGGGTTGAATGTAGGCCTTCCAGCCTGGAAAATAAGTATCGCTTAATACCAATAGGATATTTTCCGTTGTATTGACAAGGAGGTTAAGCCGATTATTGCTCTCAGAGATAAACTCAACCTTATTTTTCGGGCCAGAGAAGGACTCCTTTAATCCCGCCAACCCCCCTTTAGTAAAGGGGGGAGAGGGGGGATTTTCGGTCTCCCATCTCGGCTCTTCTTCGAGGAGTACCTCTTTGTCAGGATGAAAATCCGGACGGAGGAGTGTGGAAAGAATTTTATTTGAATCTAAGACACGGTAGTCTTTCACAAGCCATCCCCTTGGAAAAGCGTTCCGATTTCTGTACAACTTGATCGTATTCTCCTTTAAAAGGTCTTCCCTCTTGCCCACGAGGCCTTCGAGCCTTGAATAAACAAGTTCAAAGGGAGGGTCTCCCTCAAGGGGAGTGACCGATATGATGTATTTCACTCCGTAGAGGTCAACAAGGTGGGTTGCCGAAATGGATGGTGTGCCGGTAAAGGTTATGTAAAGATCGTCCACTCTTTTCAGTCGAATGACATCGGTACCCCAGATATCATGGAGCCGGTAGAGCAGGTTCATGGCAGGGAGATGCTTCTCCTTAAGGATATCGAACTCGGTTCCCTCTCCAAGCAGGATGGGAGTGTCGAAGGATATCGTCTTTGCCGTTGAAAAGACCCTGAAATTCCCCTCCGCGGATGAAATCTTCTCCTCGATCTTCGTCTTTCGAAAATAGTTGGAGGTCAATTCCTTTCCGTAGAAACCCATGTTCCCATAAAGGTCTGCCGCAAAAAAGAAGATCAATAAGATCTTGATCCATCCCTTCCACTTCACCTCGTAACCCACTCTCAGCAGGAGAAAGAAAATGGCGAGGTAGAAGAGAAACCTCTTGGCATGATAAAGGTTGATGGAGAGGTGATTGAAATGAGGATAATCGACTCCATGCAATCTAAGAAATTCTTCGACCCCTTGATGCTTCAAGACCAAAAAAAGAAGGAAGAAGCCTGAGGCAAAAGAAAAGAGGATGAGAAGGTTCTTCAATCTCTTATTCTGATTCCCCTTTGAAAATTCCGAAAGTCTCTGGAACCCCAATCCGGCTGTCACGGAGAGGATCAGAATAAAGATGTAGAGAAATTTAGCGGGATACCGAATTCCATTAAAAAATGGGACATACTTAAATACAAACGAGTAAAAAGAATTGTATTGTCCCAGAGATAAAAATAAGGAGAGGAGTATTAACGATAAATAGAATTTTCGGCCTTTCCCAAATCCCCTCACCCCGTCCCTCTCCCCAGAGGGGGAGAGGGGGGGGTGAGGGGCGAGGAAGAAAATCAGACTTAATATAAATGGCAATCCACCGGTATATAAGGTCTTGAACCAGCATTGGTTAATCCAATACTTTTTCATGTCCAAGAAATATCCATATGCATCCGGCAAAAAGAAGAGAAGGGTATCCTTGGGTGCAAAACTCCATGTCGTTGCCTCCAGATACGAGATCCCCTTGCCCCGTATAGAATGTACAAACAATTCAAGGAAAGGGACTAATTGAATGGCGGAGAGAGATAAGAATAGGATGGATAAAATCAATAGGCTTCTGAATCTTTTGAATAGGGGCTTCATTCGTCCCCAGTCAATGGGGACGCTGCAAAAGAATTTGTAAATGGGGAGGTTAAAAATGAATTGGCAGCGTCGGGGTTTATCCCCGACGAATGTGGCATCGTTTAATGAACAAAAAATGATCATGAAAAGAAGCACAAAGAAATTGCCATAGACAATCTCGATTCCACCCCCCAGGAAAGAAATGGATATAAAAATAGCAGTTAAGATTTCGTTCTTGAGACCTCGGCTATAGATCGCCCTTCTAAAAAACATCATGATCAGGGGAGTCCAGATAACGGATAGAAGACAAGTCAGAAGACTGTGGACAGAAAGGAGGTAGCCGCTCAGCATAAATGTCAAGCCTGAAATAAGAGATCCTGTTGCATTTACCTTTAAGTCCCTAAGAAAAAGATAGGTGAATAATCCGCCCAGAAAGAAATGGAGGATAATGATGCCATCGAAGGCCACATCAAAGGGGAGGATGAGGAAGAGACTATTCAAGGGGTAGAGAATGGCATGCTGAGGATTTGCAAAAAAAGGATGGCCTGAAAATTGGTAAGGATTCCATAAGGGGAAATCGCCCCTTTTGATACTTTCCACCCAGAAGAATCGCGGGGGTATGAAATAAGGGGCTAAATCTCTTTCTGTGAAGAGGTATCTCCCTCCGAGGAGGTCATAAAAAAAGAGAATGGAGGAAAAGAAAAGGGTCAGAACAGCCATGACATTTGCTGACCTGACCCTTTTTATTCTTCCTTTTATCTTATCTCTCACAATGAGTTGATATGATCACATTCCTTTTTGTAAAATCCCAACCTTTCAGGAGGAACTTCCTACCCACCCATAAGCATAGGCAATTCAAGCCTTCAGCCTGTTGCCTATAGCCTTCTGTCACCACGTGGCTGTTCCTGAATAAACGATTCCCATTGTGCTTGGAACAGTGCCCATCGTGAAACTAAAGGTATAAACATAATTACCGGCGACCAC
>Ga0315282_10009961_pt1 | contig 15015 bp, 8 predicted proteins | sample YL17G07_20_MG_FD_203693 | JGI IMG/M metagenome (GOLD analysis project Ga0315282, IMG submission 203693) | Sediment microbial communities from Yellowstone Lake, YNP, Wyoming, USA - YL17G07_20 | ecosystem: Environmental > Aquatic > Freshwater > Lake > Sediment | place: USA: Wyoming | collected... | reverse complement strand
AGCAGGGCCGACGGACCAAGCGGTGCGACCGGCAGATTAACAGCTCAAATTCGCCGCTCTGCCGCTGCTGACGCCCGCCGCCAGCCAAGTGATGCCAGCCACTGCACCTTACAGACGGATTACGGTCGCCACGGCCCGGTTGACCGGGAGCTTTCCATGTGGTAAGCAGGGGTGCGATGAAACAAGCAGCGGCCGTTGTCCTGGTGTTTGTTCTGTTTGCCGCCATGGTTGCCGCGCAGCAGGCGCAGACCAACGCGCCGCCGCAAACGCCCCGGCCCGCGGCCGCCAAACGGGAGCCGCAGATGGCACCGGGCGGCAAGTGGCGCGTGCACGACGAGTCGCGCCCACGGCCGCCGTCGGTGACGCCGGCCACGGGCGTCCCGGCGGAGACCCCCGGCAAGCCGCCTTCCGACGCCGTGGTGCTATTCGACGGCAAGGACCTCTCCCACTGGCAGGCGTTCATCAAGAACCAGTTCGCCGATCCGCAGTGGAAGGTCGAGAACGGCTACATGGAGGTGGTTCCGGGCACCGGCCACCTGGTGAGCAAGGAGAAATTCGGCGACGCGCAGTACCACATCGAATGGGCCGCGCCGGCTGAAGTGAAAGGCTCGGGCCAGGGGCGCGGCAACGGCGGCGTCTTCCTCCTGCGCCGCTATGAGGTCCAGGTGCTCGACTCCTGGCAGAACCAGACCTACGCCGACGGGCAGGCGGCCGCCGTTTACGGCCAGTATCCGCCGCTGGTCAATGCCGCGCGCAAGCCGGGCGAGTGGCAGAGCTACGACATCATTTTCGAAGCGCCGCGCTTCGAGGGCGAGCAGCAGGTAAAGCCCGCCTACCTTACCCTGATTCACAACGGACTGGTCGTCCACAACCACGTCGCGCTGGCCGGGCAGTTGACGTCACCCAGGGCGGGCGCCGGTCAGCGGGAGGTGGAAGACTCCCTGATGCTCCAGAACCACAGCGGCAACCTGGTCCATTACCGCAATATCTGGGTGCGGAAGCTGAAGCCTTACGACGAGCCGTAATCCGCGGATTCCGCGGATTTTCGCGGATTCACGCCGCCGAGTGCGGCAGTTCTCCCGCTACGACATCACAGCTAAGGCGTATAATGCGCCCGGAGGTGCGGCCATGAAGAAGCTTCTGCTCGTTCTGTTGTTTCCTGTCCTGATTTTCGCCCAGGACACGCGCGGGCGCGTCACCGGCCGCGTCACCGACAGCAGCGGGGCCGTGGTGCCGGGCGCCGCCGTCCGCGTGACCAATCCGGAAACCAATGTCGCTGTCTCGGCCACCACCAACGCCCAGGGCGCCTACGATCTGCCGTACCTGTTGCCCGGCGTCTACACGCTCTCGGCGGAGTTCGCCGGCTTCAAGAAATACGAGCGCGGCGGCATCACGGTGCGCGTCAATGACCAACTGACCATCGACCTCACGCTTCAGCCGGGCAGCGTGAGTGAAACGCTCACGGTGACGGCCGAGACCCCCATCCTGGAGGAGGCCGCGGCGCTGGGGCAAGTGGTGGACAGCAAGCGCATCACCGAGTTGCCGCTGAGCGGCGGCAACGCCTACACATTGACGGTGCTGACGGCCGGGGTGATGAATTTCGCGGCGCCCAACCACCCCTCTCTAGCGCCGGCCGTCGAGGTGGTCTCCAATTTCTCGGTCTCCGGCGCCGCTGTAGGGAGCACGGAGTTCACCATCGATGGGGCACCGAGCATGTGGGGGCAGAACGCGTCGTTCGTGCCGCCGGCCGACATGATCGGCGAGTACAAGGTGGAGACGGCGCGCTTCGACGCCGCCGGGCGCTCGCCCGGCGGATCGATGAATGTGGCCATCCGCTCCGGCACCAACAAGCTGCGCGGCACCATCTACGAGCGCCACAACAACGTCCACCTGATGGGCATCGATTTCTTCCAGCGCCGCATGTTGTACGATCCCTCGACCGGCCCGGTGACGAATGAGAAGCGCAGGTCGGTGCAGCCGCAGCATGTCATCAACCACTTCAGCGCCACGCTGGGAGGACCCGTCGAGCTGCCCAAGATCTACAACGGCAAGAACCGCACTTTCTTCATCTATGGGTTCGAAGGGCTGATCCGGCCCAGCCAGGAGCGAGGCAACTATTACCACACCGTGCCGACATTGAAGGAACAGCAGGGAGATTTTTCGGAGTTGCTCGCCGTTAGCAGCCGGTACCAGGTTTACGACCCGGCCACGATTGCGCTGGCGCCCAACGGCCGCACCAGCCGCCAGGTGTTCGCCGGCAACATTATCCCCCGGCAGCGGCTCGACTCGCTGGCGGTCAACCTGCTGAAATACTGGCCGAACCCGAACCTGCCGGGCCAGGCCGACGGAACCAACAACTACTGGGGCGTGCTGTCGTCCTTCAACGAGTACTACTCACACATGGCCCGCGTGGATCACAACATCGGCGCGCGCCACCGCTTGTTCGCGCGCTATAGCCAGTCACATCAGTTGTTCGAGTCGGGCCAGACGCTCCCCACCGGGGTCAATGGCAACCACCGCCATCGGTATCAAAAGGGGTTCGGCCTGGACGAAGTCTTTATCATCAACCCCAGCACGCTGCTGAATTTCCGCTACAGCCTGGCGCGCTTCATCCAATCGAATACCCCGTTCGCGGCCGGGTTCGACCTGCTAGCCGCCGGCTTCTCCCCCAACCTGGTCAAGCGGCTGGATCCGCTGGGAATCACCTTCCCGCAGATTGCCGTGTCGGGCTACGAGACACTGGGAAACCAGTACCCGAGCGCCGCTTACACCAACTACCACACCTGGGGAACGGACCTGACCAGGGCGCACGGCAACCACAACCTGCGCGTCGGCGGTGAATTCCGCCTGTACCGCGAGGGCAGCTACAACTTCACGCGCGCCACGCCGCTCATGAACTTCGGCACCACCTGGACGGTTGGACTGTTGGACAATTCGGCGGCCGCGCCCCTGGGCCAGGGGCTGGCATCGTACCTGCTCGGCCTTCCGACGGGTGGAAACATCCAGATCAACGATTCCTACGCCCAGCAGTCCAGCTTCACCGGCTTCTTTTTGCAGGACGATTTCCGCGTGACGCCCCGCCTGACGTTGAGCGTCGGCCTGCGGTATGAATACGAGACGGCGCCGACGGAGCGCTACAACCGCAGCGTCGCCAAGTTCGATTTCCAGACGCCAAATCCGATTGACGCCCAGGCGCGCACCAATTACGCCGCCAGCCCCATCCCGGAGATCCCGGTGACTCAGTTCCGCGCCCTCGGCGGGCTCACCTTCGTCGGCTTGGGCGGTGTGCCGCGCGCCTTCTGGCAAACGGACCACAAGAACTTCGCGCCGCGCATCGGCCTGGCGCTGCGGCTGCCGCGCCGTACGGTGCTGCGGCTTGGCTACGGCCTTTTCTATGTCACCAACGGCGTGGACCGCATCGACTCCAACCAGGCCGGCTTCACGCAACAGACCACCATTGTCCCTTCGCCCGATAACGGCCTGACGTTCGTCGCCAAGCTCGCCGACCCGCTCCCGGACGGCTTCCAACAGCCCAAAGGAGCCAGCGGCGGGCCATCCACGGGGGTCGGCACCGCGGTGACCTTCTTCAACCCGGTGCGCGGGCACGGCTACATGCAGCGTTGGAGCTTTAACCTGCAAAAAGAATTGCCGCAGCGCGTACTGCTGGACGCGGGCTACGTCGGGTCGCGCGGGACGAGGCTCGACGCTACCCGCCAGTACGACCCCGTGCCGCGGCAATACCAGAGCACGTTGCCGACGCGTGACCAGGCCACCATCAACTCCCTCACGGCGCAGGTGGCCAACCCCTTCTACCCGCTGCTGCCCGGCACCGATGTCGCCGGCCGAACGGTGGCGCGCTCCCAATTGCTCCGTCCCTATCCCGCGTTCAGCGGCATCACCGCCGACGACCAGGTCGGCTATTCCTGGTACCACTCGCTTCAGGTACGCGCCGAACGCCGTCTACGCTCCGGCTTGACCGTGCAGGCCAATTACACCTGGTCGAAATTCATGCAGGCGACCAGCTTCCTGAACGGAAGCGACCCGATGCCGGAGCAGGTGATTTCCGGCTCGGACCGGCCGCAGCGGCTGGTGCTGAACGGCATTTACGAGCTGCCGGTAGGGAGGGGCAAGAAATGGGGCGCGGGCTGGCGCGGCCTGCCGGCGGCGCTGGCCGGCGGTTGGCAGATCAGCGCCCTGTACCAGGCCAACAGCGGCCCGGCCCTCAGCTTTGGCAATTACCTCCTGTACGGGACCATCCAGCAGATTCCGCTGCCGGTCGACCAGCGCGCCGTAGACCGCTGGTTCAACACCGACGTCTTCGTCAAAGATACCGCGCTGCAGCTCAACCAAAATATCCGCACCTTCCCCAGCCGTCTGACCGGCGTGCGCGGCAAGGGCATCAACATCTGGAACGGGTCAGCGATGAAGCATTTCCGAGTGACGGAGCGGGTGAAGCTGCAGTTTCGCTGCGAGTGGTTGAACGCCGCGAACCACTCGCACTTCGACGTCCCGAACACCAACCCGACCAACACGGCGTTCGGGACCATCACCGGCACTGTCGGTTACCCGCGGCAGGTCTATTTCGCGCTCAAGTTGCTCTTTTAACCACAAAGGCACAAAGACACGAAGAACACAAAGGAAGCACAAGTCGATCCTTTGTGTCTTTGTGCCTTCGTGCCTTTGTGGTTCACACCCGCGTTCCCTTGCGATAGGCGAGGTTGCCGAGGTGGGCGGCGCGCGCCGCCGCCACCGCCGTTTTCACCCCGGCGTTGGGCTGCTTGCGCGTGCGCACGCAATCCAGGAAATTGTTGACGTGGTCGATGGTGCCGTCTCCGGCCGACCGCATCTCTGTTTCCGGCTCTGGATAGACGGTCTTTTCGCGCGGCACTTTGCCCTCGACGTACACAGCAAAGCCGTCGCGGTTGATCTTCATCATTGCCCGGTTGCCGCGAATGAGAATATTGCCGCCATCCAGAGAGCCGATCAGCGAGCCGTTGTAGACCACCGTGAAGCCCCCTGGATATTGATACGCGGCGGAAATGGTGTCGGGGCATTCGAACTGCGGAATGGCCTCGCGGCTGCCTGTGGCCTGCGCCGTTTGCGGCCGATCCTGCTCGATGTACCAGTGGATGACGTCGCAATAGTGGCTGTACAGATCGGTCAGGTGGCCGCCGCCGAAATCCCAGAACCAGCGCCAGCGCGTGTACCGCAGGGCGTCGAATGGCTGTTGGGGCGCAGAGCCCAGGAAGCGCTTCCAGTCAAGCTTCTCGCTGTCAATGCGCGCCAAACTGTTCCTGCCCGAATAGAATTCCTGATACCAGGAGGAAAGAATCAGGGTGATCTTGCCCAGCTTGCCGGAAGCCACCACCTCGCGCGCCGCCTTGAAGTGCTCCCAGCTTCGCTGCTGGTAACCCACCTGCACCACCTGGCGTGAGGCGGCCATTGCCTTCTCGAGTTGCTCGCCTTCCTCGATGGTGTGGCTCACCGGCTTTTCGACGTAAACATCTTTGCCGGCCTGGACGGCGTCAATGGTCATCGGGACATGCCAGTGGTCGGGTGAGCCAATCACCACGGCATCGATGTCTTTGCGCTCGAGCGCCTGGCGATAGTCCACGTATTCGGCCGCATGGGGCGCCAGCTTCTGCTTGATGGCGGCGCGCCGTGGCTCATATACGTCGCAGGCAGCCACGATTTCGGCGCCGGCCTTGGCCGCCAGCCCCAGCAAATAGGTGCAGCGCCCCCCGGTGCCCAGGCCGGCCAGACGAATGCGGTCGTTCGCGCCCGGCACGCGCTGGTAGGAAAGCGCGGTCAGCGCCGCCGCTTTCACAAACTCACGCCTGTTTCCGTTCATGATTCCCTCTTCGCCGCCAGTGATTTTCGGTTGCCGCCAGTGTGTCCAAAACGCAGAGACGTAAAGAACACTGAGATGCGCAGAGGTTCTTTTGTGTCTCCGCGTTTTCTCCGCGTTCTCTGCGCCTCTGCGTTGAAGGCTTGGCCGGCTAGCCATTCAGCGTCCAGCCGGGCCGGTACTTGCGGCCAAGAAACTCGTTGGCCTCGCGGGCATTGGTCACGCGGCCGGCGGCCGGGTCGTATTGGAGCTTCTGTCCGGCGCGGTGCGCGACCAGCCCCAGAATCATCTGCTCCATCATCGTGCCGGAGTAATCGAAGTCGCAGGTCGTCTTCTTGTTGTTGCCCTTGCAGGCATCGATCCATTCCTGCTGGAAGAGTTTGTCCAGGCTGCGGCCAGGCCCTTGACCGGTGCCCCCCATCAGCGGCAGAAGTTGGTCGCTCGATCGCCGCCTGTAGTAGGTTAGGTCTCCGTCATCGTCGGAAGGAATGACCATCCGGGAACGGAAATCAGCAAGGATGAAGCCCTTGGTGCCCTCGAAGATCGCGCCGTTCCCAATCTTGGTCACGTCGATGTACGGCCTGGGCGGTTTTGGCTTGAGGCCGCCCTGATACCAGATCACCTGGATGGCTGTACGCCACTTGTTCGCGGGCTGCTCGAACGTCGCCTTCAATTCGACCGGGCAGACCTCGGGGTTGTACTTGTCACCCTCGGCCTCGACGGAGAGCGGAGCGCCCGCGTCGATCGCGTTCCAGACCAGGTCCATGGTGTGGGCGCCCATGTCGCCCATCTGGCCGACGCCGAAGTCCGCGTAGGGATTCCACTTCAGGCAATTGGCGCCCGGGTTCGGCGCCGAGAAGTACTCCGGATTGTAAGGATGGAAGGTCGAGGGCCCGACCCATTGGTCGTAGTGGAGGTAGGAAGGCGGCTCGCCTTCGCCGGGCGGGTAGCCGGGCCGGCCGTTCCTGCGGCTGTCCCAGGCAGACACGCTCTTCAGCACGCCAATCGCTCCGTCCAGAATCAGCTCGCGCACACGCTGAAAATTCGGGTAGGCGTGGCGCTGCGTGCCGTGCTGCGTGGCCAGCTTGCTTTTGTTCTTGAGGTAATTGGCACGAACCGTGCGCACCTCTTCCACGGTGATGCCCAACGGCTTTTCGCAGAACACGTGCAGACCGCGATTGATTGCCCAGTTGGAGATGAAGGCGTGGTGGTGATCCGCGGTACAGATGACCACAGCATCCAGGCCCTTTTGATCGAGACACTTCCTCCAGTCCCAATAGGTCCTGGCCTTCGGGAACGTCTTGAGCGCCTCGGCCGTGCGGTTATCGTTCACGTCGCAGAGGGCCGCGACGTTCTCGCTCGAAAGCACGTTATAGTGCGCGGTCCCCCGGCCCCATACGCCGATGAGGGCGATATTCAGCTTGTTGCTCGGGGCGTTTTGCCCGGCCAGCGTGCCGCTGGGAAGAATGACCCATCCGGCTCCGGTGGCGGCCACGGATTTGATGAACTGGCGTCGTTTCATAGTGGAATATCCTTCCGTTGTTAGTTTCTGGCTTCGCCTGAGTATAGTCCACACGCCCGCGGCGCTGCAGGATGGACATTCCCGCCTGTCCTCGCTTAGCCGGCGGCAGCCGGGCGAACAGGCAAGAATGCCTATCCCACAGCGGTGACGAAAAGCACACGATCAAGTGGTCAAGGCCCTAGCGCAGACTGCGGTCGACCGAATCGGCGGAATCTGCGGCTCGGTCTTCTATCGCCCGGCGGATAGCCAGCACGTGCTCCGGCGGCGTGTCATAAGCCACCACGCCGCAGCCCAGCAAGAAGCCCGGCTGGCCGCGGCAGGCATCGAGGATGCGCAACGCCTCGCGGTGGACCGCGTCGGCCGGGCCGCGGTTGACCAGCACCGGATCGACATTGGCGCGGAACGGCACGCGCGCCGCCGCGCATTTCTCGCGGAACTTGTCCAGGCTGGCGCCGTGATCGCACAGCAGTTGCGTGGCGCCGGTCTCGATCAGGTCGTCGATCACCGCGGTGGTATTGCCGCCGATGATGAGCGGGATCATGCGCGCGCCGGCCTCTTTCAATTGGGGCACTACCAGGTCGCGGTAGATCGGCACGATCATCTCGCGGAAGACCCGCGGCGAGGCGAGCCGCGGCGTGGCCCGGGAATCGAAGATGATCGGCTCCGCGCCCCGCCGGAGGAACACCTGACCGAAGCGCACCGTGGCCTGTGCGCAGAACTCCATCAGTTGTCGCGCGAATTCCGGTTCTTCCACCGTCTCCAGCAGGAAGGCTTCGCCGCCGGCCAGTTGCGCGGCCATCGAATAGGGGCCGGTGATCGCTCCCCGGACGATCATCTCGCTGCCCAGTTCGCGGGCCAGCGCGCCGGCGGCCTCCAGGTACAGCGGCATGCGGCCGTCCGACTCCGGATCGGGCAGGCGTAACCGGCCGAGTTGCGATGGCGATGTGACCAGCGGCTCGACGATCGCTGGGCAATCGTTGGAATCGTCGAAGTACACGACGCGGCAGCCGATGGCCTCGGCTTCCACGTTGTAAACGTCGATGCCCACCACCAGCATGTCCGGGTCATAGACGGCCAGTTCCCGCCGCAGCGACTGGTACAGCAGTTCGCTGCTGCGGCAGACCTCCGACGGCGAGCGGCCGATCAGCGCCGCTTTATGCTCGTAGATGGCGGGCACGAACGGCACCCGGTCGGCTGTCTCCAGCCGGCAGGTGCGCTCCACCCGTTCTCGTTTGCTCAACTCCACGACCGCCATTATCCACGATCAAGCGGAAACCAAGCCGCGGATTTCGCGGATTCACGCAGATTGGGCTAATTCGAAAATCTGCGCAACCCGCAGATGGCTTTATGATATTTTTGCGCCAGGGCGCCAGGACCCGGTGACTCGGTGTGCTGGTGGTCCACGAGGGGGTGTGTGTGAGCGTTCGACGAATTGCTTTGGCGGTAATTGTCATTGCTGGATTGCTGTGCGGGCTGGCGTTCGCGCAGGCGCAGAAAGGCGCGAAGAAAGGCGCGGCCAAGGCGCAGAAGGCGCAGGGCGAGGAGAAGGACCGCACCCTGGGCTACGACGACACCGACTATCTGCCGGACCAGAAGTGGCGGGTTCATGACGTCTTCCGCCCGCGGCCCCGCATCATCACCCCGGGAACCGAAAGCTCGCCGGATCGCCCGGGGCGCGCGCCCTCGGATGCCATCGTCCTGTTCGATGGCAAGGACCTGTCGCAATGGATATCGACGAGCAGGAGGAGCGGCGGAACCAGCGAACCGAAATGGAAGGTGGAGAATGGTTACATGGAAGTGGCGCCCGGCACCGGCGACATCATGACCAAGGAGACATTCGGCGATTGCCAGTTGCACGTCGAGTGGGCTTCGCCTACCGAGATCACCAACAAGAGCCAGTTCCGCGGCAACAGCGGCGTTATGTTCATGAGGGGCCGCTATGAAATCCAGGTGCTGGACTGCTACGATAACCCCACCTATGCCGACGGCCAGGCAGGCGCCATTTACGGCCAGTGGCCTCCGCTAGTGAACGCCTGCCGCAAGCCGGGCGAGTGGCAAAGCTACGACATTGTTTTTGAAGCGCCCCGGTTCGACGGCGAAAAACTCGTAAAGCCGGCCTATTTTACGGTGTTTCACAACGGCGTCCTGCTGCACAATCGCAAACAATTGATCGGCAACACGCCGCATGCCAGGGTCGGAACGTATACACCGCATCCCGCCGAAGAGCCGCTTTTGCTGCAGAACCACGGCGGCGACAAAGTGCGCTTCCGCAACATCTGGATCCGGCGGCTCGGCGGCTACGACTAGCAGTAACAGCCGACGAAGTGTGATTTCAACGCGGAGAAGAACCGCGGTCTCCTCTGCGTTTCCTCCGCGATCTCCGCGTCTCTGCGTTGACAGGGAGCAAACAGCAATGAAATACAGGGTGCAGGTTCTCGCGGTTTTTTTCCTGCTTTGTTCTGTTGCCGATGGAGCGCAGATCAAGGCCCTGATCATCGACGGCCGCAACAACCATCAGTGGAAGCTGACCACTCCCGTTCTCAAGAAGGCGCTGGAAGACACGGGCCTGTTCACCGTGGACGTGGCCACGGCCGAGCCGGGTGAGGAAGGGATCAAGAACTACCGGCCCAAATTCTCCGCCTACCAGGTGGTGATCGACAACTACACCGACTACCCGAAGAACGAGCCGTGGCCGGCCGAGACCCAGGCGGCGTTCGTCGACTACGTCCGCAACGGCGGGGGTCTGGTGCTGATCCATGCCGCCGCCAGCGCCTTCGGCGGCTGGAAGGAATTCGAGGAGATGGTGGGGCTGGCGGGCTGGGGCGGCCGCGACGAGAAAACCGGGCCCTACGTGCGCTTCCGCGACGGCCGGTTCGTTCGCGACACCCAGCCTGGAAAGGCCGGGCACCACGGCAAGCAGCACGCTTTCCAGGTGACCATACGCGATCCGAAACATCCCATCACCCGCGGCCTGCCCCCGGTCTGGATGCACACCACCGACGAGTTCTATGACAGCCTGCGCGGGCCGGCCAACAACCTCGAGGTGCTGGCCACCGGCTACTCGGATACGGCGCAGGGCGGTACGGGCGAAAACGAGCCCGTGCTGTTTACCGTCCGATACGGCAAGGGCCGCGTGTTTCAGAACGTGCTGGGACACGGCCCGGAGAACATGAAGTGCGTCGGCTTCCTGGTGACCTACCAGCGCGGCGCGGAATGGGCCGCCACCGGGCGCGTCACGCAGAAAGTCCCCGCCGATTTCCCCACCGCCGACAAGCCGAGCCTCCGCCAGTAAGTAGTAAGCAGGAGGCGAGACCAGAACCTGTCTCAAAAACTCCGAAGCGAGGCAAGTGGGGAATCAGCCATTGCCTCCGGGTGTTTTAGAAGCCCGTATTTTCGTTTCTTGCCGTGGATACGGCTCGGGGCGTGTCTTAGTGGGTTGACGACATAAGGACACTTTTGAGACCGGTTTTTAAAGATTCAGGCGAAGCGCAAACTGAAAGATCCGCCCGTCGTTGAGCGTGTTCGTGATCTTCCCGAAACTCGGCGCGGACAAGTTCCGCCCCGGCTCGTCGAATTGCGGATGGTTGGTCAGATTGTAGGCTTCTGCGCGAAACGCGAGCGACCGCTCTCGGCCGCCCGCCGGAATCTTCCAGATGCGGCCGAGTGAAACGTTCCAGTTGTTGATGCCGCCCTTGCGGATTGTGTTCCGACCGATATTGCCGGCGAGTTCGCCCGGCCGGATGTAGGCGAATGCCTCGCGCGGCAACAGCTTCTGCGCGGTGTCCGGGTCCCCGACCGTGCGGCCGAGCACGCGCGGATCGAGCACATGCGGGCGATCGCTCGGGCTGCCATCGACATTGCCGTAGCCCGGGGAATCCGAGCCGATGTACAGGGTCATCGGCGTCCCCTTCTTGAACAGCGTCGCGCCGGCTACGCTCCAGCCCGCGAGCAGGCGGCGCTTCACGCCGCGCCACCCCGCCGGCACCGGCAATTCGCACGAGTACTGCGCCAGAAACGAATGTGGCGAGTCGAAATCGCTCAGCGACCTACGGTCCTTCATCAGGTCGAACTCCGACTGCGCCCGGCCCTTGGACATGTCCGCCTGCGCCGCCGTGCTGATGTAGCTGGCGCCGGTGTCGATGGCTTTGCTGAAAGTATAGGTTCCCGACAGCGCCAGTCCGCGGCGCAACGGCACGCTTACCCGCGCCTGCCCGGCATCGAAGTAGGCAATGCCGCTGTTGAGCACCCGGATGATTTCGAAATGAGTGGGGTCGGGCCGCCGCTGGTTCACCGTGGCGGTGGTCAGCGGAATGCCGGGCACCGGGCCCGCGCGGTTCGATACCAGCGGCGCGAACAGCTTGAAGGTGCGGCTGCCGATGTAGCCAAGCTGAACATTCAGGACGCGGGCCGCCTGGCGCTGCCAAACGAGCGTGTACTGGTGGGAGTAAGGCGCCACCAGGTCGGACGCCATGCGCACCACGGCCGAACGCCTGTCGTCGCGGAATTCCGCCAGCGGATCCAGCAGGCTGGGGTTCGTGGTTTGCACCCAGCGCACTTCGGGCGCGTTCAGCCGAGCCTGCTGATAGGTGACGCCGAAAATCTCGCCGTACGAGACGGTGTATGCGGCGCGTACCGTGCCGTAATCGCGGCCGCCCGGGGCCGGCCGCCAGGCCAGTCCGAAGCGCGGGCTGATATTGTTGCAGTCGCAGCGGTAAGGAACCGGCACGCGGTCGTTCACCTCGTGCGGCGCGGTACGCAGGTTGAACCGTGCGCCGTACAGCAACTGGAAGCGCGGCCCCGGTTTCCACGTGTCGCCCGCGAACGCATTCAAGTCCACGTTGCGGAAGCCCCGCGAGAGGTTCCCGAGTGTCACTTCATAACTGGACGGCGAACCCGCCAGGAAGTTCTCGATGGCCGAGCGGCCGAAGTTGCTGGTGAACTGAATGTATCCGTTGGCATTCAGCGCCTCGCGTCCATTGAACTGCAACCGGGCGGCATTTGCGCCGGCGATCCAGCGGTGCGTTTTCCGAGGCAGCACAAGTTGCGCGGCGGCGCGAAAGGCGTTTTCCGCGCGATCGATCGGAAACTCGGCTTGCGGGCCGAGCTCCTCGAGCTGAAATCCGAACCGCACGCGCGACGGGAAGGCGCGCGGCTCGGCGACCAGCAGCGAGTGAAGGCGGTCGAAACCGGCGGCCAGCGAAGCGATGCCGCCGGCCAGCGGGCGCTCCGCTGACAGCCGCGCCTGATGTGAGCGCAGTGTGGTATCCGGATTCTGCCCGGCCACCAGTTGAAAGGCGTCGACGCGGTCGCTGTTCCAACGGTAGCGTGCGTTCACCCGCCAAAGCCCCACCGACCGCTCGATTGCGCCCTGCACCTGGTCATTGTCGATACACTGCGGGGAATTGGTATTGAGCGCGCGTGGATCGAAATCGAGGCGGTTCGGCAGCTCGGCCTTGAAGGCTGCGAGCATGCGCGCCACTACCGCTCGCACGGCCGGATCGGCGGCCCGTGGAGAACGCTCCTCCGCCAGCGGCACGAGCACGTTGCCGTTCACCATGCCGCGCACTTTGCGCTGGCTCGCCTCCAGGGCCACATAGCCCAGCCTGCCCGCCTGTCCGCCGGCGGTCACGCTGTAAGCGTTCGCGTGGGACGGCTGAACCGGGCCGACCTGGAAGAACGTGCGGGCGTTGAAGATGCTGTTGCGGTGCTCCTGCGACAGTGTGCCGTGCCAGCCGCCGGAGTACCGGGCAGCCTTTGGAAGAAACAGCGCCTCGGCCGGGAGCTTTCCGTGCTCGGCGCCAAAATAGCTTTGCGCCGGGCTGGGCGCATCCACGGGCGTGGCCGCGGCGCCCAGCCGGATGAGCGCCTCCTTCACTGCATTGTTGTCCACGGGGGTGATGGCGACGTTTTCGTTGCGCTCCGCCGCTCCGCTGGCTGCTTCCACGCTCAGCTCGACGGAACGCCCGGGTTTCGCTTCCTTGCCGGCGGGCCGGTCGTCTGCCGTGACGGCCAGGGCTGCCGCCAGCATCGACATCGCAAGAATCGGTGTGCGCAAGTTCAAGCCGCGCAGAATACCAGTCCCCATCGCTGAGCCACAAGCTATTTCAGGATGAAGGTGAAGGCACCTGCTGCCTCCGGTTTCTCCGCTTGCCATCGCCGCCCCGCGGGCATAACATGAATCACTGAACAAGCTCCCGGTGACGGGAAGCTGGTGCGAAGCCAGCACGGCCCCGCCACTGTGATTTGCGGACATCGTGCCCGGAACGCCACTGTCCCGCCCAGCGGGATGGGAAGGCGGGCACGGCCCCCGGCAATCGCGCCGCGGGCTACGCACGAGTCAGGAGACCGGCCGGGAGCACAACACGGCGGCCCTTTTGCCGCTGTCCCATCATCCCCTGTCGCGGGATAGGAGGAGCGATGACCACTCCGGTTCGATTTTCCAGCTTCCTTGTTTTGCTTCTTGTTCTGTTTTCCGCCGCCCTGCGCGGCGACGTGACGGGCCTCGTACTCGATCCGCAGGGCCAGCCCGTGGCCGGGGCAACCGTGCATTTGCTCGGCGGCGTGCCGCGCGAGGCGCGCGCCGATTCCGCGGGGCGCTTCCGCTTCGCCTCCGTTCCCGACGGCGCCTACACGCTGCTGGCCGCGTCTCCGGGCTTCAGCGGCAGGCCGGAAAAGATCGCGGTGTCCGGCGGCGCGGCGGCCGCGGAATTGCACCTGACGCTCGCCGCGCGCAGCGAAGTGGTAATGGTAACGGCCGAGCGCGCGGCAATGCCCGCCTCCTCGGCCGCCTCTTCCGTCACCGTGCTGACGCGCGCCGATCTGGAGGAAATGCACGCGGAAAGCGTCGGTGAGGCGCTGCGGCACGTGCCCGGCCTCAGCATTGTCGAAAGCGGCCGGCGGGGCGGCGTCACCAGCCTGTTCGCGCGCGGCGGCAATTCCAACTACAACCTGGTGATGGTGGACGGCGTGAAGGTGAACGATTTCGGCGGCGCCTTCAACTTCGCCAACCTGCCGGTGGAAAGCATCGAGCGCATCGAGGTGGTGCGCGGGCCGCAGAGCGCGCTCTACGGGCTGAACGCCATCGGCTCGGTGGTCCACATCATCACCCGCCGGCCAACCGGGCCGCTGGAGACGCGCGGGGCGATTGAAGGCGGCAGCTTCGGCACGGCCCGCGGCTCGCTGGGCGCCGGCGGCCGCCAGGGGCGCTTCGGATGGAGCTTCGACCTGATGCGCCACTCCAGCGACGGCGTGGTGGCCAACGACGACTATCGCAACGAGGCCGGCTCGTTCCGCCTGGAGTACGAGATGGCGCCCGCCGCCCGCCTGCGCTACTCGCTGCTGGCCGACGCCAACGAGGTCGGCACGCCCGGGCCCTTCCGCCTGGCGCCGGTGGACCTGGTGACTCGCGGCAAGGAGAACTCCTACGTTCACGGCCTCGAGTTCGAGGCGCAGCGCGGCCGCCTGCTCCAGCGGCTCACCGGCAGCTATTACGCCGACCGCCTCGGCTACGAATCGCCGTTCGGCCCCTGGCGCACCCGCCAGGCGCGCGCCGGCCTGGGAAGCGAAACGCAGGTGACCTTGAGCGAGACCGATGCCGTGGCCTTCGGCTTCGAATACCAGCGGGAGCGCTTCCGCAACACCTACA
>Ga0315282_10009960_pt1 | contig 15017 bp, 14 predicted proteins | sample YL17G07_20_MG_FD_203693 | JGI IMG/M metagenome (GOLD analysis project Ga0315282, IMG submission 203693) | Sediment microbial communities from Yellowstone Lake, YNP, Wyoming, USA - YL17G07_20 | ecosystem: Environmental > Aquatic > Freshwater > Lake > Sediment | place: USA: Wyoming | collected... | reverse complement strand
GTACACAACGGCGTTTCTGACGCCTGATTACGTAGCTTTTTGTAAAGGAGCACCGAGGACATTTATGTCGTTTTGTCATGCCACCACCCTATCATAGTCGGTGGCTCGAATGGTACTTTACCCTACTTTATAAGGTCTTGGATGGTCGTTTCTCTCTTTCCTTTTAATCTCCCAGACTCCTTATATGTAATCGGAATTACCACAAAACATCTTTCACCATGTCTTGAATAGTCATCGAATCATAACCATTGAAATTGTTAAAAATACCTTCCTATTTATAAAGTTAGTGGTCTTATCGGCTAAACTGTGATAGCCCAGTCTTCAGCAAATGCATATCTATGGGATTCATCCAAATAGATAAAGGACACGGAGAAAAAGGGTATTGGTCTTTTGCTATTGTGTCCAATTTTTCCTCTGGAAGTTCTGCCTGCAGTTTTCTCATCGCTACACTTTAATTAGTGCTTATTGGAGTTCTATTAGTTTTTTTTATCATCTTCAGTTAAGACTTAGACTAACACAATGAGGTTTTGGTTTCTAACTAAAAGAAAAGACAAGAATTAAACATGAAATCCCGATAAAAAGATATGGCAAATAGGATAAAAAAGCAAGATTGAAAAAGGGGAGAATAGAAGTCATTACATTGACATAAAAGTATAAATTTGCTACATTCTTTAAATGAAAACAATTTTTATCAATTATCTTGATTGGGGAGAGGATTATTACCCAAATGGCAGGTACATTTAAGTCAATTGAAATCAATAAAATCCTGTAATATTAAATGAAAATTCTTCTTGTTAATACTTACCATTTTCGGGGCGGCGGCGACAGCACCTATACCTTTAACCTTGCAGATTTGCTGCGTAACAAAGGACACGAAGTAGCCTTTTTTGCCATGAAAGATGTTCGTAATTTACCTGATCCTAATGAAGATCTCTTTGTTAGTTATATAGATTTTCGGGAGAGATACCAGAATAAAAATATTGCAAATGGGATCCAAGTGCTGGCAAGAGCTATATATTCGACAGAAGCCAGGCATAAGTTTAAACAACTACTTGAGCGTTTTTCGCCAAATATAATCCATTTACAGAATCTACACGCCCACATAACTCCCTCCATTATTTTCGAAGCAAAAAAACAAAAAATTCCTGTAGTCTGGACATTACATGATTTTAAACTGATTTGTCCCAATTCCCATTTCTTGATAGATGCTACTGGTCAGATCTGCGAAGCATGTAGCAAGATAGGATACTATATGCCTTTTTTAAAAAAATGTAAAAAAAACTCTTTTTTAGCCAGCGGTATGGCAGCTTTGGAAGCCGTCAGTCACAGGCTCATGGGAATTCAAGAGAAAGTGGACTTGTTTCTTCCGCCGAGTCTTTTTTTAAGAAACAAATTCATTGAACGAGGCTTTTCACCTAAAAAGGTGCGTCACCTTCCACACTTTGTGCCAGAACAGCTTTTTTGCAAGAATGGAATGGATCAAGGCTATATCTTTTTTTTTAGTAAATTGGAAGTAATCAAAGGTATACGCATCCTCCTGAAAGCCTGCCGATTAATGCCAAACACTAATGTTGTGATGGCCGGGGGAGTAGAGGAGCCCTTAAAAAGTATGTTGGCTACATCGCTGCCGCCCAATGTTCAATATGTTGGGATAAAATATGGAGAAGAATTAAGGCAGCTTTTATTCAATGCAAGAGCAGTTGTACTTCCCTCCCTATGGTATGAGAACCAGCCATCCTGCATCATGGAGGCTTTTGCTGCAGGAAAACCAGTTATTGCTTCTGACATAGGTGGGATGACTGAATTAATTAATCATGGCGAGAAAGGCCTCCTTGTGCCACCAGGTGATGTAAATGCTTTGGCAAGTGCTATGGAATGGATTTCGAAACACTCTGATGAAGCAAAAAAAATGGGGGAAGCAGCTCATGAATATGCATTAAAAGTCCATTCTGCAGAAAGTCATTACAAAAACCTCATGAATATTTACAAAGAGATCCTTCATTAATGGAAAGTGCCATTATTACCAATTATCGTTGTAATGCTCACTGTCAGATGTGTCACACATGGAAGTATCCTTCTGATCCCGCTGAGGAGCTCGCTCCTGAGATTATTGATAAAAGTCCGCCGGAGCTTAGGGAAAGGGTGGCAGCAGCAAAGGAATATGCTTTGTAAAAAACACAGGACGGAAAACATTATCAGGCACTTTTGAGAATCTATGGACAAGAAAGGAGCAGCGAATTAGACTAACCGGTTCTGTTATTACCACTTTTCGATGTAATGCCCAATGTCACATGTGCAATATTTGGAAACACCCTTCCATCGAGGATGAGGAGATAAAACCGGAAGTCATGGCCCGTTTACCGAATGGCATGGGACGCATCAATATCACAGGAGGGGAACCCATGCTCCGCGATGACATAGGGGAAATTGTGGACGTTTTGTATCCCAAAACCAAGGTGCTCGAAATCAGCACTAACGGTTTCTATACCGACAAAATCGTTCAGATTGCCAGAAAGTATCCCGATGTTCTAATCCGAGTAAGCACCGAAGGCCTGCCAAGCTTCAATGACCGCTTGCGCGGAACCCCGGATGGTTTTGACCATGCGCTGAGGACGATCCTGGAGTTGAAGAAAGCCGGGGCAAAAAACATTGGATTTGGTATTGTCATCTGTGACAAGAATGCCACAGAACTTCTCTATTTATATGAGTTGTGCTGTTATTTGGGCATTGAATTTGGGAACGCAACTATGCATAATTCATGGTATTTTCACAAATTAGATAATGTGATCGAAGACCGGGCCAAAGCGGTTGAATGGGTAAAACGTTATATAAAAGCACTCCTCACTTCTCCACGCACCCGGATTCTGGCCCGAATAAAGGATTGGTTGCGCGCATATTTCAACAAGAGCATATTGCGGATGATCGCCGGCGAGCGGGGATTCCGGCCGCCTTGTGTGGCAGGAACAGATATGTTCTTTTTAGATCCGTGGGGTAATATTCTGCCATGTAATGGTACGGATGAAAGATGGATTATGGGAAATCTTAAGGAAGAACCTTTTGAGCAGATATGGCGTAGTAAAAAAGCACAAGTGATTCGTACTCAAGTTCAACAGTGCCAAAAGACTTGCTGTTTTGTGGCGACAGAGCGGTTCGACATGGTAAGACGCCCGTGGCTACCGATCTTCTGGATACTGCGGAATAAAATCCGGCTGATGTTGGATATGGAGATGAATTTTTAGCCGAGGTTCCGATTTATGCGTATTGCCCAATTTGGCGTGAAGGGAATTCCATCCAAGGGTGGGGCTGAGCGAGTGGTGGAGGCCTTGGTGCGTTGCTTGTCAGGCCAGCACAGTTTCACTGTTTATTGTAATAAACGGTACGTTTCTCCCGAGGCTCAGGTGGCGGGGGTCAGTTTAGTGCGCATACCTACGGTGCCGGGAAAATACCTTCAGCCGGTTTGTCTTTTTATAGGATCCGCCTTTCATGCTTTGTTCAGAGGCCATTATGATTTGATTCACGTTCACAACGCTGAGGCTTGCTTCATAGTGCCTTTCCTTCGGCTTAGATACCGAGTAGTGGCCACTTCGCATGGACTGGCTTATGCCGTTGACAAATGGGGGCAATTGGACAAGGGATTGATTCGTCTCCTTGAGTATTTTTTTATCTGGTTTCCTAATGTGATGACCAGCGTGTCCCTACCGGTAGCGGAATACTATCGCAAAAAGTATCAACGGAATATCCGATATGTACCCAATGGAGTGGATACAGATGCCACTGTGAATATGGAGGCCGCGGAAACCAAGCTAAAAAGCAACGGGGTCAAGTCGCACTACATCCTTTTTGTCGCCGGGAGGCTAGATCCCATCAAAGGTTGCCATTTGTTGCTACAAGCGTACGAGCATATCAAGACGGAACGGCAGCTCGTGGTGGTGGGAGGTATGTCCACCCTGCCCAAGTATGGGCAGGCACTTCGCAAATTCGCTTCGGCGATGGTCCGGTTTGTTCCTTTCATTGAATCCAGAGCCGAACTGTTTGGCATAGTGCGCGGCGCCTGTTTATTTGTTTTTCCGTCCACGGTGGAAGCCATGTCCATGATGTTGCTGGAGGTCGCTTCTTTGGGAGTGCCCATCCTTTGTAGCGATATTCCCGCCAACACTGCAATCTTGCCCACCCAAGCCAAATATTTCCGGTCTGGAGAAGTGAATGATTTGGCCGAAAAACTGCATTGGTCATTGGAACATCCTGAAGCGATGGCCGAACTTGGGCGGCAAGCAAAAGTATGGGTCAAAGAGAAATTCTCTTGGGAAGTGATTGCAGAAGAATATAATCAAGTCTACCAAACCACTGTGGAACAAACGTGAACTACTTCAGCCATCCCTCCGCTTTGGTGGAGTCCGAAAACATTGGCTCAGCTACCCGCATCTGGGCTTTTGTTCACGTGCTCAAAGGTGCTGAGATTGGCGCTGATTGCAATATTGGCGAATGTTGTTATATTGAAAGTGACGTGAAAGTAGGCAATGAAGTGGTCATTAAAAATGGAGTATCTCTCTGGTCGGGACTGCAGGTGGAAGACCGGGTCTTTATCGGACCAAACGTCTCGTTCACCAATGATCGCATTCCAAGGGCAAAGGTATTTCATGAGCATTACGAGGAAACTCTCGTGAGGGAAGGGGCCAGTATCGGGGCAAACGCGACAATTCTCTGCGGAATCACTCTGGGAAGCTGGTGTGTGGTTGGCGCCGGAAGTGTCGTGACTCATACGGTTCCGGACTTTGGTTTGGTTTACGGGAACCCTGCGCAATTGCGCGGCTGGATTTGCACATGCGGCAAGCCGCTCCCCCTCGAAGTTGATGGAGAGGGACAAGCTCAATGCATGTGCGGCGAAGTCTATATTATTTCTCGTGGTCAATTAAGGAGACAATCGTAAGGATCTTGCTTAATACAGACACATTACACATAAACCCCTTCTTATTGGTATAATCGAAAGATCGTTTGATGAGCATAGAAACTTCTGAGGAATGTGAACTGACAAAGGAACTGACCGGGAATAGAAACTACATTGAAGACACGACAGGAAATGGTGAGGAACTTTGGCAGAATGTAGACAGGGTCTTAGAACGCGGAGGACAAGTGTGGGTGCGCTCTCCATTGCTGGAAGGACTCCTCGATCAATTGGGGGTTTCTATCGGGGGACAACGTTGGCTACTGATAGAAAAATATCCCGAAGAAAGATATGGTTTATTTTTTCGTCTGAGAGATATTGTGTTTACCTTGCTTGCCTTAATCTTTCTTTCACCTCTTTTTATCTCCTTGGTAATCTTGGTTAAAGCCACCTCCTCGGGTCCTGTGTTCTATAAGACCCACGTCATTGGAAAGGGAAAACGGAGGTTTGTTTGGCGAAAGTTTCGATCCATGCAGGTGGTTTCCGATACGGATGATTTTGAACGGCGGTATAAAGAATTTTGTGACTATGTGGAGGGCAAACGAAATAGTAGTTCAACGAATGCACCCGTGAAGGTTATTGATGAGGAACGTGTCACCCCAATAGGACGGTTTCTTCGAAAATATAGCATAGATGAATTACCTCAGCTCTGGAATGTACTGGCTGGTCAAATGTGTTTAGTTGGCCCCAGACCTTGTCTTCCATATGAAGCTGCATATTTTAGTGGCTGGCGAGAGGGGCGTTTTAAAGTAAAGCCGGGGTTAACCGGGATATGGCAGGTGTTTGGACGTGGACGGGTTGGGTTTGATGAAGCTGCTGCGTTGGACAGATATTATGTTTACAGGCGCTCTTTTTTGTTTGACCTGTATCTAATGATAAAAACCATAGGGGTAGTTTTAACGGGAGCAGGGGCAAAGTAGAATGCAAGATAAGATAGATATAGCCATAGTTGGGGCAGGTTATTGGGGACCAAATTTGATCCGGAACTTTATGACAATCGACGAGTGCCAAGTAATATGGGTTTGTGACTTGAAACCAGGGCGGCGACAATATATTCAGGAGCGTTTTCACGGGATACCAGTGATCGATTCTGTGGATACAATCCTGAAGGATGAAAGAGTAGCAGCTGTCGTAGTGGCAACTCCGGTGTCAACTCACCATGAGATCGCACTATCAGCTTTGCATGCTGGAAAGCACATCTGGATTGAGAAGCCGCTCGCGGATTCTGTAGCAAAGGCAGATGAACTTGTGAAAGAAGCTGCCTCGAGAGAACGAGTCCTCTTTACTGACCATCTTTTCGTTTACAATCCAGCCATTAAAAAGGCAAAAGAGATTATCGCGCAAAGTGGAATTGGTAACCTTTGTTATGCTGAATCAGGTAGGGTAAATCTTGGACCGCCAGCATCTGAAGTAGATGTGCTCTGGGATTTAGCTACTCATGATTTGGCGATTACCTATTACCTTTGGGGGAAAAGGCCTGCTGAGGTTGTGGCGTATGGCCGACGTTTTCAGCACCCTACATTATTGGATATGGCGTTCATTCATCTCCATTTTGACGACGGAAGCACAACGGTTCACCATGTGAGTTGGCTCTGTCCTGAAAAGACAAGGAGATATTTTGTGGCAGGCAAAAAAGGGAGTCTGTTCTTCGATGACACTCAAGCCGAGAAAAAGTTACGTTTCATAGATCAGGGCGTGGATAGCCGAATCGGGACCCAGGACGACGACAGCAAAGAACTTTTTTACAAACCAGGAGAGGTCCGCTTTCCCGAATATGAACAGACAGAGCCTCTACGAACTGCATGCGAGCATTTTCTGTATTGCATCCGGAATAGAGAAAAACCCCGGGCCGATGGAGATGCAGGACTTGCCGTTATAGAAATGCTTGAGGCTGCTGAGCGCTCCATAACAGAGGGTTCAAAACCAGTAACATTAAATACTTCTCCTGACTATTAACAGTTATAGATTTTTTTAATCGTAATTTATTGACTTTAAAAAAGATAAAAGGTATCATTAATATACGATAAGATTAATGAAGTCTTATATTTGGAGGGCTGTCTGAAATGATAAAAAAGCTTGTCATTCTATTTACCTTTGGATTCACGATAACACTTTTTTGTTACCTTTTATCTCCCCTTCCCTGCTACTCAGAAATAACCTTCACCGATGTGACGAGCCAAGCAGGCGTGGCTTATAACCCACAAACAACTTGGGGATGCAGCTTTGCTGATATTAATAATGATGGATATATAGATATATTTATACCCAATCACTTTTGGGGCAATCCATTTTTATATCTCAATAATGGTGACGGCACCTTCTCGGAGGTTGCCTCACTCTATGGATTATTGAGAAGTGACCTAGTGCCACCAGATCTTACAGACAATGAAACTAACGACTTTCATGGAAACGGATGGGGTGATTTTGATAACGACGGGGATGTAGACCTCTATATAGCCTGTGGAGCAGCTGGCGGAGTAAAAAATACGCCAAAATATAATCATTTGATAAGAAATGATGGTGCAACTTTTACCCAGATTACAGATGAAGCCGGAGTTAATGATGAATGGGGAAGAGGAAGGACCCCTGTCTGGGCTGATTATGATAATGATGGATATCTTGACCTCTTGGTGACTGACGTTGATCGACCAGATGCTCCCAGTCGTTTGTTTCGCAATAATGGAAATGGAACTTTTGATGATGCCACGCAAGCTGCGGGTCTTTATGATCTGCTGAATGAAAAAGCAAAAGATAAAAAGGGGTTCAGTGCTGCAGTTTTTGGAGATTATGATCAGGATGGCGATGCTGATCTCTTTATGACTGCAAGTTACTTAGGTCCCCCTCTCATATTCAGGAATAACGGAAATGGAACCTTCACCGATGTGACAAGCGAGTCAGGTATCAATATAAATTCGACAGAATGGCAATACGGGTCAGGAATTGTTCTGGGTGACTATGATAATGATGGCGACTTAGATCTCTTCATTACGCAAGGGGTAGATCAACAGGCTATTGATTGTAATGATGGCACCCCAGCCTGTAATAATTCCATTCCCATACCTTATATAAAATACTGGACTTCTCTTCCGAGTGCTACGAGTGAACAATATATAGATTTCAAAACAACCGGCAATCAGGTGACATTTAATATTGGCTTATATGGTTATTATATGGACAAGTCTATTGTCTTTGTCGGCCAGGACTGCCAGAATCCTTCTATTCTGCCATTTACCTTGAACGAAGGGGAAGCCTATGGAGAGCCCCAGGATTGCCCGGATGTAGTATATCGGATTTGGCAAGATGAGGTCGATAAAATATGGCACATCCACATGAAACAAAGTGTGAATTTTCCAAACATAAATAACAACCGTACCGGATGGATCACCGGCAATGGTACGTTTTACGAAGTGGCTACCAATCTAACAACGAGATGGAATATAGGAAACAAATACAGGAGCTTCCTTTACAGGAATAATGGGGATAGAACCTTTACGGATGTAACTCTGCAAGCTTTTGGCGTAATAAATAAGGGATGGAGTTCTTCAGTGGCATGGGCTGACTTCGATAATGATGGCTATCTTGATCTTTATGTTGTTAATTTCGAGCCTTTCGACTTCGCCCCGAATTCATTCTACCATAACAATGGGAATGGTACATTCACAGAGATCGCTGCCAGTGCAGGAATAACAGGGACGGTAACTGGCAGAGGAGATATAGCCATAGTTGGCGATTACAATAATGATGGTTTTTTAGACATCTTTCTCACGAATAGCCAAAGTTTAGGTATCTTTGGAAACTATGGTCCTTATATCCTTTATAAGAATAATGGGAATAATAACAACTGGTTGGAGATAAAAACCAGAGGAACCTTAAGTAACAGGGACGGCATAGGTGCTAAAGTATGGGTAACAACAGGGGATAGGACTCAATTTCGGGAACAGAATGGGGGAACTACCCTCTTTGGTCAGAATAGCACTATCCTCCATATTGGTCTGGGTTCTTCCTCTGTCATTGACCGTTTGAAAGTAGAATGGCCGAGCGGCAAGTCCCAGGAGCTTTCTAATGTTAGTGTAAATCAAATCCTTACTCTAATTGAACCAGGGGTTAGCTGGAGTGATGTTATCTCTGCCTATAATGAGTATGTTTCCGGGACAAAGACCTGGGGAGAAGTAATTTCCACCTATCAATTATACGTCAAAAGTCAACCTTAGCTATCAGGTTTTGAAGATCCCCGGATTTCACCTCCCAATATCATTGAGAAAAATATTTTGATCACGCTATTAGAAAAGAGGGAGGGCATGCGTATCTTAGTCACCGGTGGAGCAGGGTTCATTGGTTCACATACTGTCGACGGACTTCTAAACAAAGGTCATCAGGTCCGAGTCCTGGACAGCTTGGAAAAGCCTGTCCATAGAACAGATAAACCGGATTACCTCCCTCATGAAGTTGAGTTCATCAAAGGGGATGTCAGGAACAGGGGGGATTTGGAACAGGCATTAAAGAACATAGAGATTATTTTCCATTTCGCTGCCTACCAGGATTATCTTACCGACTTTAGTAAATTCTTCTCTGTAAACAGTGTTGGTACTGCCTTGCTCTATGAGCTGATTGTGGAGAAATCGCTGCCAGTAAAGAAAGTAGTTGTAGCCTCTTCTCAGGCGGTCTGTGGAGAGGGTAAATATCGTTGTGATGAACATGGTGTTTTTTTTCCAAAGATCAGGAGCTCAGAACAATTGGAACAGGGACAATGGGAAATCACCTGCCCACACTGCAAAAGAAATGCTGTTCCTCAAACCACGGAGGAAGACGTAATAAATCCTCAAAACCAATATGCCATCTCCAAATATTCACAGGAATTGATCGCCCTCAACCTTGGAAGAAGGTATCACATTCCCACAACGGCCTTGCGTTACTCAATTGTTCAGGGTCCGAGGCAATCTTTTTACAATGCCTATTCCGGAGCCTGCCGGATTTTTTGTTTGAGTGCATATTTTGACCGTAAGCCTCCGATTTACGAAGATGGAATGCAATTGCGAGATTATGTTAATATTGAAGATGTAGTCAGGGCTAATCTACTGGTAATGGATGATCCCCGGGCTGACTATCAGGTTTTCAATGTGGGTGGAGGAAAGAGGTATACCGTTTTAGAACTTGTCCAGGTTGTAGCAAAAACATTTAGGAAGAAATTCGAACCCGAAATCACGTGGGAATTTCGGTTTGGAGATACACGTCATATAATTTCATCTATTGCTAAATTAAAAACTTTAGGGTGGGAGCCCAAGAATTCTGTGGAGAAGAGTGTTAAAGACTATTACGAATGGTTGAAAAGTCGAGCAGTAACCGAAGATATCCTCGATTACACTGAAAAAAGGATGAAGGAAGTTAAAGTTGTAAGAAGGAAATTAACGTAGGGAAGGATGGAGAGAAAATTTATCGTAACACCTGTCTAAATAATTAAGGAAAATATGGGGTTAATAAAAAATATTATTTTTAGGATTCTGGTTAATTCAGGATTGTATCCTCATATTTTTTTCACTCGTAACTGTTTTAAAATATATGAATTTGAAGAGCTGCAAAGAGGCATCGAATTCTCAGCCGATGAAGTGATCCTTGATTACGGTTGTGGAGATGGTTTGCAAACATTGCTTCTTGGAAAGCGATGCAAAAAGGTGATAGGAATAGATATTTCACAACATTCTATAAATAATGCAAAACGCCTATCGCGATTTACGGGAAAAAGAATCAACAGTGAGTTTAAATGTGTAAAGATTGAAAATGCTTATTATACAAATGAATACTTCGACAAGATTTTTAGTTTCTGTGTAATCGAGCACATCCCCAACTATAAAGGAGTATTAAGAGAGGCATATCGAATCTTAAAGAAAAACGGACAGCTGATATTTTCAGTTGATACATTGGAGAATGTTGAAGATACTAACTTACGAGAAACACATAGAAAACGCCATAGTGTAGAAAATTACTTTCAAAAATTCGAATTAAAAAATATTTTGGAACAGATAGGGTTCAAAAGCATTAATATGTATCCTATCTGTAAAAGCAACTATGCTAAGCAAATCTTTCTCAGAAGAAATAAAAAAGTAACTAATAAATTTCAATATGGTTTCTTGCTATCTATTCTTTCATATATGATTCTTCGTTATAAAGAACGGAGATGCGCTTATACAGAACGTGGATTATTTTTAGTCATAAAATGTGTTAAATAAACAGGAACCGTGTCATTAGGATGAAGGCGTTTCTTTTAGCAGCCGGAAAAGGAAGAAGACTCCAGCCAATCACTGAACATATGCCTAAGTGCTTAGTTCCACTCAACGGCAAACCGATACTTCAGATCTGGCTTGAATTGTGCTCCCGATATGGAATTGATGAGGTACTTATCAATATCCATCACTTCCAAGATATGGTGAGAGATTTTATCAATCATTTATCATTGGATCTCAAGATTACTCTCTTCTATGAGGAAAAATTGTTGGGCAGCGGGGGAACGGTCCGGGCCAACTACGATTTTGCAAAGAATGAAGAAAAATTCTTCATTTTCTATGTTGACAATCTTACGAACGTGAATCTTTCTCAGATGATCCACTTTGATAATGCTCACCAAGGTGTTCTGACCATGGGTCTGTTCCGTACTGATTTACCTGAAACATGTGGTATCGCAGAGGTTAACGAAAACTCTCTCATTATAGGATTTGAAGAAAAGCCGAAAAAACCCAAGAGTAACTTGGCTAATGCGGGGATATACCTGGCAAGGGCACAGATATGGGATTATATTCCCCAGCAAGAATTTATTGATTTTGGTTTTGACATCCTCCCTAGACTTGTAGGTAAAATGTATGGTTATGAGATTAAGGAGTTCCTGATGGATATAGGGACGATAGAAAACTATCAAAAGGCACAGGAAACGTGGAGAGAAACAGTTTAAATTTTATTTGAGAGGCCAGATATGAAGGCAACTAAAGATTATTTAAATGCAATCAGTGGGATTCTTAGAAATCTCCCCCTTACCAAAATCGAACAGATTATGGAACTTATCTACAAAACGTATTTGAATGATCGTTTTATCTTTCTCTTGGGAAACGGCGGAAGTGCAGCCACTGCTTCTCACCTTGCCTGTGATCTGGGTAAAGGTACTGTAGCCCCTGGCGAAAAAAGAATGAAGGTTTTATCTCTTACCGATAATCTTCCCTTGATAACAGCATGGGCAAACGACACGGACTATGAACACATCTTCGCCGAACAGCTTGCCCACTTTGTATCTTCCGGTGATCTTGTCGTGGGTATCAGCGGGAGCGGCAAATCCAAAAATGTACTCAATGCACTTCATTTGGCTAAGGAGTACGGAGCAACAACGGTTGGGCTCACCGGTTTTGATGGTGGGGAGATGAAGGATCTCGTTGACTATTACCTAATCGTACCGAGCAACAATATGCAACAGATTGAGGATTGTCATTTGATTATCACCCATCTGATCTTTTCTCTCTTGAGAGACAGGATTGCAACAGCTCAAATGAGGACATTTCGATAATATTGTGCAACATTTCTGCAAGTGAGGTAATCAGGTGGAAGTATTAGTTACCGGAGGTGCAGGATATATTGGTTCTATATGTGTGGAACAGCTTCTCAGTCAAGGACATCAAGTGGTCGTGATTGATAATCTGCAGGAGGGTCACAAAGAAGCTGTCATGCAACAAGCGACGTTCTATGAAGGAGATTATGGAGATAAGTCTTTATTAAGAACTATATTCACACAGCACAGGATTGAGGTGGTTTTTCATTTTGCCGGTGAGACCACGATTGAGTTTTCTATGACCAATCCCACCCTTTACTTCCACAATAATTTAGTTAACGGTATTTCCCTCTTGAATGTTATGCTGGACTTTAGATGTAAGGATATTATTTTCTCATCAACTGCTGCAACATTTGGTGAACCAGAATATCTCCCCGTTGATGAGATGCATCCTCAGCGCCCTATTAATGCATATGGTGAGTCAAAATTGATGTTTGAAAAGGTGCTGGAGTGGTATCACAGAGCATATGGTTTAAGGTTCAATATCTTTAGATATTTTAATGCTGCAGGTGCATCTGAGAGACTTGGTGAGGACCATATTCACGAGTCACACCTTATTCCACTTGTCCTCAAAGCTGCACTTCGAGAAAGGGATAAGACAAAACAGGAATCTGAAACAAAGGATTTTAATCCTGTTCGAAACCTTATTTACCCCAAAATGCTTTCGATTTTTGGGCATGATTATGAGACCAAAGATGGCACATGTATCCGAGATTACATCCATGTAATTGACTTGGCACAAGCACACATTCTGTCAATCGAAAATTTAGAGAAGAGACCGAATGCCAACTACAATCTCGGAAACGGCCAGGGATTTAGTGTGTTGGAAGTCATTGAGACTTCAAAAAAAATAACTGGCATTGATATCCCTTACCAATTTGCAGATAGAAGGCCAGGAGATCCTGCAATTTTGATAGCCAGTTCTGAAAAGATTAAAAAAGAGTTAAAATGGGAAACGAAGTATCGTGATTTAGAAACAATAATAAAAACGGCATGGGAATGGCATTATAAACATCCACAAGGTTATACTCTATAGATAGTCTGCAACTTGCGTATTTTTCTGGTTGTTTTCTCTTTTCTCCCTTTTTCCCACGCACCCGAAAGAATCTCTGGTAAACAATACCTTTCCTAAAGAGGAAGATGAAAATATCCGAAAGTATAAATAAGTAGAAATATGTGATAAGCTGTTATTAATGTGACAAATATAATACTTTTAAGAAAGGATAAAAAGAATACTGATGATTCACAATAAGAAGGTTGTTGTAGTCCTTCCAGCCTACAATGCTGCCAAGACTTTAGAGGCAACCTACAATGAGATTCCCCATGATATTGTGGACGAGATTGTACTTGTAGATGACGCGAGTTCAGATAATACCTCAGAAATTGCTAAAAAACTTAAGATAAACACCTATATTCACCTTAACAATACGGGGTATGGGGGTAACCAAAAGACTTGTTACCGAGAAGCCCTGAAAAAAGGTGCAGATGTTGTTGTAATGCTCCACCCTGACTATCAATATACCCCCAAGTTACTTACTGCACTGGCCTCCATGGTTGCAGTCGGGGAATTCGACATTGTGTTAGCCTCGAGAATCATCGGAAAAGGAGCCATTGAGGGTGGAATGCCTCTTTATAAGTACTTATCAAACCGATTCTTAACCTTGATTGAAAACATTCTGATAAATCAAAAACTTTCTGAATATCATACAGGTTATCGTGCATTTAGTCGTGAGGTTCTGGTGAAATTACCCCTTGAAGAAAATTCTGATGATTTTGTTTTTGATAATGAAATCTTGGTTCAGGCTGTATATTTCGGTTTCAGGATTGGGGAGATTTCGTGTCCGACAAAATACTTTGAAGAGGCCTCATCCATTAATTTCAAAAGGAGTGTCGTTTATGGTATCGGTGTGTTAACTACTGCCTTAAAATATTTTTTCCAAAAAATTGGTCTGGCTAAATTCGCAATCTTTGACGAGAAGGGAAAACATCTCATAATTGAATAAAATCTTTTGATAATGTAGAAGTAATTTTTTTATCAGTTAGACTTTGTATTCATACCCCTATAGAACCCCCACCATAGCTTATTTTAGTTGCAATACCCAATAAAAGTGATATAAGGAGATTGTAACGGCAAAAGAGAATTAAGGCCAATAACTTAGTAGTGCCTTAACATATATAGAGAAGATACCCGTGTTCAGAAAGAAAGAGAGGTATCTTCGCAGGGAGTATTGAGATAGCTCCTATCAGCCTATGTGCTGGTGGGGGCTTTTCGTTTTTTAAGGAGGGATTGCTATGAAAAAGATCTTTTTTATTATACTCCTCATACGGTTAACCATTCTATTTACATCCTCGAAAATCTCATCATAAATGCGGAGGTTCCCTAAGTGCGTTGCTCAGGTGAAGTTGGCTCTGTCAGGAGATGAAAGCATCAAATCTGACATAGAAAGTTACATCAAAGGAGAACTGCGCTCAATAGGAGATGTCGTTATG
>Ga0315282_10009959_pt1 | contig 15017 bp, 19 predicted proteins | sample YL17G07_20_MG_FD_203693 | JGI IMG/M metagenome (GOLD analysis project Ga0315282, IMG submission 203693) | Sediment microbial communities from Yellowstone Lake, YNP, Wyoming, USA - YL17G07_20 | ecosystem: Environmental > Aquatic > Freshwater > Lake > Sediment | place: USA: Wyoming | collected... | reverse complement strand
TTTAGTTTTAGGTGTACTGAACTTAGGTGGCGACCAAACGCAGGCACGCTTAAAAGATGTCACCTTCGCCGGCAAAGATAAGATAATGCACCTGAATCTACGCAAGGATGTTGCTTTCGAAGAGACTAAATTTTTGGGTTTGCGGGATAGATATTTTTGTGCCATTATTGAACCCGGTTCAGATATTTACACTGGCTTTATTAAGAAGATTAATTCACGGGAGTTTGAAATTGGCTTAAGCACGAAAGAATTTGTGCTCGCACCTAATCAGCAGATGCAATTTAAATTCAATATCTACTTGGGACCACAAGAGTTACGGCAAATCACCAATATTAAACCCGAGTGGACAGCGGTGATGTATTACGGCACTTTTGATTTTATTGCCCAGTTACTTTTAAAAGTATTAGATTTTATATTTGGTTTAGTGCACAACTGGGGCACCACAATTGTAATCTTAAGTTTTTTAATTTATATGATCCTTTATCCTCTTACCTTAAAGCAGATGCGGTCAATGAAACAAATGCAGGCGTTGCAGCCACGCATAGAAGAATTAAGAAAGATTTATAAAGATAATCCGCAAAAGCTCAATACCGAGATAATGGGATTATACCGCGAATATAAAGTAAATCCATTTAGTGGCTGCTTGCCTCTCGTCTTGCAAATACCTGTATTTTTTGCTCTCTATCAAGTGCTCTTACGTTCTGTAGCTTTAAAGGGCGCTAAGTTTTTATGGATAAAAGACCTGTCTTCGCCGGACCGTTTATTTACCCTGCCGGCATCTCTACCGTTTTTAGGTAACGAAATTAATCTATTACCTATATTAATGACCATAGGTATGTTTATTCAGCAGAAATTCTCAATGACCGCAACCAGCGCTGGTTCTGCAGAGCAACAAAAATTAATGATGATTTTATTTCCGCTTATGTTTGGTTTTATTTTCTATCATATGCCTTCGGGTTTAGTCTTGTATTGGTTTATTAATAGCACGCTTATGCTTTTATATCAGTTGAGGATTAGCCGGCAAAAATGACGCATAAATTCAGCATTGAAGTGGAAGCCAGTACCGTAGAAGAGGCGATAAAGAAGGCCTTAAAACAATTGAAAGTACCACGATCTAAAGTCAAAATAGAAGTTCTTTCCGATGAAGAAAAAGGGCTTTTTGGTATGCCCGGAGCAAAGCCCGCCAAAGTAAGAGTAAGCACAATAAAAGATTCCGCCCAAGGCGGATCCGCCTGTGGCGGAAAAGAAAATGCTTGACATTTCTTTTATTTTTAAGATAATAAATATAAAATATTGAGGTTGGATAAGGCATTGTTCCGCGTGAAAATGTCTCAATTGGAACACTTATTCTGTGTAGATTAGCATGTTAAGTCCTTGGTATGTAACAGGTTTTTGTGATGGCGAAGCAGCTTTTACTTATTGTAGATCAGGCGGGACATTTGGTTTATATTTTGCAATCAAACAAAGAGAAGACAACCGGCAGATAATTGAAGATATCCGGGAATATTTTAATTATATAGGGAATATATACAGAGGTAAAGAGGCTTCACCTACCAAAAACAGCGGCTTTACAAAGGCTAGTGCCTATTATCGCGTTACAAGGATTAGCGAACTTAAGGTTGTTGTTGACCATTTTGATAAATATCCTTTACAAAGCAAAAAGAAAGAAGAAGCGTATCAAGCATGGCGTCAGATGGTTATACATAAATTAGAAAATTATCGCGATATAGATTACGACAAACTGAGAGCATTAGCAGAAAAGCTTTCTAGCTTGAATTCCCAAAGCCGAGCTTTTAAGGTGCATACGAAATAATGGGTAAGATAATCAGTATTTGCAATCAAAAAGGAGGCACAGGTAAAACTACCTCTGCCATTAATTTAGCTACTTATTTGGCCTTGGCAGAGAAAAAAGTTTTACTCATGGATTTAGATCCCCAGGCAAATGCTACCAGCGGCTTAGGTATAAATAAACACAGTATAAAGAAGAGTACCTACCATGTTCTTTTGGAGGAGTTGGACATTAAAGAAATATTACAGCCTACCGCGGTTAATAATCTTTCTTTAGCCCCTTCTAATCTGGACCTTACGGGCGCTGAGGTAGAGTTAGTAGGGATGCTGGGGCGGGAATATAGATTAAAAAAAGCTTTGGATAAAGAACGGGAAAATTTCGATTTTGTGATTATTGATTCACCCCCTTCTTTAGGGCTGCTCACCATCAATGCTTTATGCGCCTCTGATTCTATAATTATACCCGTGCAATGTGAATATTATGCTTTAGAAGGATTGACGCAACTGGTTCATACTATTAAACTTATAAAAGATAATCTTAACTCAAACTTGGCCATTGAAGGAGTAGTACTTACTATGGCAGATTATCGCACTAACCTGACCAAAGAGGTTATTCAGGAAACGAGGGCTTATTTTAAAGAAAAAGTTTATGCTACAGTTATACCCAGAAATATACGTTTAACTGAAGCGCCAAGTTTTGGGAAACCCGTGGCTTTATACGATAAAGAATCCATTGGCGCTCAGAAATATGAGCAGTTAAGTAAGGAGATTTTGGGAATGCCGATTCCCATTAATACGATGCCAGAAGGAGAAGTAGAATGGAAAGAAAAGCCTTAGGAAAAGGAATAAGTGCTTTAATCCCGAGCAAGGAGCCAGAACCCACAAAACACGAAGAGGTTCTTTCTCTTAAATTAGAGCAAATCAGGCCTAGCCCTTTTCAGCCACGCGTAGATTTTGATAATCAAAGCATGGAGGAATTAACTCAGTCGATTAAGGAAAAGGGAGTGATTCAGCCAGTCCTGGTAAGACGTAGTGGCGACTTCTATGAATTAATTGCCGGGGAGAGAAGATTCCGTGCTGCTAAATTATTGAGTTTAAAAGAGATACCGGCTATTGTCAAAAATGTAGAGGACCGTGATTCTTTGGAGATAGCCTTAATCGAGAATATCCAAAGGCAGTCTCTGAACCCCATTGAGGAGGCGCATGCTTATCAATTCCTCATTGATAAATTTCAAGTGACACATGAGAAGATTAGTGCTGTTTTAGGAAAAGCCAGGGTCTCTGTTACGAACATTTTGCGATTATTGAACTTACCAGCAGAAATTCAAGATGAGATTAAAAAAGGTCGCATCTCTTTTGCGCATGGCCGAGCACTCTTAGAGATAGAAGACCTGAATCAACAGCGCCGATTAGCTTCGGAGATTATCTCTAAGGAATTGTCTGTCAGAGAACTAGAGAATTTAATCAAAAGCCAACGAAAAAAACTGCCTAAGCGTAAAATTGGCCAGAGCATACGCGAGCCTTATGTAGCAGTATTGGAGGAGGAGTTACAACATATATTGGCTACTAAAGTCAGAATTAGCAAGAGAAAAAAGAGGGGCCATATTCTCATTGAGTTTTATTCTCAAGAGGACTTAGATAGGATTGTGAAGATACTAAGAGGAGGTTCGCAATGACGAATCAGGCAACCCTAATTCTTATCAAACCCGATGGCCTGAAAAAATCTTTAACCGGCAATATCTTAACCCGATTGTCTGAAACAAAACTGGAAATTGTTGCCGCAAAAATTGCGCGCGTATCTAAAGAATTAGCAGAGGAGCACTACCGCCACCTTAAGGACAAACCATTTTTTGAAGATATAATAAAATATATACGCGGGGAGCTGCATAATCGACACAAGGTTATGGCACTCGTTTATTGGGGGGAGGATGCCATTACAAAATGCCGGCAACTTGCAGGTAGCACTAATCCTGAGGAAGCAGAATCCACAAGTATCCGCGGTTCTTACGGCAGGATAACTACATCCGGAGTTTATGAAAATGTTATACACGTATCTTCCGACGAGAAAGAGGCTGAGAGAGAAATCAAACTCTGGTTTCAGCCCGACGAGGTGATAGTAAGTTTATATCCTACTAAAGACGTGGTTGAGAAAGAGAAGAAGATAAAAGCCTGGGGCTAGCCCAGCAAGGGCACACCCAACAATCCTATATGTTGGGGTGTTAGAAGGGGAACTAAGATGAAGAGCATGACTGGTTTTGCAGGCAAAGAGATAGCAATTGTGCCTTTCGGGAAAATCTTTCTGGAGATACGCACCACCAATCATAAATATTTGGAAACGGTCTTTCACTTGCCGGTGGGGTTTTTGTCTTTAGAGGATAAGATCAAAAAAGAGATTGAAGCAAGAATTAAGAGGGGCAGGGTAGTTTGTGTGATGAATATCTTGGGCGCGCCTGCGAATTCGATTTTTGTCGATAATCGATTGTTGAGAAATTATATTTCAACGCTAAAGAACATACTGAAACAAGCCGGCATTAAAGAGGAAATCCGCCTGGATACATTAATACATTTACCGGGGGTTTTATCCTTGGCCGAAGACAGGCGCTCTAAGACCAAAATCTGGCCGCGCTTAAAAACACTACTGCATAAGACACTCGATGATTTAGTGGGCATGCGCCAGAAAGAAGGGCAGGCGTTATATATTTATTTAAAGAAGAGCGCACAGGCACTCCAGATAAGCCTCGGCATTATCAAAACAAAATTTAAAAAATTAATTAAAGATAAAATTGCTGAATTAAAGACGCCGGAAGAACGCTCCAGTTTCCTTAAAGATACAGATATTACAGAAGAGATAGAAAGGCTCGCTTTTCACGTCAGGAATTTTAAAAATAAACTTTCTAAAGCAGGTCCTATAGGCAAAGAACTGGATTTTATTTCCCAGGAGATGCAGCGCGAGGCAAATACCATGGGCGCTAAGTCTTGCGATGCGATGGTGTCTAGCAGGGTGGTGCAGATGAAGAGCCAGATTGAGAAAATACGCGAACAGGTGCAGAATATAGAGTGAGAAAGCAGAGTAAAAAGCACGGGTTAATATTTATTATTTCAGGGCCTTCTGGCTCGGGTAAAACTACTCTGGCTAAGAACCTTCTTGGCAATAAAACGCTAAAGAATAAATTGGCCAGATCTATTTCTTTTACTACCCGGCCCAGGAGATCGGGCGAGCAGGATAAGAAAGATTATTTTTTTGTAAGCGAGAAGCGGTTTAAACAAGAACAGAAAGCGCAAAATTTGCTTGAATGGACAAAATACCTGGGATATTATTACGCCACGCCCAAAGAGTTTATGGAAAGGCAACTGCATAAAGCCAGACACGTTATCCTGTGCTTGGATTTAAAGGGCGCCTTTACCATAAAGCGGCGATATTCCAAGAATACAGTAATGATTTTTGTGATGCCGCCCTCTTTGGATACGCTCTTGCATAGGATGACCACGCGTTGTAATAAAACAAAGGAAGAGGAGGTAAGACAGCGCCTGACGCTCGCTCAACAGGAGCTTGCAGTTTGCGATAGGTATGATTATTGCGTGGTGAATAAAGATCTCAATCAGGCAATAAAGGAATTGAAAGGTATAATATTAAAAGAAATTGCGTATCTTAAATATAGTAAGGAGTGAAAAAGCATATGCCATATTATGTAGCGTTGGAGGATATGTTAGATAAAAGCGATAATTCCATTTATAAATTGGTTATCCTGGCTTCAAAAAGGGCTTTAGAGATTGCCGAAGGCCAACCAAAACTTGTGGATGTGGATTCGTCGCTTAAGCCCTCTACCATAGCTTTGCACGAAATCGCCGAAGGCAAAGTGCGTTACAAAAAGACAAAGCCTTAAGAATAATACCATGGTTAAAGGGAAAAATATTATTTTAGGGGTTGCGGCGAGCATTGCTATATATAAAGCGTGCGATATTATACGCCGGCTAAAGAGCGAGGGGTTTTCGGTTACAGTAGTATTGACGCCTGAGGCAGAGGAATTTATTAAGCCGATTCTGTTTCAGAGTCTTTCCGGTAATAAAGTGTATCGCGGCCTATTTGAGGAACCAAAGACCTGGGAGATAGAACATGTATCATTGGCCGAGAAAGCGGATTTGGTCTTAATTGCCCCTGCCACTGCCAATATCATCGGCAAGATTGCTGCTGGTATCTGCGATGATTTATTGACCTGTGTGTGTTGCGCTACAAAAGCGCCGATTTTAATAAGTCCGGCGATGAATGAAAATATGTACAAGAATCGCATTACCCAAGACAACATTAAGAAATTAAAATCCTTAGGTTTTAGATTTGTAGAACCGATAAAAGGAAGGCTCGCCTGTGGCAGGGTGGGCGTGGGCTGTTTGGCAGAGGTTGAGACGATAATTAAAGAGGTTAAAAAGATTTTGAGATAAATATGGGGATCAAATATAAAGTAAATAGGCAGTTTTTCAAAAACTGGTCGCCTGAGATGGCTTATGTTTTAGGTTTTGTTTCTGCTGATGGGAGCCTTGAGGACGCCTCGTATTTAAGAGGTAAATATTTGAGAATTTGCAGCAGTGATATTGAAATACTGGAAAAGATAAAGATGACAATGCATTCAGAACACAAAATAGTAACTATTAAACCTAAACAAATTTTAATTAGAGGCAAAAGATATGTAAGCAAAGAAAGATACATGCTTAGAATCGGCGACCACGAAATTTATAATGATTTGATTAAATTAGGAATCACGCCGCGCAAATCAAAGACGATAGTCTTGCCCAAGGTATATTTAGAATGTATGCCCTATTTTCTTAGAGGCTATCTTGACGGAGATGGATGCATAAATATATACGGTAAAAAGCAAAGGTTATCCGTCACTTTTACATCCGGTAGCAAATTATTTTTGGAGCAGTTATCAAAAATTATAGGACCCCTTTTGAAGATAAAGATTCACAATGTATTTAGAAACAATAATGCTTTTCAGTTAAAATATTCCACAAAAGAAGCAATTCCCCTACTAAAATATATTTATTCGGATATCGCGGATAGGTTATATTTGGTACGAAAGCATAATGAATTTTTAAATTTTTTAGAATTGTATCCTAAATGGAGAGAATTTAATGGCGTGGTACCCAAGTGGTTAAGGGAGTTGTCTGCAAAACAACTATTCACCGGTTCGAATCCGGTCCACGCCTCTTGATAATATAACTATGCCGGGGTGTTGGAATGGCAGACAATGCGGACTTAAAATCCGCCGCTCGTAAGAGCGTGAGGGTTCAAATCCCTCCCCCGGCACTAGGATTTTCGGGCGGTTGGCGCAGTCTGGTTAGCGCGTTGCGTTGACATCGCAAAGGCCACTGGTTCGAGTCCAGTACCGCCCACCAGAGGATAATATGGATTTAGATACCTTAAGACATTCTTGTTCCCATGTTTTGGCTTGTGCAGTCAAAGAAATCTGGCCAGAGGTAAAACTGGGGATTGGACCTTCCATCGAAGACGGGTTTTATTATGACTTTGATAAAAAAGATCCGTTTAGCGACGAGGATTTAGCGAATATCGAGCAGAAGATGCAAGAGATAATTGCCAAGGATGAGCCGTTTGTAAGAGAGGAAGTTTCTCGCGAGGAAGCGCTTCAGTTGTTTAAGGAACTAAAAGAAGATTATAAGGTAAGCCTTATTCAGGAGATACCCGATGAAAGAGTGTCAATATATAAAACAGGAAGTGATTTTATAGATTTGTGTCGCGGTCCGCATATAGAATCAACGGGTAAGATCAAGGCCTTCAAGCTATTGTCGGTTGCCGGTGCCTATTGGCATGGAATAGAGACAAACCCCATGCTTCGGCGTATTTACGGCACCTGCTTTGAAACCCAGAAAGAATTAGACGAGTATTTGAAAAATTTAGAAGAGGCGAAGCTGCGCGACCACAGAAAATTAGGTCCTGCCTTAGAATTTTTCGATATCTACCATGAGGAAGCAGGCGCAGGCCTGGTTTTTTATTACCCTAAGGGTGCGCTGTTAAGGACGCTCATTGAGGATTATGAAAAGAAAGAACATTTAAAACGCGGCTATAAGATAGTGATCACGCCACATATTATGCAGGCTTCACTCTGGCAGACCTCTGGCCACTATGAGTACTACAGAGAAAATATGTATACCTTCAAAATCGAAGACAGAGAGTTTGTGTTAAAGCCGATGAACTGCCCGGGCCACATTCTGATTTATAAATCAAAAAATCGAAGCTATAAAGAATTACCCATTCGATTTTTTGAGTTAGGCACAGTATATCGGCATGAAAAGGCAGGGGTTTTGCACGGTTTGCTTAGGGTGCGTGGATTTACTCAGGATGATGCGCATATATTTTGTTTACCCGAGCAATTAAAAGAAGAAATAAAATCGATTATTGACTTTGTTTTTGATACAATGAAGGTGTTTGGCTTTGGCGATGTGAGCATAGAATTGAGCACTCGGCCGCAAAAATATATCGGGACTGACCAGGATTGGCAAAATGCAACAGCTGCCTTAGAGGAATCTTTAAAAGAAAAAGGCCTCACCTTTGAGATAAATGCGGGAGAAGGGGCATTCTACGGCCCAAAGATTGATATAAAATTAAAGGATGCCTTAAAGCGTAAATGGCAGTGCGCCACTATCCAGTGCGATTTTGCCCTTCCTAAAAGGTTTAATCTCACTTACGTGGATTCCGAAGGCAGAGAAAGACAACCCATCATGTTGCATCGCGTTATATTAGGCAGCCTTGAGCGTTTTATGGGTGCTTTGATAGAGCATTATAAAGGCAGCCTGCCGCTTTGGCTTTCTCCCACACAAGTATTAGTTGTGCCGATAAAAGATTCTGTGCGGGAATACGGACTAAAAGTTAAAGCTAATTTAGAACAAAATTCCATACGCACTGATATGGATAACCGTAATGAGACCTTAGACAAAAGGATACGCCAGGCAGAATTAAATAAGATACCCTATTGTCTAGTTGTAGGTGAACGCGAAGCCAAACAGGGGACGGTCTCCGTAAGAAAAAGGAGTGACGGGGACATAGGAGCGATGCCCTTAGATAAATTTATAGAAGAGATACAAAAACAAATAGCAAATCGCCAGTAGCACATTGCTTACTCCAGTTATAACGATAAGCGATAAGCGATAAGCAAAAAAAAGGAGGTGGTTGCGATAAAAAAGTTTATCCGTATAAACGACAAAATACGTGTACCGCAAGTGCGTCTTGTGGGGCCGGACGGTAGTCAATTGGGAGTGGTTTCTATACAGAATGCGCTGGACATAGCCAATCAACACGAGCTAGATTTGGTAGAGGTTGCGCCCCAGGCGAGTCCGCCCGTATGCCGGGTCATCGATTTTAGTAAATTTAAGTATGACCAGGAAAAGAAGGAACGCGAAGCCAAAAAACACCAGAGACAGTCTCGCCTTAAAGAGATCCGGCTTAAGCCCAATATCGATGACCATGATTATCAAGTAAAGGTAAAACACGCAGTTGGTTTCTTAAAGAAAAAAGATAAAGTCAAGGTAAGCCTATTTTTCCGGGGCAGGCAAATGGAGCATCTGGATTTGGGCAGAAAGATTTTAGATAGATTTATTATAGACGTCCAGAATGACGGGCAGATAGAAAAGGAACCTGTTTTAGAGGGCAGAGTTATATCTTTCATGGTTGCGCCAAAATAAATCCTGTTAATTAGTTGAATGGTTAATTGGTGAGCGGTTAATTAACTATTTAACCGATTAACCGATACCGAACTCAAGCAGAGGAGAAAAATGCCAAAATTAAAAACCAGAAAAGGCGTAGCCAAAAGGCTCAGATTAACCAAGAAAGGAAAAATTAAGTATTCTACCTGCGGTAAAAGTCACCTTTTATCTGGCAAGACAAGCAAAAGGCTTCGCCATCTCAGGAGGCCCAAGATTGTAGAAGGCAAAAAGGATATAAAATATATAAAGAGGATGTTACCCTATGGATAAATCAGTAACTAGTAAACTAGTAACTTGTAACTAGTAATTACGATGAGAGTGTTTTAGGCTACAAATTATGAGATATACAAAGGAGTAAGATTATGGCTAAAATTAAACACAGTGTTGCAACAAGAAGAAGAAAAAAGAGGCTATTAAAGAAGACAAAGGGCTATTGGGGTGATAGAAGCAAACAATACCGTCAGGCACGCCGAGCCCTGATGCACGCTTTGGTGTATGCCTATCGGGATAGACGTGTGAAAAAAAGAGATTTCCGGCGACTCTGGATTGCGCGTATTAACGCTGCCTGTCGCGCTGCAGGCATTACCTATAGCAAATTCATTAAGGGCTTGAAAAAAGCCAAGGTCAGTTTAGACAGAAAAATCTTGGCGGATTTGGCAGTAAAAGATACGCACGCTTTTAAGAAATTAGTTGAGATAGCACAAAATCGTTAGGCTCGTTATGCCCGTTGAGCCCGTTTTAATTAACGAGCAAAACGAACTAAACGAGCAAAACGAACTAAACGGAGAAGATATGTACGTCATAATAGTGGGTTGTGGTAGAGTGGGTTCAGAGTTAGCCAAGTTGTTATCTGCCGAAGGCCATGATGTAGTGGTTATTGACAAGAACCCAACTGCTTTCGAGCGGCTGGGCGGTACATTCAATGGCTTAACCTTGGTGGGTAACGGGTTCTCTTTGAGTTTATTAAAACAGGCAGGCATTGAGAAGGCAGATGCTTTCTGTTCCGTGACTAATGGCGATAACACTAATTTAGTTTCTGCGCAGGCAGCGAAAAAAATCTTTAAGGTTCCCAAAGTCATTGCCCGCGTGTATGACCCTGCGCGCGCGCATATATATAAAGCATTAGGGCTGGATATTATCAGCGGGACAATTCTTTTTGCGGCTATGCTCAGAGATAAAATTATTGAGAGCCGTTTTTCCAGTTACTTGATTGAAACCAAGGAGCTGGGGGTTATTGAGATAGAAGCTAAAAATAATCTAGTGGGGAAAACCATCCAAGATATAAATATCCCCGGAGAATTTTTGGTGGTAGCCATAAGAAGACTGCAGGACGTGATTATACCCAAGCCCCATACCACCTTGAAAGCAAAAGATGTATTAATGGCGGCAGTTAAAGTAGATAGCCTTAAAAAGATAAAAGAGAAATTTGATTTATAAAATCACCATCTCGTTATGCCCGTTATGCTCGTTTAGCCCGTTGTAACGAGCAAAACGAACCAAACGAGCAAAACGAACCAAACGGAGAAAAAATGTACATTGTAATCGTGGGTGCAGGTAAGGTGGGTTATTTTTTAGCCAAGAGGCTTTGCTTAAACAAGCACACCGTAAGTATTGTGGAGAAAGATAAGCAATTATGCGAAGAAACCGCCAAGGAATTAGAGGCATTGGTGGTCAATGGCGATGGTTGCGATCCGCATATTTTAGAGGAAGCCGGCATAGCCAGAGCGGATGTGATAGCAGCGGTTACCGGCGATGACGAAGACAATCTCATTATCTGTCAATTAGCCAAGGAGATATTTAAAATCAAACGTGCGGTAGGCAGGGTCAATAATCCTGATAATGAACACACCTTTTCTGAGTTAGGCGTGGATGTGCCGGTTGATTCCACTAAGATTATTGCGAAGATTATCGAAGAAGAGGTTTCCTTCTCGGATTTTGTCAACTTAATGAGTTTTAAGCGCGGAAAACTCGCCATTGTGCGCCTGGATTTGCCGGATGACGCACCGGTAATAAACAAGCAGGTTCAGGATATCCAGTTACCAGTGGATTCGGTGTTGGTTTCTATTGTCAGGGGAGAAGAAGTGATTGTCCCTAAAGGCAATACTGTTCTTCAATCCGGAGATGATATTATAGCCCTGACAGTAGTAGGCAATGAACCCCAGCTGTTAAATTTGCTGGTAGGCAAAATTTAGAATGAAAATCAGATCCTTATTGAACACAGCTTTAGGTATCACTACCGAGGTCTTATACGCCTTATGTATAATGCTGGTAGCATTTTTTATCTGTCTAGTATTATATTTTTATAGATAGCCATATGATCCTAAAACCCCGCCTGGAAGATATTAAAATCATTGGTTATTATTTAGGTAAGATTATTTTGGGTTTGGGCCTGACTATGCTCATACCCATAATAATCGGATTGGCGTTCGGTGAGATAAATCCCGTATTAGATTTCCTGATTAGCATAGAGATAACCCTGATATTCGGTTTAATCTTAATCAAATTGTGTTTTACAGAAAAAGAGCTGAATTGGATGCAGGGGATGATTGTAGTTAGTCTTTCCTGGCTCGCAGCAATGCTATTAGGTGCAATACCTCTATATTTAAGTGGACACTGGAAATCATACCTGGATGCCTGTTTTGATGCTATGTCCGGTTTTGCTACGACTGGGCTTGCTTTGGTGCAGGACCTCGACCACTTATCGTATACGCATAATCTCTGGCGGCATCTGATTATGTTTATCGGAGGCCAGGGTATTGTGATTGTTGCACTCTCCTTTTTTGTGCGGGGAGCTTCCGGTGCATTCAGGATGTATGTGGGTGAGGCGCGGGACGAAAAGATATTACCCAATGTAATCCATACCGCTCGCTTTATCTGGCTAGTGAGCATTGTCTATTTGATTTTAGGCACCCTTAGTTTAGGTATTGTGGCCATATTAAATGGGATGAAGCCAATAAGTGCTTTTTTTCATGGCGCCTGTGTTTTTATGGCTGCCTTTGATACAGGCGGCTTTGCCCCGCAATCACAAAATATTCTTTATTATCACAGTCTGCCTTTTGAAATTATAACGATTATCATCATGATTCTGGGCGCGATAAATTTTAAACTGCATTATCATATTTGGATGGGGAATCGCCGCGAGATATTCAAGAATATTGAAACAAAAACACTTTTTATTACCATCTTGATTACCTTTTGCATAACTGCATTTGGTTTGGCGCAAATAGGCAGCTACCCTAAGGCAATACTGTTATTTCGTAAAGGCTTTTATCAGCTTGTCTCAGGTCACACCGGCACTGGTTACATGACCATATACGCCCGGCAGTTTATTAATGAATGGAACCACCTGGCATTGGTAGGGGTAATCTGTGCTATGGCTTTGGGTGGAGCGGCGTGTTCTACTACTGGCGCTATCAAGATGCTACGCATTGGTATTATCTTTAAGGCATTAAAAGAGGACATAAAAAGGATAATCCTGCCGGAGAGGGCAGTAGTGGTTCAGAAGTTCCATCACATTAAAGAGATATTTGTAGAGGATAAGCAAGTGAGATCCGCGCTCCTGATTACCTTGGCCTATTTAGTATTATACGGCTTAGGCGCAATTATTGGTATGCTCTTTGGGTATCCATTTATAAATTCTTTATTTGAATCCACTTCTGCAGCAGCTAACGTCGGGTTATCTTGTGGAATTACTGAGGTAAATATGCCCGCGGCTTTAAAGTTTACTTATATATTTCAGATGTGGGCAGGAAGATTAGAGTTTATGTCGGTATTTACCCTCATTGGTTTCTTTATCGCAGCCATAAAAGGTAGGAGATGATGAAAAATCTTGGATTTTGGATTGTCATTTTGATATTTGGATTTTGGATTTTGAATTTTAATTGTTATGCCCAGTCCATTTCCAGCACTGAATTAATCAATAATGCTAAAGTTTACGACGGCAAAGTAGTAGCTTATGAAGGCGAGGTTATCGGTGATATAATGGTACGTGGCGAATATGCCTGGATAAACGTCAATGATGGCCAAAATGCAATTGGCATATGGATGGACAAGAATTTAGCCAAAGACATTTCCTATGCGGGCAGTTATAAATCAAAGGGCGACTGGCTGGAGATTACGGGTATTTTTCAGCGCGCCTGTTTGCAGCACGGAGGGGATTTGGATATACACGCCCAAGCCATACGCAAGGTAAGGCCAGGAAGACAGATTATCGAAAGATTAAATATCAGTAAGAGAAACCTGGTATTTGTTTTATTGGGAGTATTGTGCCTGGTATGGATATTGAAACAATTAAAACTCAGATAGATTCTGAAATCCAGAATATAAATTCGCCGCAAGCCTTGGAGGAATTCCGGGTAAGATTTCTCGGGCGAAAAGGCATTGTTGCCCAGTTAACCAGCACAATCCCCAGCCTCCCCCAGCAAGAGCGCGCAACATTTGGCCAAGAAGTCAATGCCTTAAAAAATAAGATACTTTCTCTCATTGATGAAAAACAAAAATCTATAACTTCCGGTTTGACTCGTCCCAGAGCCGGTTTATGTGATATCAGTATGCCGGGCATTGTGCAAGATTTAGGCCAGCTGCACCCCATAACCCAAGTCGTAGATGAAATCTGCACTATTTTTAACCGGATGGGATTTTCAGTAGTGGAAGGCCCGGAGATTGAGACAGAATATAATAATTTTACCGGCTTAAACATTCCTTTAGAGCATCCCTCAAGGGACGTGTTCGATACGTTTTATTTAAAATTAGGTGATAGGTCTTTGGTTTTAGGTCATAGGTCAAAAAAATCTACTCAACACCCAACACCCAACACCCAACACCTATTGTTACGCAGCCACACCTCTCCGGTGCAGATTCGGGTAATGAAATCGCGTAAGGCTCCTTTAGCAGTAGTTGTCCCGGGTCGCGTTTATCGCCCCGACGCTGTAGATGCCAGCCACTCTTTTATGTTTCATCAAATAGAGGGCTTTATGGTGGATGAAAATATCCGCTTTTCGGATTTAAAAGGCGTCTTAGAAGTCTTTGCCAAAGCTGTTTTCGGGAAAGATATCAGCATGCGTTTCAGGCCGCATTTCTTTCCTTTTACTGAGCCGTCTGCAGAAGTGGATATCTCCTGTATAATTTGTCAGGGTAAAGGTTGTTCAGTGTGCGGAAAGAAGGGTTGGCTGGAGATCCTAGGGTCAGGCATGATTCATCCCAATGTGTTTAAACATGTAGGCTATGATTCCAAAAAATACACCGGTTTTGCCTTTGGCTTAGGGATTGAAAGAATCGCCATGCTTAAATACGGCATTGATGATATCCGGTTATTTTTTGAGAATGACTTAAGGTTTTTAAAACAGTTCTAATATGAAAGTTACCTATAACTGGTTAAAAGAATTTGTAGAGATTAAGATTTCACCTCAGGTTCTCGCGGATAAACTTACTATGGCTGGGCTGGAAGTGACTTCTCTTGAAGAAGCCGCTGGTGATTTTATATTCGAGATTGAGGTTACTTCTAACCGTCCAGATTG
>Ga0315282_10009958_pt1 | contig 15018 bp, 13 predicted proteins | sample YL17G07_20_MG_FD_203693 | JGI IMG/M metagenome (GOLD analysis project Ga0315282, IMG submission 203693) | Sediment microbial communities from Yellowstone Lake, YNP, Wyoming, USA - YL17G07_20 | ecosystem: Environmental > Aquatic > Freshwater > Lake > Sediment | place: USA: Wyoming | collected... | reverse complement strand
AAGCAGGCACGGATATGAAAGGGAATAAATTAGAAGGAACACCGCCAAAGTTCTGCGTAGGCGCAGCAGTTAATCCTGGAGCAGATCCTTTGGAGCCACAAATTATCAAGATGGAGAAAAAGATTGAAGCAGGAGCAGAATTTTTTCAGACCCAGGCAGTATATGATGTAAAGGTTTTTGAGAATTTTTTAAGCAAGATTAAGCACCTTAAAACAACCATCTTAACCGGGATTGTCTTATTAAAATCCGCCGGAATGGCAAAATATATGAACAAGAATGTCGCCGGAGTATTTGTGCCGGATAATCTGATTAAAGAGATGGAGGAAACAAAAGACAAAGTAGCAACGTCAGTGGCAATTGCTGCCAGATTAATCAAAGAGTTAAAGCCGATGTGCCAGGGCATACACATTATGCCCATTGGTTGGGATAAAGTTGTTCCCGTTGTTCTTGATGCCTCAGGTTTATAATATGGCAAAGATAGTAATTATCGGTAATTCTGCCGCAGGTTTTTCCTGTTGCAGCAATTTGTTGAATAAATCCCGGGATAACGAGATAACCATTATCTCGCGGGAAAATTATCCTGCTTATAAAAGAAATCTCTTAATTGATTATCTTTCCGATACCATTAAGGAAGAAGAGCTTTTTTTATCCGGCGAAGATTTCTATAAACAAAACAATCTCAGCTTGTTAAAAAATTCAAAAGTTTCTGCCGTAGACACCAAAAAACAGCGGGTTGTTTTAAAGGATAATACCAAGGTAAATTATGATTATTTGGTTATTGCCTCGGGGCAGAAAATAGATCTCCCCGATATTCCCGGAAAAACCAAAGAAGGCATATTCGTAGTTTATGATTTGGAAGATATTAAAAATATTAAACAAAGGTTAATGATTTCTGATACGGTTTGTATTATCGGCGAGCCAAGAATTTGCTTACGCCTTTTGGAAGCTATGGCAAAGAAGAATAAAGAATTTAAGGTTGTCAGCAAGCCCCGTCCGGAGTCAGCTTTGCCGCAGGATAAGATTGAGTGGATAGATGGCTGTGAATTAGTTGAGCTTATCGGGGAAGGCGCCGAATTAAGGGCGTTAAAATTAAGTAACGGCAAGGCGATAGGGACATCTTTGGTTTTATTCGCGGGAATTTATTCTCCTTGCGGGGAATTTTTGAAGGATTCAGGGATTAAAACCGGAGAAAATTATATCTTGGTAAACGATGGAATGCAGACGAATTTTGAAAATGTATTTGCTTGCGGCGCAATCGCCAGAAACGAAAAATTTTTAGATAAGGAAAAATCATGGGAAGATGCTGTCAATGAAGGCGCTTTGGCAGCGGATAGTTTAATCAAATCAATGGAAAGGATAAAAATGCTATGTCAGAAAATATCTTAGTTCAGCTGGGCACGAAGGGCGCGGATACAGTGCTTAAGCTAACCAGAGAGGCGGTTGAGAAAGCAATAAAAGAAAAATCGCCTGCTCAGAATATCGGTTTTCCCGAGACGAATTACTACCTGCCTCTAATCAATGCGCTGTTAAAAATAGAAGTTAAGAGTTTGGGCGATTGCCTTGAGGTTTTAAAACAGGCGGAAAATTTAAATAAAAATCTTCCCGCGGCAAACGGTTTTAAGGTTGAAGTTTTAGGCGGCGTGCTTAATAAGGGAGTTGCTACCTTGATTTGCGAAGAGATATTAGCCGCGCTTAAATACCTAAATAAAGAGCATCCCCAGAAAGATTACACGGGGTTTTTATCGGATACATTATTAAGGTCTCTGGGTGTCCAGCTCGTTGACGGAAGAATTGCCGGGATTGCCGTAATTTTGGGCCCGGCGAAAAACGAAGAAAGTGCCGTGCAGCTAATCAGGGATTTTCAGAATAAAAGTATCGTGAGTATTTTAGTCGGTAACGTAAACGGCAATAGCTTTAAAAAGCAGCTGGAGAATAAAAAAGTAGAATTGGGTTTAAATAATTATATCGTGCCCGTAGGCGAGGATTATTTATCGGCGATTTATACGGTTAACTGGGCAGTTAGAGCGTCTTTAATGTACGGCGGTCTTAAAAGCGGCCAATGGCAGAATATATTGCAATATATGCAACAAAAAGTCCCGGCATTTGTCGTATTGTTAAGTAATGTCGACGAAGTATTAGTGGCAACCGGCTTGGGAGTGTTGGCAATGGGTTTTCCGATTATTACCGATTTGGAAGTGCCTCAGTTAGGCAAGATTGATACCACACAATACGAGGCTTTAGTTACGGAAAAAGACTATAGTAAACTTGCGGGAAAATGCATAGAAACAAAAGGTATTAAGGTAAAGGTAAAGAATATTCCTATACCCGTGGCTTATGCCGCGGCTTTTGAGGGAGAGCGCGTAAGAAAAGAACAGCTATATGTGGAATTTGGCGGTAAGGCCAGCCTTTCTTTTGAATTCCTCAAGAGTAAAAAGTCGGAAGAGGTCGAAGACGGCAAAATAGAATTGTTCGGCCCGGATATCGATAAATTGGAAAAAGGCAATAAAACGCTACCCCTGGCGATTATCGTAGAAGTTTTTGGCCGTAAGATGCAGAAGGATTTTGAGCCGATACTGGAACGACAGATACACCGGTTTATAAATTATGCTATGGGATTAATGCACATCGGCCAGCGGGATATGAACTGGATAAGGATAAGCCGCGATGCATTTGATAAGGGTTTTCGTCTAAAGCACATCGGTGTAATTTTACATGCGATGTTGCACGATGAATATAGCGCTATAGTAGATAAAGTTCAGGTTAAAATTTATACCAAACAGCAGGATGTCGAGAAGCTGATTACCCAGACTAAAAAGACATTTGATGAACGCGATGAGCGTATCAGTGGAATGACTGATGAAAGTGTCGATACGTTTTATTCATGTCTTCTGTGCCAGTCGTTTGCCCCGAATCATGTCTGTATTATAACGCCCGAACGCCTGGGTCTGTGCGGTGCATATTCATGGTTGGACGGGAAGGCCTCGTATGAAATAACACCCACCGGTCCGAATCAACCCGTATTAAAAGGCGAGGTATTGAACAGTAAATTAGGGGTGTGGAAGAATATCAATGATTTTGTTTACAATAAATCCAATAAGATGATAAGTAATGTGAGTATGTATTCTTTGATGAACTCACCCCAGTCAAGCTGCGGTTGCTTTGAATGCATTGTGGCGATTATTCCCGAGGCAAACGGTGTGATGATTGTCCATCGCGATTATGCCGGGATGACTCCCTGCGGTATGACCTTTACTACCTTAGCGGGTTCTGTGGGAGGGGGGGTTCAAACGCCCGGTTTTTTAGGCGTGGGTAAACTTTACATCGTAAGTAAAAAATTTATTGCTGCGGAAGGCGGTCTCCTTAGGGTGCTATGGATGCCCAAGGAATTAAAGGAGATACTGGCGGATAAACTAAAAAAATGCTGCCAAGATTTAGGCCAACCGGATTTAATCGATAAAATTGCCGATGAGACGGTTGCTAGCACCTCCGAGGAACTATTGGCATTTTTGGAAAAAGTCGGCCATCCCGCGCTTAAGATGGAACCGATGCTATAATAAGTGAGAGCATAACTTATGTCACTTGTGTTCCGTAAGTTATGGGCTCATTGAATATTTTTCTTGACGGCAAGCATTTTATATATTATTCTAAATAGTAACGAAAAATATGCCCACCATATCCCATAGAAACCTCCGCAAAACGATAATTATCATAATTTTTATCTTGCTGTCGCATTTATCATTTGCTGCCGTTTCGTATAATGTCCTTAAGGAAGAAGCAAGATTTTACCGCGAGAAAGGCTACGAAGTGCAGCGAAGCGGCGATCTGGATACGGCAATGGTCTATTACCAGAAGGCCGTGGAGCTAGATCCTCTCTATGCTGCTGCTTATAATGATTTAGGCGTAGTATACGATATCAAAGGTCTTAAAGACAGGGCCGAGGAGTGCTATCTTAAAAGTATTAACATTGATCCCAACTATCAGAGCGCTTACTTTAACTTGGCCGACCTTTACGAAGAAAAAGGCGATTTTAGAAAAGCGGCCGATTATTGGAAAAAAAGGATTAAGATAGGCGATGCCAATGATCCTTGGACCAAGAAGGCAAAATTGCGTTTACAGAATATCGGCATAATCTGCCCCGATATCGCAGCTGAAGTTAAACAGGAAGAAACGCAGGAGTTGATGAAGAGCATATCGCAGGGAAAAGATTATCAGGCAGCCAAAACTCCCGAAAAGGTTGCCGAACAGAAAGAAAATGCAGGAACGGCGAAAAGGCTTTTTTTAAGCGCGCAGGCAAACTATTCAAAAGGCAATTACGCAGCTGCCCTTAAGGAGGCAGCTACTGCGCAGCATTATGATCCTTCAAACAGCGACATAGACAGGCTTATAGATAGAATTCGGGGAAAGTTAAGTGCTTACAGCCAGTAAATTTCCAACCTTTTAATCCCAAATGCATCATTCCCAAAATAGAAATTAGTTGAATGGAGAAAGAAAGGCTAGTTTTAGTTGATGCCACTGCTTTTTGCTACCGGGCATTCTATGCTTTGAAAGGGCTCTGTACTTCTTTTGGCCAGCCGACGAATGCCGTATACGGATTTATCAATATGTTAAATAAAATCATGAAGGAAAAAAATCCGCAATTCTTAGCCATATGTTTTGATGTCTCCCGCGATACTTTCCGCCAAAAGAAATTCGCGGATTATAAAATTCAGCGCCCGCCTATGCCCGATGGCCTGGTAAGCCAGATGCCGTTAATCAAGGAAATAATTTCCGCCTATGGCATCAAGATAATTGAAAAAGAAGGATACGAGGCAGACGATATTATTGCTACACTTGCTTCTAAGGCAAAAGAGAGAGGGGTTCCCACAACAATCATCAGTTCTGATAAGGATATATTGCAGTTGGTAAATGATGATGCCGTGGTATTAAGTCCTTCCAAGGATGAAGAGGTATTCTACGACAAACATAAGGTAGAGGAACGGTTCGGGGTTCTTCCTTCAAGGATAACCGATATTATTGCCCTGATGGGAGACGATGCGGATAATATCCCCGGCGTTCCGGGAATCGGCGAGAAGACGGCAGTTGAGTTAACCAAGGCCTTCGGTTCGCTGGATGATTTATTGAATAATATTGATAAAATAAAATCAGAAAAAATAAAAAATGCCGTGAAGATGAATATTGAGATGATAAAATTAAATAGCGAACTGGCGGTATTGGATAAAAACGTGGAGATTGATTTTGACTTGGACAAATTAAAAGTCGGAGAGCCCAACAGCAAGGAATTATACAGGTTATTTAAATATCTTGAGTTTAATAAATTGTTAAAGGATTTGCCGGTTGTTGAGGAAGAAATAACGGAATTAAATGTAGCTACGTTAAAGGATGAAGGCCTGACGGGTTTAATCGGGGATGAGCTGATTTTATACGGGGCGGGCCCCGAAGATCTGGTATTTTATGCAGAGAATAAATTTTTCCGGCTGGATAGCCCAGGCGCGGGTTTAAAGATGGTATTAGAAAACCCCAAGGTTAAAAAGATCGGCCACGACCTTAAAAAATTAAAACTATCCCTAGCAAAGAGCGGCATTAATTTAGAAGGGTTGTATTTTGATACGATGATCGCCGCTTATTTAATTAACCCGGCGAAATCCGCGGGTGCTATAACCGATATTGCCTGGGATCATTTAGGCCGGATTGCAGCAGGTAAAATTATTGATAACTCGGCTGGCGCAGATTTAATCCGGCAATTGCACCCTAAACTAAAAAAAGAGTTAAGCGAAAAATCTTTATTAAGTTTGTTTACCGATATTGAGATGCCGCTGGTAGAAGTCCTGGCTGAGATGGAACTAAATGGTATCAAATTGGACCTTTCTATCCTTAATAAACTGTCGCAGGATTTAGAAAAAAGGCTGGCAAAGTTAATCGAAGATATTTATGAGCTCAGCGGCTGCCAGTTCAATATAAATTCGCCGAAGCAATTACGGGATGTCCTATTTGAGAAGTTAAAATTACCGGTAGTGAAAAAGAAAAAGACCGGAGCATCGACGGATGAAGAGGTATTGAAGAATTTGGCGACTAAACATAAATTGCCGGCATTATTGCTGGAATACCGGCAATTGATGAAATTGAAAAATACCTATGTAGATACATTGCCGGATTTGGTAAATCCTCAAACCGGCAGAATCCATACCTTCTTTAATCAGACGGCAACGGAAACCGGCAGGCTCAGTTCGAGCAACCCAAATTTACAGAATATTCCGATAAAAACAGATATCGGCAGCAATATCAGGCGGGCGATAATCGCATCAAGCGAAGAAAACCATCTTTTGTCTTGCGATTACTCTCAGATAGAACTAAGAATCTTGGCGCATCTGTCCAAAGACGAAAATTTAATTTCGGCATTTAAAGAAAATAAGGATATACATAAGGCCACCGCCTCCCTGATATACGGGTTAGATGAGAACGATATTAACGATTCGATGCGTGAGGTTGCCAAAAGAGTGAATTTCGGGATTATTTACGGCCTTACCTCATACGGGCTTTCGCGGGATTTGGGCATATCCATTGATGAAGCGCAGGGTTTTATCGATGCCTATTTTTTAAGGTATCCTAAAGTAAAAGAATATATAGAACACGAAATAGCCCTCGCGTGCAAAGACGGCTTTGTTACCACGATATCGGGAAGGCGCAGGTACATCCCCGAGATTGATAATAAGAATCAAGGCATTAGGCAGTTTGCCGAACGGCAGGCAGTAAATACTCCCATCCAGGGTTCTGCCAGCGACTTAATAAAATTGGCGATGATACAAATACACGGCCAGATAAAGAAGAAAAATCTAAAATCAAAGATGCTCCTGCAGATTCACGATGAATTAGTCTTTGATGCGGTAGATGCCGAGAGTAGCGAATTCGTTAAATTGATAAAACAGGCGATGGAGAATGTTTTAGAATTGGATATTCCGATAGTCGTGGTTATAAAAAAGGGCAAGAACTGGCTAGAAATGGAGGAGGTTAAATGAGAATAGTTTTAGCTGCATCGGAAGTAGTGCCTTTTGCCAAGACCGGAGGTTTAGCGGATGTGGCCGGAGCATTACCGTTGGCGCTGGAGGAATTAAACCAGGAAGTTATCGTGGTCATGCCTAAATATAAGACGATTCAGGACTCTAAGTTCAAAATCCAAAGAATAAAACAGGATGTTTCTTATTCTGTTATTGGGAATAATATAAAAGTATATTTCATCGAGAAAGACGAATATTTTAACCGCGACGGCCTCTACGGGGATAAAAGCGGCGACTATAAAGATAATCTGGACAGGTTTTCTTATTATTGCAAGCGGACATTGGAGTTATTAAAGGAAATCAATTTTAAGCCCGATATTATTCATTGCCATGACTGGCAGAGTTGCCTGATCCCGGTTTATTTAAAGACATTATATGCCAAGGAGCTTTTTTATAAGGATACCAAAGCCGTTCTAACTATCCATAACATCGGTTATCAGGGATTATTCCCTAAAGAGCAGTTTCCCCGCCTTGGCCTTGATTGGAGTTACTTCGATATGGAAATGTTAGAGTTCTATGGCAAGATAAACTTATTAAAGGGCGGGATGGTATTTTGCGATATTATCAATACCGTAAGCCCCACCTACAGCAAGGAAATACAGACCAAAGAATTCGGTTTTGGCCTGGAAGGGATTTTAAGCAAGCGTCGTAAATCCCTCTTTGGCATATTAAACGGAGTGGATTATTCTATATGGAATCCCGAGGCGGATAAATTCATTGTTAGAAATTATTCAGCCAACAATATAGGGGATAAATATAAAAATAAAGAAGACCTGCGGAAAATTTGTAATCTCCCGTTTAAAAAAGAGGTACCCCTTTTCGGTATCGTCTCAAGGCTGGCCGAACAGAAAGGATTTGATATTTTAGCTGAGGCAATAGAAAAAATCTGCAAGATGAATTTGCAGTTAGTTATTTTGGGAACGGGCGATTTAAAATACCATGTCCTTTTGGGAAATATGGTAAAAAGATATCCCAAGGTTATATCCCTGCATTTAAAATTCGACGATTGTTTAGCCCATAAGATATATGCCGGTTCGGACATTTTTCTTATGCCTTCTAAATATGAACCCTGCGGATTGGGACAGTTAATCAGTTTAAGGTATGCAACAATTCCTCTGGCATTTAAGACCGGCGGCCTCGCCGATACCGTAACCGAGGATAACGGGTTTATGTTCGATGATTACAGCAAAGGCGATTTAATTAAAACTATGGGGAAGGCGATAAAAACTTTCGCATCTGCGAAGAAATGGAATGCACTTATGCTGAAGGCAATGAGATACAATTTCTCTTGGCAAGAATCAGCCCAAAAATACATCAAATTATATGAGAAAGCAAAAGGTCGGTAAAAAAAAGATTATTTTGGGCCTAACGGGAAATTTCGGAAGCGGGAAGACCACCGTCGCAAAAATCTTCCGTTCATACGGTGCTAGAATAATCGACGCAGACAGGATTGCCCACGACGTGATTAAACCCAGAGGCCGGGCTTATAAGAAAATCGTCGCTAAATTCGGAAGCGGCATTCTTCGTAAAAATAAAACCGTTGACCGGAGTAAATTAGCGAGGATTGTCTTCAATGATAAAAAGTTATTGAAGATATTGAATAGAGTTATCCATCCCGAAGTAATCAGGATTATTAAAAGCCGGATTAGGAAGGCGCCCTCAAAGGTTATTGTTCTGGATGTGCCCTTACTTATTGAATCAGGCTTAGAAAAATTAGTGGATAAATTAATCGTCGTTAACACCGCCAGGCAGAAGCAAATAGAAAGGATTATTAAAAAAACCTCTCTTTGCAAAACCGATATATTAAAAAGGGTCAAGCATCAATTGCCGTTATCGGTAAAGGCGCGCTTAGCGGATTTTGTAATAGATAATAGCGGCACTATTAAAGAGACAAAAGAGCAAGTAAGGGGAATTTGGAGGAGAATGGAACTAGATCCGCACTAATAACTTATTTCGGAGAGCTAAAGATTATCGCTCCATAAGTTATGTGCTCTATTCAAAGGAGGATATTGTGGAAAAATTAGATATCGGAAACCTGAAAGACATGAAGATTACCGAATTAAACAAACGGGCAAAGGAATTAAATATTAACGGCATAAGCGGGCTTAAAAAACAAGATTTGATATTTAAAATCTTGCAGGCCCAGGCGGAAAAGGAAGGCCTGATGTTCGGAGAGGGGACCTTGGAAATATTGCCCGAAGGCTTCGGTTTCTTAAGGTCGCCCAATTATAATTACCTGCCCTGCCCCGACGATATTTATATTTCGCCTTCACAGATAAGGAAATTTGATTTGCGCACCGGCGATACGGTAAGCGGACAGATCCGGCCTCCCAAAGAAGGAGAAAAGTATTTTGCGCTTTTAAAGGTTGAGGCGGTTAATTTCGAGAATCCCGAAGAGGCAAAAGAAAAAGTTCTTTTTGATAACCTTACCCCTGTTTATCCTCGGGAGGCTTTTATTCTTGAGACTAAGCCCGAGGAGACATCCATGCGGGTTATAAATCTGTTGACACCCATCGGCAAAGGCCAGCGCGGCCTTATCGTAGCGCAGCCGTACAGCGGAAAGACGGTGTTATTGCAGAAGATTGCCAATTCGATAATGCAAAATCATAACGATGTAATCCTTATTGTGCTATTAATCGATGAGCGGCCGGAGGAGGTAACCGATATGCAAAGAGGAGTCAAGGGAGAAGTTATTTCTTCGACCTTTGATGAACCGCCGGAAAGGCACATCCAGGTTGCCGAGATTGTCCTTGAGAAGGCAAAGCGGCTGGTGGAACATAAGCGGGACGTGGTTATCTTATTGGATAGTATAACGCGCTTGGCGCGCGCCTATAATTCGGTTATTCCGCACAGCGGCAAGGTATTATCCGGCGGTATTGACTCAAATGCGCTACAGAAACCCAAACGGTTCTTTGGTGCAGCCAGGGCAGTCGAAGAAGGCGGGAGTCTGACGATTATTGCCACTGCCTTGGTAGATACCGGCAGCCGCATGGATGAAGTAATCTTTGAAGAGTTTAAAGGCACGGGCAATATGGAATTACAGTTGGATAGAAATCTATTCCAGCGTAGAATTTATCCCGCCATAGACATAAAACGTTCCAATACCCGCCACGAAGAACTCCTTATAAAACAAGAGCAGCTGCAGAAGATCTGGATATTGAGAAAGGTTTTGAATGAACTTAATAACGTGGAGGCAATGGAACTGCTGATTGAGAAGCTGTTGAAGACCAAGAATAACGAAGAGTTTTTAAACAGCATGAACCAGTAATTTGAAAAGGAGAATTAAATGAAGGAAAAGATTCATCCCAAATATCAGGACTGCATAATTATCTGTGCTTGCGGGGAAGTGATACATACCCGCTCCACAAAACCGAGTATCCGTGTGGATATCTGTTCGAAGTGCCATCCTTTGTTTACGGGAAAGCAAAAATTTGTTGACTCCGCGGGAAGAGTGGACAGGTTTATGAAGAAATACGGGAAAAAATAAACGGTTATGTTTGAAGAATTAGAAAAATTAGAACAGCGTTATAATGAGCTGGAGCGCCTGTTGGCTGAGCCGAAAGTAGCCTCAGGCCAGTCGCACTATTCCAATTTAGCCAAAGAATTATCCCAATTGTCAGGAAAGGTCACTCTATTCAGGGAACTTAAAAAAGTAGTAAAGGAAATAGAAGATTTAGAGGGGGTATTAAAGGAAGCGTACGAAAAAGAATTTCTGGAATTAGCCAGAAAGGAATTGGATAATTTAAAGAAACGCAAGGTCGAGCTGGGTGAGCGTTTGAAAAATGCTACCTCCGAAGCTGAAGCAGATTTAGATAAAGATATAATTGTGGAGATACGTGCCGGCACCGGCGGGCAGGAGGCAAGTATCTTTGCCGCGGATTTATACCGCATGTATACAAAATATGCGGCAAGAAAAGGCTGGCCAACTGAGATAATCTCCAGTCACGCCACGGAATTGGGAGGGTATAAAGAAATCATCTTCGGCGTTAAAGGCAAAGATGCCTATAAGATGTTAAAATTCGAAAGCGGGGTTCATCGCGTCCAGCGCGTACCGGAAACCGAGGCATCAGGCCGTATACATACCTCAACTGCCACAGTGGCGGTGCTTGTAGAACCCGAAGAGGTAGATTTGGTTATCGACCCCAAGGATATAAAAATAGATGTGTTCCGCTCTTCCGGGCCGGGCGGGCAGAGTGTCAATACCGCAGATTCTGCGGTAAGGATTACATATCTCCCCACGGGGATGATTGTTACTTGTCAGGATGAACGGTCGCAGCTTAAAAACAAGAATAAGGCATTGAGGGTCTTGCGTGCCCGGCTGTTGAAACAGAAAATCCAGGAAGAATTCAAAAGAGTTTCCCAGGAGAGAAAATCGCAGATTGGTTCCGGAGACAGGAGCGAAAAGATCCGCACATATAATTTTCCCGATCGTCGCGTTACCGACCACCGTATTGGTATAACTATTCATAGATTAGAAGGGGTATTGGAAGGCGACCTGGATGAAATAGTAGAATCCTTACTCAAAGCCTCTAAGGAAAAAAGAAATGAACCCCGCCCTTCCTAAAGGAAGGGCGGGCTATAAATTGATAGGAAGAACGGGATGAATGAAGCAGAGTTGTTATTTACGGATATATTAAATTATGACAGACACCGCTTGTATACGGATAAAAATATTCTTTTAGATAAAGGTAAAAGGCAATTAATCAGCCAGGCGCTTAGGCGCCGGATAAACGGCGAGCCCATACAATATATAATAGGTAAGGCGGAATTTATGGGATTAGAATTCAAGGTGAACAAAGATGTATTGATACCCCGGCCGGAGACAGAGATTTTGGTAGAGACAGCGATAAAATTAGGTCAGGGGTCTCGGGTTATAGGTGATAGGTTAAAGATTTTAGATATAGGAACAGGATGTGGTTGCATTGCAATATCTTTAGCTAAGTTTCTGTCAAACGCAGAAATATATGCTATCGATGTATCAATAAAATCTTTAAAGATAGCTGAAGAAAATACAAAATTAAATAACGTAAATATTAAGTTTATGCAAGGTGATTTATTTAATACCTACAACCCACAACCTACAACCTACAACCTAATAGTGAGCAATCCGCCTTATATTCCTACTGCAGAAATTAATAAATTACAGCCTGAAATAAGATATGAACCGCGCATTGCTTTAGACGGCGGAGAGGATGGCTTGGATTTTTATCGAAGACTAATCCAAAAGTCGCCGCCCTATTTAAAACCAGCAGGATTTTTAATTTTGGAAATAGGGGATAAACAGAAAGAGGCAATAGAAAAAATTTTTCAAAAAGACGATATTTTTGAGATAATAGATATAGTTCAAGACTACAATAATATAGATAGGGTAATCGTAGCAAGGCACCCGACCCTAAAGGATGGGTCGGTGTCCGCTTACTGCGGAAGGAAAAACCAAGATGGATAAGTTGGTTATTGAGGGCGGCGCGAGATTAAAAGGGGAAGTCGTGATATCGGGGGCAAAGAACGCGGCCTTGCCCATACTTGCCGCCACTTTATTGACGGACGAGCCGTGTTTTATTAAAGGGATTCCCAATTTGCGCGACACCCATACGATGGTGAGGATTTTGCGTTCATTGGGCAAGAACGCCGAATTTGATAAAGGCACGGTTGTCGTTACTTCTACAAAGAATATGAATTCCTTTGCGGATTATAAACTGGTTTCCACGATGCGCGCTTCTTTCTGTGTTCTGGGCCCGCTTTTGGGTAAGTTTAAAAAAGCCAAGGTATCGTTACCCGGCGGATGTATTATCGGTATAAGGCCCGTTGATTTACACCTTAAGGGTTTAAAGGCGCTGGGGACCAACATCGATATTGAGGCAGGCTATGTGATTGCCAAGGCAGATAATCTTAAAGGCGCCCATATATATTTAGGCGGAGAATTCGGCTCCTCGGTTTTAGCCACTGCCAATGTAATAATGGCAGCCACCCGCGCAAAAGGCAGGACGATTATTGAATCCGCTGCCTGCGAACCCGAGGTGGTAGATTTAGCCGAGTTTTTAATCAAAATGGGTGCTAAGATTAAAGGCCACGGCACGCCGATTGTGGAGATTGAGGGCATTAGTGAGTTACACGGGGCAGAACATAAAATAATCCCCGATAGAATCGAAGCGGGGACATTTATCCTCGCGGCTTTGATGGCCAAGGGTGATATTTTATTGAAGAATGTGGTTTGGCAACATCTCGGCGCTTTAATTGATAAATTAGAGGAAGCTGGTGCGGCGATAAAAAAGTCAGATGGCAATATCCGAGCGCGTTTAAGAAGAAATCTTAAGGCGATTAATGTCACGACACTTCCTTACCCCGGTTTCCCCACGGATATGCAGGCGCAGATTATGGCTTTAATGTCAATAACGCGCGGTATAAGTATAATTACCGAGAAGGTCTATCCCGATAGATTTATGCATGTGGCAGAACTCAATCGTATGGGTGCGCGTATCCAGAGAGAAGGCCCGTATGCGATTGTGGAAGGGGTCAGGCAATTATCTGGTGCGCCGGTAATGGCCTCGGATTTGCGCGCCTCTGCCTCTTTGGTACTAGCCGGATTAGTGGCTAAGGGCAGGACTTCGGTTACGCGCCTATACCATCTTGAGCGCGGATATGAAAATATCGAAGAGAAATTGCAGAAATTAGGCGCAAAGATCTGGAGAGAAAAAGAATGATTTTAATGATCGATAATTATGACTCGTTTACCTATAACCTCGTCCAGTATTTAGGCGAATTAGGCCAGGGAATTAAGGTATTTAGAAACGATAAGATAACCGTTGGCAAGATTAAGAAGTTAAGGCCTAAAAAAATTGTTATTTCGCCCGGCCCGGGAAGGCCGGAAGATGCGGGTATCTCTTGCGATGTAATTAAGGAATTTGCCGGCAAGATTCCTATTTTGGGTGTTTGTTTGGGCCACCAATGTTTAGGATATGTTTACGGAGGCCGGATTATTAATGCCCAGAAACTTATGCACGGCAAGACTTCGCTTATATATCATAACCGAGAAACAATATTTAAAGGTATTCCCAATCCCTTTGAGGCGACGAGATATCATTCTTTAATTGTCGAAAGAAAAACCCTGCCTGATTGTTTGGAAATAACCGCCTGGACAAAGGAAAAGGAAATAATGGGCCTTAAACACAAGGATTATCCCGTATGGGGTGTCCAGTTTCATCCCGAGTCCATTTTAACCAAAGCAGGCAAAGACATATTAAGGAATTTTTTAAAACAATGATCCAGCAGGCAATTGAAAAATTATCTGAAGGTCACGACTTGAGGCCGCAAGAGATGTCTGCGGTTATGGAAGAGATTATGACCGCCCAAGCAACTACACCCCAGATTGTTTCTTTTTTAACCGCCCTCAGCAAAAAAGGCGAGAGTGCAGAGGAATTAACCGCTGCCGTCTTGGTGATGCGCAAGCACGCAATCAGGGTCCATACCAATAAAGAAGTGGTTCTGGATACCTGCGGAACAGGCGGAGATACAAAAGGCACGTTTAATGTCTCGACGGCGGTGGCATTTGTGGCAAGCGGGTGCGGAATAACCGTTGCCAAACACGGTAACCGCTCCGTATCCAGCCATTGCGGAAGCGCGGATATATTAGAGGCATTGGGGATAAATATAAATATGACTAAAGAAAAAATAGAAAAATGCCTGGATGGGGCGGGAATTGCTTTTTTATTTGCGCAAAATTTCCATCCGGCAATGAAGTATGCCATGCCTGCCAGGAAACAGATCGGCGCCAGGACAATGTTTAATATCTTAGGCCCGTTAACCAATCCTGCGGGAGCCACGCATCAGCTGGTGGGCGTCTATGATAGCCGTTGGGCGCAAATCTTAGCCCGGGTTTTTGCTAATTTAGGTTGTAGGCATGCCTTGGTTGTGCACGGAAAAGACGGCTTGGATGAAATAACCACTACTACCTCAACCTTAATCTCTG
>Ga0315282_10009957_pt1 | contig 15018 bp, 17 predicted proteins | sample YL17G07_20_MG_FD_203693 | JGI IMG/M metagenome (GOLD analysis project Ga0315282, IMG submission 203693) | Sediment microbial communities from Yellowstone Lake, YNP, Wyoming, USA - YL17G07_20 | ecosystem: Environmental > Aquatic > Freshwater > Lake > Sediment | place: USA: Wyoming | collected... | reverse complement strand
GGCGCGGAACATGGCGAAGGCAGCGGCAACATACTACAAGGAGCTAAAGGCGGGCGGATTCCCGGACGACGTTGCCCTACGTATGACGCAGGAATACGTGAGCGTCTTCACCAAGATCGGTGACGTAATCAAAGCTGCACGAGAATCCGAACATGACGAAGATGTCAGCAAGGCCGTGAAGGAGAAGATCAAGCGCGAACTCGAGAAAGACTAGCAGCCCAAAGCATGCACTTCAAGGAGGGAAATGAAACGTGGTCTCCGCCACAGCCATAGCACGGTCAGGATACTACGTCCTGAAGATGCTTCCAAGCCTCCTTTGGCTTCCAATCAGTATCAGAAATAACATACGCCACATGACTAGTGCCTTCGAGGAACAACTCATCCAAAGCGGCCTCGACCACGACGTATCCCGTCAGCTTGCCAAAGCCTACCACGACGCAAACAAGCAACTCGTCAGCCAGATAACTTCCCCGAGATCTTGGACTCGATGAAACAATCAGAAACTCAGCGACACGCGAGGCCAAGTGCGGCTTGAAAGATCCCCCTGTTTTCTTGGAACACCCTCTCGTAGGTTGCTGATCGCTGATCCAGAATCAGCCAGCATCGGAACTGTAGTCTCTGCCCGGAAGCAAGGAATACTGACATCACACCTTTCGGAAATGTTATCAGTCTCCGTGACTGCTCACACTTACTCGGATGCCGGGGTTGCCTAGAAACGCGTGGGGAACGTGTTGGGCATCCAGGTAAGGCGTCGGCTTGCTAAGCCGATGGTCTTCGGGCCTCGTGGGTTCAAATCCCACCCCCGGCGCCATCTCCGGATGCCTATTTGAGCTGGTTTTGAGCTGCTTTTGAGCTGAAAGTCAGCTTTTTTTCCGCTTGATTTTTGCTCAGTTTTTCAATTCCCATGAGCGTTTAAATCTGTCAAGCCTGTCGAATCGTAGTGAGTGGGGACGGCTTGGGCAGGCGGTGGCGACCTAGCGCGAGGAGAATTCTCGCAGTTCTGCCTGACGGACGACCGAAGGCTCAACGTGAGATTGTGAAGGCTACTGGAATGAGTGAAGGAGCCGTCTGGGCCGGTCTGCGAAGATGCTGGCAGAAAGGCCTCGTATTCCGTTCTAGGACACCGCTACGAGAAAAAAACCGAGCCTTCAAGGGGAGAGCAGGCGTTCGAGTCAACCTCAGGTCCTACTACCTCTACCTACTGAACCCCACCAAGACTGCAAAAGCCACTGTCGGAGGGATGGAATTCGTTCAATACGCCGCCAGGTTCCTTGACCAACGCAATAGAAGCACAAGCAAGGCAAGCCTAATCCTCAACTTCCTCCGAGACCACGTGGACAAGGCCTACTTCTCAAAGATGCTCGCTGACTTGCTGAAGTCAAAAGGCGTCAAAATATCGGACATCATGGCCAACGTTCGAAGATTCGAGAGAGCCGGTCTGATCTATGTCCGAGGCTACCGGACCAATGGGCGGCAAACTCCGTTCAAGGAAGGCTACCTGCTCACATACATAGACCCCAACAAACCAAGAGAGACGGCTATCGAGGAAGCCGTTCAAAGAACCGAGGAAGCCCTCACGGGAAGAGCAGCAACCAGCCCCATAATGAGTCGCGTCCACCGCATCCACGACATCATCCTGGCTGCGTCGAAGACCCACGACCTTCCATCACAGTCATTCATCATGCATGAACTTGGATGCACGGAGTATGAAACGGAAGGCGCCCTCCAACGGGCTCTGCAGCTTTACCCCAAGCTCAAAGAGTTGAAACTCTTCAACGCGTACAATTACTACTACCACGACTCCATGTCCCCCGAGGACCTGCAAGCCACCATAACAATGAAAGAAAGCTACATTCGCATCGAAAAGGGCCGCGACCTCCGTGTGGGTCACAACTGGGAAGCAGCCGTGGAATGGTTCGTGGACAAGTTCACGCCCCACGCCGCCTTCCAGCAGCAAACCCACAGAACAGCAGGAATGGATCCCAGACGCATCACACTACACCTAATCAAACCCGTCGGCAAAAGACGACAGAACGCCGAAGTAGACCGCGTCTGGACCATCACGTCAGGCCTATTCTCTCCCGTCACAACCAACGTACTAGAATGCAAATGGGGCCTAGTACACAAAAGGGACATCGATGACTTCTTCGAAGTCCTGCGTTGGAGTCAAGACTACGGCGTCGACGCAAGTCAAGGTCGTCGAGTCAAGCAGGGAGTGACAGGACTGTTCGCTGGAAGCGCCTTCAATCCACAAGAGAAGGTCTCAGTGCGGGGTGAAACCATGAGTCTGGCGACATACGCGAACCGACTAAACATCCGCCTCTTGAAGACAGCAGACTTCAACGAACAGTTGCGGAAACGCGGATGCAAACGGAACATCACGACCCAGAGCATCTGCAAAGCCGCAAAAGACGAGAAGGAGGTTCGAGAAATCCTTGAAGCAATATGGCGCAAACCGGTCGATGCAGAAGGCATCCTGAAACGCATTCTACACAAGAACGAAGAAACGTACCGATTTGAGAGAATGCTAAACGAAGAACCCAAAAAGCCCAGCCTGCCGGCAACCGCGCAATCCTAACCTCCAATCCGTTTCATAACACAATTTGCCACCCGGCAAATCGCAAAACAGTCTTGAATGCTCATAGTCTGGAGTCTAAGCCTTGATTTGCTTGAGACTCTCGAATGGCCTGAAAAGCCATGAATGACTTGAGCAATCTTTGACGTGGCTTTGTTTCGAGAAGAAGTGGCTGCTGTACAGGGCTGTGTCGCATTTCTCCCGAGAAATGGACGGTTCAAATTCAGATGCCCGCACCAAGGTACCGGGGATATAGGTATCTGGGCTTTTATTTGGGGACGTGGAAGTCGAGAAAGGGACGTAAGTACGCGAGAAAGAGGGCATTCGTCGGCGGAGAATGGTTCGCCTGACCAGTTAACTTGGCAGTTAAGGAGAATGGATATGGCTTATCCAAAGAGCTGAGGTGTTCACTGAGGGGTGATGGAATTGAGTAAGCGGGCTGCCAATATTCAGGTAGCAGTGGGTGAAGCACGATTGTTGAAGCATCTTGAGCAAGTTGTCGCGCGCGGTCTTGAAGACAAGCTGGTGTTGCTTCCTTTGCAGATTAAACATGTTAGACTCGAGAACATTGGCCCGTTCAAACTCTTTGAAGCTCAGCTCAGAAGAGATCAGGTGAACCTGTTGTTTGGGCTTGGAGGAGCAGGGAAGTCTGTGGTTCTCAGGAGCATAGCTCTCTGTTTCGGAATTCCAAACAGGTATTTCCAGGATGTAGGAAGAATGGGGAGATCCGGCAGGATCGATATTGAAGTCTACCCGTTTGGCAACCGTGTTTTCATGAAAGGAAGGCAGGCAACCCTCAAGACCAGGTTCTTGAATGCTCAGTGCGTATTGTTGGATGAACCGTTTGATCATCTTGTTCCTAGCGAAGCTAGGCGACTTGTGGATACGCTGAGGAGAATGAAGAAACAGGTGATATTGGCTTCAAGGCTGAGCTGTATCAAAGATGCCGTCCCATCCAGGAATACGATTCTGATTAGCACTCAGCTGATGTAGAGGATCTTTTCTCTATTGTCACTCGTAGTCAGGGATTCCAATCTTCATGCGGCGCATCTTGTTCTGATCGTCTCAGCAAAACGCTTCTCTATGTCTGCAAGACCTTCGTAACGTTTCAGATTCTGACTACGATGAGACGGATGAATGAACGGGAAGATAAGCACTCTCTTCTCGTTGAAGTTGAATGGTTTTTCCGAGTCAGGACTCACATGTGCTTGCATGTACTTCACGATACCCACATTTGACAATGGCCAGTCTTCGAGAAGGTGCCTGCATAGAGTCAATGCATATCTGCCAACAGGAATTAGGGCCAAACACTCTGAAGGGATCAACTGAATCTCCCTCCTGAAATAATCTTTGCAGAATCGAGCACATGCCTTCCACTCCTTGTTGATATCTTCATCTTTGAACGGAACACATTTCAACGAATGGGTCCAATAGACCTCGTCAGCGCTAGGATCGAATCTCTTGTTGAAGATTTCTCTTATTCTCGCAGGGAGGCCTCCCTTAGTTGGACATTCGATGTTGGAACATTCTCTGATTAGGTAATCCTCCATCATTTTGGGATTATTAGGCCTCAATGACGCGCCTGGGTCCTGAGAGAGAACTATGAACCTGATCTTGGAGATCGTATCTTCTTTTCGATCGAAAAGGAGGGGGAGCTTCTTCTGGTTCCTTGGGCAGTCGATGAACTGACAATTCTTCACATCTGCCCTGAGTTGTGCCCAGTTCTGATTACACGGGCCCGCGGAGAATTTCTGAGACACGCCGAAACCCAAACAACTCCTCTGATCACTGTACTTCAAGTTATTGGCTGTCGCGGTCTTAGGTGTCGCGGTCGTGTTGGATTGTGGGCGGCGGGAGTGCAATCTCTCTTCTCGGGAACCCCTCATCGGGGCCCAACGCTCCCGCGATAATGATTCCCTCCTGGCTGCGTGGCCGGCGAGCTACTGACGAGTGAAGACGTCGAGCTTCAATAGTGTGTGTGGTCAGCAGGTGCGCGCCCCCCCCAAAAAAAATACGAAAACACGCCACTCCAACAACTAAGCCAAACAGAACACACCTATCTCCATACTAGTACCACTATACCAATCAACTAAGTCGACAAACCAGTACCACTATCCCAAACAACTAACTCCCAGAAACCGTGCGCACACACAAATCAAACGAAAACTAGACGACGGTTGGTGCGCGCACACAACTACTCTCATGTGCCGCAAGTGAGCGGACGAATTTCTTCAACAGCTCATCGAACCTAGGATCAGAAGTGATCTCGTCAAAGAACGGCATGAGTTTAGCGACGGAAGGGGTAAAATCAATTGTGTGGGCTTTGAAGGCTTTCTCAAGCCATTCGAAAGCACGATCCTTGTCGCCCAACTTCAAATGAATAATCGCTAACGCCTGAGGGTTCACATCTTCAGCACGCTCATGAGCAGAAGCCTCTTCGCATTCCCGCAAAATCCGCTTCGCCTCTTCAATCCGTCCTGCCCTTGCATAATAAGATCCGACTTCTGCTTTCATAGCGGTCGAGAGTGGTTGGATGAAAGGCAGCACCCACTCCAGTTCCGCCAGAGCTTCCTCGAACATTGATTTAGCCAAGTAGACTTCAATACGATTGCGGTGGGCTGGCACGAAATTCGGGTCAAGCTCAAGCGCTGTGTCAAGCTCTTTCATTGCCATGTCGTACTGTCGAGCAGCAAGGTAGACGAGACTCCCGTACGAATGCACCATTGGCGAGAGAGGATCAAGTTCCTCCGCCATCTTCAATTCCCTGATCGCTTCGCCAACGCGTCCAGTGTCTAGAAGGTTGATGGAGTACCAATGATGCGCCGTCGCGTAGTTGGGATTGCTTCCTAGAGCCTTGGCGTACTCCTCTTCCGCCTCGGGAAAGGCCCATTCGCAGCTTAGAACATTGGCGAGTGAGGCGCGAGCTTCAGGAAGCGTCTCGTCAAGCTCAAGCGCTCTACTGTGGACGATCGAAAGCTAAGGCGGAGGACTTCGAAGAAGTCAGACGATTGTCGAAGTTCATGAGCCTAGACTTCCACCAGATCTAGCGTCAACCACGTCTGGAATCGTTGTACCACACCTTTGGTCGAGGTGGGGGATAACAAAGTAGAGGTTTGTTATGCCCTAGCTGCATAAGAGTCATGATTCGCCATTAGTGTGCTCCACGCGGTTCACCGCAAATAGCTCCTGACTAGGCGCGACAATTTCGAAGTGGCATATTCTCTCACCGCCTTGTCGAAATCTGACATGCAATTCCGTGACAGGTTGCTTAAGGTCGGGTTCCGCAACGACTAGATTCGGTGCACGAAGCAGGAAGTAGGTGATAATAATGGTGGCGATTGCGGTTACGATGGCTATTAATTCCATGTTGAACGGGAACGGAAGGTATTGCGGAATCTCAAGAATACCGAATAGAGCAATAAGCCACAGACCGAGTATTCCTATTGTTACATCTAGTCTATCTGTCATCTTCCTACTCAGCAGTAGAATCCAAACTAGACTTGCAATCCACCACCACAGGATAAAAGACGTAGCCATGATCGCGCCAACTTAGATGAGGGGGGCCTGTAGGAGCCTGCGACAGACACCTGTCCCGCGTACCTCTCGCAGAACAACAAACTGCCTGTAGGGGGGCGACCGACGAGTGAGGTTTCACACCCACCGAAGTTCAGTTTGCTTTTTCTTCAAGTTGGGCTTCAGCAAACTTCGGCGTTATTGTCCTGGCGGGTTCGTCGATTATTATTTGAAAAATGAACTTCCCCACCGGTTTTCCCTCTCTTCGTTCGCTATATTCGATCGTCTCGTCTGCAAGGCGACCCCTTTGCTTGCTATCGATTTCTTGTCTGACACTATTCAACACTCCACGGGCATCAACGAAACGTGTGCTCTGGTCCGGATTGATTCCGATGTGGGCATATGGCTTTAGTCGATCCATGACATGTCTCTTTCTGCCAACGAGCAAGTCGATGTAGTAGTCTCCCCGCCTGGGGTCGCGTCTTACTCTGAAAAATGCCCAGAAGTTTCTTGTTTCGAGCCTTTGTTTTCCTTCTTTGATTGAGAACGATGAATCAATGCCTTTGATGCGTGAAGCTGCGTGGGCCGTAATGTCCATCTTGGTGTCTACGTAGTAGAGAGGTTCCATTAGACCTGTGTTCTCGATTTCTGTGTATGTTTGGAGTCTAACAACTCGTCCAATTCTTGGCTTGACCTTGACTATCCAGCCATTCTTCGTTTCATATTTCTGCCAATATTCTTCGGTTTCGAGCGGTTTGACTTCCAAGTCTGTTCCTTCGTTAATTTGGCCGGGGGTAATTTCGCCTGTCTGGATAGGAGCGTCCCCTTTTTTCCTTAGAAGTGATTCAGGAACCGTGACTGACACTATACTCTGTGCTATCACGGCGTAGCCGGGATCGCCAGTCTCACTGTCTCTCTGCAGTATCTTCCTTACCGCAGCCCTTGCACGAAGTATTGCATTGTCCGGAAGCAGTCTATACTTAGTCCAGTTCTCGCTCAGAATCTCGAAATCAAGATCGGCAGTTATGGTCACGAATGAATCACTTCTTTTTTCGGAATTACAGGATCAGGCCAATGTCTAGGGGTAGAGCCGCCGCAGTTGCTGCCGCTATTGATGCGTAGAGGGTCGCATCTACGACAGGCCTTTCAGAGACATTGATGATAGTCATACAGCCACCGTCGTATACCTGCGCTTTACCTCTTTCGACCGTTGCTTGCGTCTGTGATTCCGGTCACCGGATATCTCCTGTAGAAAAACGGGGTGAAGGAGGCCCCTAGGTCCCTACGATTCCAAAGCATAGGATTGTCCCCTTTTTGAATGAGGGTTAGTCCGGCACGCGTGCATGATAATGTGAGTTCGTGCGACCCGGTTATCACAAATCATATTGTTACGCAAAGGCGAGTGGGAGGGAGGGAGTGGGATGGGTTGGCGAGCTTCGGTGTCGATGTTGTTTCAGTTAAGGAGATTAATGCGCGAGGGAGACTGCGGGAGGCTGGGTACTTCCTAGATGGGATGAAGAGATTTGAGAAGGAGGGCTTGGCGGACGAGTTCATCTACCATTTCGATGGTTTTCTGGTTGCGTGGCACAGCATCCATGACAACACAATCCTCTACGATTTTGCTGAGGAGTTCAAGTTACCTTTCACTCGGAAGGACAAGATGACTTACAACGAGTTCGATCTTGCCGCCAAGTGGTTGGAACGGGAGAATGCTTCGGTATTCCTGAAATGGCTGAGGAGCGAGGTCTGCAGGCTGAGGGCCGAATACAAGGTTCTATTCGAGCTCAGGCACCAGGTCGTTCATAGAAGTGGACGGATCGTAGAGAAGGCAACCAGGTACCGCCAGACCACCTACGGTTTCGTCTCTACGCCTGGTGTCAGCGCCATCACATTCGGTGCTTGGTTGGGAACATCAGGCGAGGTTCAAGCGGCTGAAGCGCGATGGTATGGAAGCAAGGCCAATGAGATGCCAGTGCTGACGCCGAGTGCAACTAGGCCAACTCCCGCGCCTGAAGCCATTATTAGGTACCCGGAGGCCGAGAATCTGTTCTACTTCTCTCAGGCGGACGATCCCAAAGGCCGTCGCGTGGTCGATGTATGTGAGTCTGCATACAGAGACGTCGATAAAATGCTCACCGAAGCTCAGATTGGAGCCTGGAAGAAGGAAAGATGATTGTTGTTATCATGAGACCGGGACCGCGTTCTAACTATCCCTGTGATTGCGAATAGTGGAGTAGTAGTCTCTTTAGTACGCAGCTTGGCTGTGCATACTTACGACCTCGTAGGCCCACACATGGCACTGGACGGTCACACACCAGCCCAAGAGGCCGCAATGCCGATACAGCTAGGCGCGAGCCGTTGGCTAGACTTGATCAGACAAGCTGTACGAAATCGGAAATGATCTGAAGTTATGTCTTCGGAATATTGAACCGTCCACACTTCTCATTCATGCAAGTGAAATGCTTCACTGGTGGAGGCAATTCTCCCCTTTCGCTTGTAAAGCCAACACTTACCGCTTCCTCCTTCATTTCGACTCCGCACTCTGGACACTTCATGCTTATCAGCGAAGGAAGTAGTTGCCCGACTCTAAAGTCCTTCGAACAATGCAGGGCGCGCCTTAACGTCTTTGTTGGATCTGCCCTCCAAGGGTATTACCTTTCGTCTGAAGCCTTCCCCTAAGTTACCCCGACCAGTCCGATTGCTGCACACAAAGCCAATCCAAGAGCGAAACGACGACGGTTCAAGATCGAATGCCCGCACTGGCGCTCTATTCACCAGTGGTAATTTGTTGTGATCACTAGAACATAGGCGTGTTTTCCTCTACAAAGTCTGAAATCCTGAACGAACACTATACTTGATACACCTAACAGGTAGATAAGGTTATAGGTAAGGTAGGTAGATGTATTGCACGGTCAAATTGGGTCACAAATCCACGGTCGCAAGGGCAAGCAGCAATTCACCATCTGTCCGCGCGACCATACCTGAAGAGATAGCGAAGGGAATGCAACTCTCCATAGGAGACATACTTGATTGGGAAATCGAGGAAAGAAAGAACCGAAAAGTAATGATCGTGAAGAAACTTGAATGAGTTTTCGCAATCACGATTCTCAGAATGCTCACAAGGGACAAGAATTGACGGCAATTACCACACCAGAAGCTCTTAGAACGCTAGTCACGATGTTTGAACGCAACATCGAATCCCACCTCAATGTGAATTACATAGAAGAACATGCACGCCGTGAGTTCATCGACCATTTTTTTGATCGGGAAATTCTCGGTTGGGATGTTGCCAATCGTGAGGGGCATGCTGAGGCTTACAAAGATGTTCTACACGGAACCGGAATCAAGACTATGGGTGGTGGTACGGGTGCACCTGACTACACATTTCGGATCGGTGGCACTCGCATGTTTTTCGCTGAAGCAAAGAAACCAAGTGCCAGAATTGAGGAAGATCGAGAAGCTGCGTATCAGTTACGCCGTTATGCTTGGAGTGCAAAGCTCCCGCTTTCGATACTGACCTCTTTCAACGAGCTTGCGGTCTACGATTGTCGAGTGAAACCGCACAAAGACGACAAGGCGAGCACTGCGAGAATCCTATACAAGACTTACCGAGATTACATCTCCTGTTGGTCAGAAATAGCGGGCATCTTCGCTAAAGAAGCAGTTCTCCAAGGATCATTCGACCGATTCGCCCAAAAGGAAAAGCGTGGAACCGCCCAAGTGGATGATGCCTTCCTAGAAGAAATAGAGATGTGGCGGGACATTCTCGCACGCAACATTGCACTTCGTAATCCAAAACTCAATGTAGACGAACTGAACTTCGTAGTTCAAAGAACGATTGATCGCATCATATTCTTGCGCCTATGCGAAGATCGTGGGACCGAACCGTATGGGCAATTGAAGAACCTTTGCGAGAAGACTAGCATCTATCAACGTCTACATCAAGTCTTCTTAAACGCTGATCAGAAGTACAACTCTGGACTTTTCCATTTTAGCCATGAGAGAGGACGGAATGAACTTGAGGACACACTAACTCCGAAAGTGAAGGTTGACGACGGAATCCTCCGAGAAATCATTAGCAACCTATACTATCCGCTAAGTCCTTATGAGTTCTCAGTTCTGGGAGTTGACATTCTTGGCAATGTCTACGAACAGTTCCTAGGCAAGGTCATTCGACTTACTGAAGCCCATCACGCCAAAGTCGAAGAGAAACCGGAAGTCAAGAAGGCTGGCGGAGTCTATTATACACCACCAGAAATCGTGGAATACATCGTAACAAATACTATCGGTCAATTCTGCAAAGACAAGACGCCGAGCCAAATCGAGGGACTTCGCATACTCGATCCGGCATGTGGTTCAGGATCGTTCCTTATCGGAGCCTACACATGGTTGTTGAACTATCATCGGGACTGGTATGTTAACAACGGGGTCACCAAGTATCCGAACGAAATCTATCAAGGACCAGACAAGCAATTCTACCTAACCACCCAGAAGAAGAAAAGTATCCTTCGTAAGAATATCTTCGGGGTGGACAAGGACAGCCAAGCCGTCGAAGTCACTAAACTGAACCTACTGATGAAGGTCTTGGAGGGCGAGACCCATGACTCACTGGAGCGACAACAGAAGCTAGTCCGCGAACGCGCTCTTCCCGATCTTGGTTCTAATATCAAATGCGGCAATAGCTTGATTAGCCCAGATTTTCATAGTCAAGCGAAATTATTCGACCTGAAACATAAGCAGCTTAACCCTTTCGACTGGGAAAACGAATTTAGCTCCATTATGAGTGAAGGTCGATTCCACGTCGTAATTGGTAATCCCCCCTATCTCAGCATAGAAAACATACCGGAGGACCAAAGAGAATATTTCGAATCAAGCGGAAACTACCATACGGCAAAAAAGCGATTTGACGCTTTCGGGCTCTTCGTTGAAAGAAGCCTCAATATCCTTCTGGCCCCTAAGGGATTATTCGGGATGATTGTCCCTTCTGTGATTTTGTCTAACAAGAGCTTCACTCTGTTGAGAAGGATGCTGCTTGAATCAACATCAATGCAAACCATAGTCAATCTTGGCAGCAAGATATTTCGCCATGTCAACAATGATACGTTGATAATGATTTTTACAAAGCAAAGCGCCCCAACTCTGCCCACCAAAGTGTTGAATCTTCCGCGACAAACAAGACTCTCTACAACGAGCGTCCACGCGATCGGGGTCGTTAATTTGCATACCGCACGACCGCCAAACTACACCTTCGAGATATTCGTCACTGAAGATGTGGGGCTTGTCCTGTCAAAGATTGCGAGGAACACCGAGCCACTGAATGATACGTGCAACATGTTTCAAGGATTGGTTACTGGGAACAATGATGCGTATGTTGTCAATGAGCAAGAAGTGGCAGCAGAGAAATTAGAACTTCCCATAATCAAGCCAGTTGTCTTCGGGAGCGACATCCCGCGATATGGGCGACCTAGAGCAAATAGGCTCGTGATCTATCTCGATGGAAGCTCGGAATTGTCAGAATACCCACGTGTTTCCGCGAGACTAGCCCCTTACAAACCCCTTTTGCTACGGAAACGTGAAGTCAAGCTGAAGAGACAAGCATGGTGGGTACTACATTGGCCCCGTGATTCCACGAATTTCGAACGCAAACCTAAGATTTTTGTCCAATGTTTGCGGAATCCCCTTCTCAAGAGGCGAATAGTGGCAACTTTGGATAATGACGGATTGTATGCCGACCAGAACTTGACTATCATGTATCCAAGAACGCGTAGCAACAATTATGACCTACGGTACGTTCTCGCAATTCTGAATTCCAAACTGATCAACTTCTACTTCACAAAGAAATATGTTGGAAACGTCAACATCAAAGAGGATTACTTGAAGCAGATACCCATCCGAACGATTGACTTCAAAAGCCCTAAGGATCAAGATGCCTACCAAGAGATTGTGCGCTTGGTAGATGCGATGCTTCAAGTGACTAGTCAAATTGAAGATGCTAGAGTTCCAGACGAAAAGACTAGACTTACGAGAGAACATGATGCCATTGACAAGCAGATTGACCAACTTATCTACACGCTTTACGATCTATCAGAATCCGAAATAGCCTTGATAGAAGCTATGTCCTAGCGCACTCCGAAGGATGGATTGTTTTCCAGTTAGACTCATGCCGCGCGTGTGCAACACCCCTCCCAGATGCCGCAACCACGCAACAGAACCGTTTTCTCTGTAGGGTATACCCGGTTCTGGTAACTTCGGTAGGGGGTAAATCCGACTGGTAACTTTTGGGGGGTTCGGGTGTTGAAAAGAGGTGCCGTAGGTATTCTTCGCTTGATTTCTTGGTTCTTCGCCACACTGAATCTGGTAGCGGTGATAGTACCAGATTTGTGTTTCATCTTTCCCGTCTCGAATACTCTAGGTGCAATGATGATAACGTTCAACCTAGCCGTCGTAGGCGTGTTGGTCATGGTTCTCTCAAAGTAATACGGGGTTGAATTGATGGGTGGCTCAATTCAGCCCAATTTCTTCTTGCACCTTAAATATGAAGAAAGACGAAGATTCTGCCATGCGCCCCGTAACGGTAGCCGTTGGGACAATTATGGGGGCCATGATGACTGTAGCTGCCACGATTTACTACCAACAGTTTTTCCCGATGAACGAGAAACTTGCTCTGTGGACAATCATAGCCGAGATAGTGGGTCTCGGGGGACTCATCTCGGCAGAAGCATACGTTTTTTTATGGGGCATCCGAGCGCGAACATTTGGTTGGATGTCGAAACTGAAGAACTAACAAATACAGACCTCATCATCCAGTTTGGAAGCAAAACTGTGCGAGTCCGTAGAGTCTCTGTGAATATCATCATAGCACAAAGCCATGTTAAGGAGGCTGAGTTGTACGTAGCAGTGCGTGGTCACGACATTCCTCGCGCTATTAGACTACCCAGATCGGCACAGGTTGGTTGGGGAGCAGAGATTGAGCCAATTACCGGCCAAGAGATTCCATATGGCGAGAGTGTTGCAAGCGTCGTTCACAAGATACTCTCAGCCAAACCAACAAGAACACTTCAAGCGGGTTTGGGCTATTACGCTACTATACTGTTTACGATACAAGGGCACGAGAAGGCCTATCTTACAACGAAGAATCTGTACGAGTTCCCCATCGGACGGGCATACAGACTCGCAACGAGATTAGTTGGTGAAGGTCTGATATTTCCGCCAACCCGAGACATCTATGTTGAATTGGACGAATGGAACGACATATACGTGTATTACGACTACTCGATTGTTCGTGCATTTCGATGGGTCATAAGGTGGCTCAGAAGGCGTCTTAGACTAGAGAAGAAATGGCATGATGATCATTGGGAGTACCATTGCCCTTCCAAGATTCGTACCGCTACGAATGGCGCACATTGTTAGGTAGGCTTGGGGCTTGACGCTTTCTTGATGAGTGATTCCCACTTGTTCTTTCCGAGGCTCAAGTCAAGTCCTGCGGCTTGTGCAGGTGTCTTGCCGTTGAGTCCTTGATGTGGGCGAATGTGGTTGTAATAGATTCGCTGACCGTCCAGAACTGATGTGTCAGTATTCTTGAGTGCACGCATGACTTTGGTTCGTTCCTTTAGGGTTCCGTGGTAGCGTTCCATGCGGTTATTGTTCAAGCGACCCTGCAAACCCACACCTGCAACATGCACCGCATCAGGAAACTCGCGTCTTGCCGCTGGGCCATAGGAGCCTAGTCCATCAGTCAAGAGAACTCTCGGCTCCACTTTGCCAACTGCTTTCGCATCTTGGAAAGCATCTCTCGCATCGCTGACACTTCTTGGTGCGGGCAGTTGAATTTGAACCCCCATTTTTTTCGTCGATCGTCGTCGGGTCTCTTTTTTTGGGGGGGGCGGGTCAGCAGGTGCGGGCGTCGTAATTTGAACCGTCGGTTGGCGTAGTTTGAATTTGTGTGTGTGTGCGCGCACCAGCCTACCCACACACACAAAGACCCAGACACGATGGCGAGCGAACATACTAGCCTGCCTCCTCGCAAGAGGGCTGGACAAAAAAGGCGGGACTCGTGTTTGGCGAGTGATCTTCCCCAGCTATAGGAAGACTATCTCTGCGCCGGGCGCTTCGGTCTTAACGATTCGGATTCCGGCGAGGCATTCGTCCTTGTCCTTGTATCCTTCTCCTGAGTCTGCGACTATTCTACCGTTATTCGCTCGTAAGTGCCAACGCCACTCTCCCTTGGCATCCGGCTTTACTTCGAATTTAGCCATGATCTACACCTCCGCATAACCGGCAGTGCTATGGATAGATCTGTCTTTCGCAAAGCGGCTTCTGAGTAGTTCCAAGTTTGCCTATGACTGGTTCTGAGATCTTTCAGGCATTGGACATTGGCATTTGGTGGTGGTGCGCACCAAGGTATCCGACGACGACGAACTCCTCTCCTGTGCGGCCTGGTAGTAGAAAGTGATATGAAGGCCGATCACAGTCCTACCGTTTGATGAGCTTGGATTTTGACAATCTGGTACATGCAGTAATCTTTCTCATACTACTAGTAGTCTTCACTGGACTTGGCGCATGGGCGATTTTCAATTTCCTCGCGATACCGCAGATCGTTCAATTCTTCCTGAGCTTACTGGCTCTCGCGGTTACATTAGGAGTACTCTGGTGGGTGTTCTCACAGGTAGATTGGGATTGGTGGTCTTCGAGTTGAATGTGCTCTGCTCTACGATATATTCCGGCCACGGAGGCCGAAGTAGGCGTCGCTGAATTGATTTTGAACCGAAGAATTATCCCTCTGTGTATGGGTCTCATGGTGCGCACACCTATGTAGACATGTAAAAGCATCTGGCGTTCATTCTTCTGTGGGCCTGCTGACCTCTTGACTTTTCTGACCTCGAAGGTCTTGACCTATGAATGAGGCTTTGTCTTGAGCTGCTGTCCAAGTG
>Ga0315282_10009955_pt1 | contig 15019 bp, 16 predicted proteins | sample YL17G07_20_MG_FD_203693 | JGI IMG/M metagenome (GOLD analysis project Ga0315282, IMG submission 203693) | Sediment microbial communities from Yellowstone Lake, YNP, Wyoming, USA - YL17G07_20 | ecosystem: Environmental > Aquatic > Freshwater > Lake > Sediment | place: USA: Wyoming | collected... | reverse complement strand
CTTAATATAAATCTCTTCTTCAATTTTATCTATATCTCCGGAGAATTTGAACCCTCCTGTGTCATATCCATCATGGATAAAAAAATCCATAGAATTTCCCAGGGTAGAAAGCTTGAGCACCCCCTCAAGGGAATGGGTGAATCTATTTTTTAATCCTTCAATAGCCCCTTTTGCTTCTTTTAGCTCACTCTCCTTTATTGAAGCATAAGGGTCATAGACATTTGTCCTTTGTTTTATATATTTAAGCAATCTATTTGAGATATCAGACGGGGTTTGCCATTTGTTCCAGAGTTCATCAATCAATCCAAGACAATCGGGGAGTATAGATCCATTGTCACCAGACAGGGTGGCTGTCCTTTCTGCATGCCCCTTCAGGCACTTGAGGCAATAATCCATTACTTTCATTGTTTTTATATCATTAAGATATACCCAAACAGAGTGAAAGTGAATAGTGAAAAGCTGGAAATAGTATCTATTCTTGAAAATATACGGACATGCGAGGTAAAATAAATTCTAAATCCAATAGCAGGAGGGGGTATTATTAAGGTGTTAAAAATATTTTTACTCTGTAATATAGCCCAAATATAGTCATGGTATTGCTTTTGAAATGGCTGATAATGGCCACATCGATTGTGATAAGCGCCTATTTAATCCCCGGGGTTTATATCAGCGGTTTTTTTACAGCCTTATGGGTTGCACTTTTTCTTGGTATTGTCAATGTACTGGTGAGACCGATTTTGATACTTATTACACTGCCTATTAATATCTTGACTTTAGGGCTATTTACCTTTGTTATCAATGCTGTCCTCGTTTTGCTGGCCTCATCAATGATAAATGGATTTCATGTAAAAGGTTTCTGGATAGCAATGCTCTTCAGTATGGTCATGTCAATAATAAACTATTTATTAGGGTTTTTACTGATAACTAAATAACCTTGCGGGATAAAGTGGAATGATTAACCAGCCTTGCATTACTGCATATGTGGATTATAGTGTACTCAATATTCTGGCGGAGAAGCCGTTGGAAAAGGAGAGAACATATAGAGATTGGCAGGCAATTCACAGCATGTGGAGACAGTTTAAAGAAAACCGCATAAGGTTTTCAACCTGTGGGGAAGATACAGAAATAGACATTATCTTCTGGCTTAACAGGAAGGGGTGCTGTGTTGCGGATACGGATATGCTAATTGAAGCCATAGAAGATTTTGAGGAATGGGGCAAGGTTGATAAAAGCGAGATAGAAAAATATAAGCAGATTATCGAGTATTATGAGCAGTTAGAAATACTACCTACCAACCTTGTTGGTGCTGCAGGGGATTATGGTATGGCTAAATACCCTCAGGGAATCGCTGATCCAGAGAAAAGGTTTTTTTCATTTCTTCGCGATGAGGTTCTATGTTTCGAAAGGCAGGATGGTTATTCAGACTATTGCCAGGAAGAAGATTACAATATACTCAAGGATTGTTTAAAGGATTTGCATCTCTGGTTTACACATAGCCAGTGGAGCGATTTGAGACGTATTCATTACCAGCTTAACTGGGACATATTGGTGTCAGTTCTGGCAAATCGTTCCATAGAGCCTGTTTTTGTAGGGGTTGGGGGGGAGAGGAACAGGAATCTTTTCGGGTTATTGAACAGGGTTATAGGATTTAGCAAAAAAAGCTGGCGGGAATTACCCGTGGACAACAGCCATATTGATTTTGTAATAAATACGGTCATGCAAAAATATCACTACCGACAGGAAGAGAGGGATGCCCGCCACATTTATAACTGTGTCAGACATAATATAAACCTTTTTGTAACAACAGATTATAGCTTAATCGATGGTTTTAATAGGAAAAAGCATCTATTACTGAACCATCCTGAATTTTCATCAATAAAACTGGAACTGGTAACCCCGTCGGAATTTGAAGGCAGGGTGCTGGATACCGTAAATTGTGATTCGTAAATCGTAGATGGTTAAAAACCAATAATGAATTACGACCGTGCAGTAATGATATTCCCTCTTGTACCGATTACGACAACCTGTATAGGGATATTTTTCCCGGCAATCTCCATCCCGTGCCGGATAATGACGGGCAGCTTTGAACAACACGGAACTTCCATGGTCAGGACAGTCACATTCTGAATATTGGCAACCTTAAAAATCTCTGCAAATTTATTGATGTATTCTTCAGTGTTATCAAATTTAGGGCACCCAATTAATACTATCCTGCCCTTCAGGAAATCATTATGAAAGTTTGGATAGGCAACAGGTGTACAATCTGCGGCTACGAGGATATGAGCCCCCTTGAGGAATGGAGCAGTTGGAGGTACAAGTTTTATCTGGACTGGCCAGTGTGTGAGGGCTGAGATGGTATTCTTTTGGGAAACAGGTTGATTTGCTTCTTTACAGGGGGAGGAAAACATCTGTATATGGGTTGAAGGACAACCACAGGGTAATACTTCAGCGTTGAGCGTTGAGTGTTGAGTGGTGAGTATTTGAAAATCTTCTTTGTGTTTAAGGTGGTGTTCTACTGCCTCAGGGTCAAAGGTTTCTGCCTCCCTTTCTGTGATTTTAATAGCTCCCTCCGGGCATTCTCCCAAACAGGCGGCAAGCCCGTCGCAGTATTTATCGGATATAAGTTTAGCCTTACCGTCTATTAATTCAATCGCCCCCTCGGCACAGGCAGATACACATTGCCCACAGCCATTGCAACGTTCTCTGTCTATTTCCACTATTTTTCTTTTAATTTTCATGTCTTCCTCCTCTATTTAGTTACCAGCACCAGGCCATCAGCCATCTTTCCTTCCTTAAATTATTGTTTAATGTAGCGTGTATAAAAGGGATAATCCTTGACTTAAATCAAAAGACGAATATATTTTTTGTTGTTTTAAACTAAGGTTTAAAAATTTATAGATTTTAGCCTGCTAAAGCAGGACAAAGCAGGGCAAAGTAAGGCCAGGAAGGATTGTTGTCAGTCAAGGGGCAAAATTGGATAGTTGATAGGCCACTTCCTGGTTATCCAGGGCTTCCTTTTTTTCGAAAGAAACAAGCTTTTCTGCAATCTCCCTTAATGCCGTTACAATCTCTTTATTTGTGGACTTTACAAGGGGTTTTGACCCTTTTATTAGTTGTTTGGTCCTCTTTGCAGCCAGGTGAACAAGCTCAAAACGATTTTCTACTGTGTCCATGCAATCTTCAACAGTTATTCTTGCCATGGGTTTTCCTCCTCACTCTTTCTATAACATTCTTAAAGTCTTTATAGGCCCTGTCGAGTTTATCATTTATAATATTATACTCGAATAAACGTTTTTTTTCAATCTCTTCTTCTACGATTATCATTCTTGAATCAATCTCTTTTTCCCCTCTTAAAGAAAGTCTTTTTACCAGTTCTTCTTTTGATGGGGGCTCGACAAATATGAGGCATGCATCAGGACATTTCTTGTTCACGCTGATTGCCCCTTTCACATCAATGTCGAGAAAGATATCGATACCTTTGTGTAATGTTTCGAATACCTCTTTCTTCGGTGTGCCGTAAAGGTAATCGTATACATGTTCCCATTCAAGAAAATGTTCTTTTTTTATCATCTCTTTAAATGTTTCTGTGTCGACAAAATAATAGTCTTTCCCATCAACCTCTTGTTCCCTCTTTAGCCTTGTAGTATAAGAGATTGAGAATGCACTGCTTGTGTCCTCTTTTAAAAACATATCTATAAGTGTGGTTTTTCCAGCCCCAGACGGTCCCGAAACCACAAACAATCTCCCTTGCTTTTCCACATTTGGTGTTTGCTTCATCATCCTTCTAACCCTGATCAGTCTTACTGCCTACTGCCTACTGCATACTGCATACTGCCTACTGTGTTTATTCTACTCCACATTTTGAACCTGTTCCCTCATCTTTTCTATTTCCACTTTGATCTGGATAACCCTTTCGTTGATGTATAAATCATTGGATTTGCTTCCAATGGTGTTTGTCTCCCTTACCATCTCCTGTATAATAAAATCGAGTTTTCTTCCTACAGAATCGATAGAATTTAGGGTATCTTTAAAATTATCTATATGCCCTTTCAATCTCACAATTTCCTCTGATATGTCAAGTCTCTCCATATAGATAGCCAATTCCTGAAGCACCCTAATCTCATCAACAGAAGACGATTTTGTGATTTCAATGATCTTTTCCTTTAATTTTTCTTCATGGGTCTTGACAATAAGAGGCCATCTTCCCTCTATTTCAGAGAGGTTCGAGGTTATCCTTTCCAGTCTGTCCAAAAGGTCTTTTTCAATGACCTCTCCTTCTTTAGTCCTCTCCTCGTTCAGTTTTTTTAGTAAGTTTTCGAATGAGAGCATCAGTGTATCTTCTGAAATATTATTGTTCTCTTCATATACGACAATGTCCCTGAAATTTAGAACCGTATCCAATGTAAGGTCACCCTTTAATCCAAAGACATCTTTTAATATTTTTATAATATCCATGTATTGCTTAACAGTATTCTCATTAATTTTAGGGGCATTATACTCGCCGCTTGATCTTTCCCATTTTATCGTTATATCAACCTTCCCCCTCTTGACATGTTGTTTAACAAGCTCCCTTAGTCTTTGTTCATAAGAGTAGTCAATTTTTGGAAGCTTTATGCTGATTTCAAGGTAGCGGTTGTTGAGAGCCCTTGCCTCCCCGGAAATCTTTCCTTCCGCATATTCCATCTCTATCTTTGAAAATCCCGTCATACTTTTTGGCATTTCAGTGTCCTTTCTTATAGGTAAATGGGGTTATGGGCAGATGGGTGTATGAGGTTCCACATCATCTCCCATCCTCCCATCCTATCATCTTCTGTTTAAGTCGGTCTCTCCATTTATTGAATAGGGAGATAATATCTTTACTGCTATAATCCGGGTAGGTCCATTCAAGAGGCTTATATGTTCCATCGTTATAAATGAAGGTCAGGTCTGCAAATATCCCCTTTCCGAGATAGATTCTGTGTGTATACCCCTTTGTTGTTGCGAGTACAACATGCTCGAGGGCAATGTACCCGGGGTCTATGTTGACGGTTCTCTTTCCGTTTGTTGAGAGGAGATGCTCTATATCATTCGTTTTTAGTTTCATTTCTAACAGGGTATCCCTCTGGAGCAAGGGTTCAAAGAGTATGAAAAACCGTGAGAGATCCTTTCCCATCTCGCCCTCATAGTACTTTGTGTGATAAAAAGGCATGAATGCAGTCTTTTTCTCAATATCTCCCATAGAAGCCTTGAGATTTTCCTCTGCCGGCTGCAAAAATTCTTCGTCTTTAAATATTATGCTTGCGAAGAATTTGACTGGTTTTGGGGTTTTTGCAGTTCCCATAATATAAAATATTCTCTGTTCTTTTTTTCCTTTTCCCTCGGTGACTCAACAACACTTACAGGTATTATACCGAGAGCCTCCCCGTACATTTTTATATCCTCAATCACCTTTTTGATTTTATCGTCATCTTTTACTATGCCACCCTTGCCTACCTCAAACCTCCCTACCTCAAACTGGGGTTTTAAAAGTGAGATTATGAACCCACCAGCATTCATCAGAGGAATCATTGCCGGCAGTATCTTTTTCAATGATATAAAGGATACATCTATTGTAATAACATCTACCTTTTCACCGATATCTTCAAATGTTAAGTACCTTGCGTTTATGTTCTCTTTAATGATAACCCTTCTGTCCTTTCTCAAACGCTCGTGCAGCTGATGGGCTCCGACATCAATCGCATACACAGTGGATGCCCCATATTTTAAAAGACAGTCAACAAAACCACCTGTTGATGAGCCTATGTCCAGTGCCTTTTTATGCCTTATGTCTATTCCAAATGCCCTTATTGCCTCTTCAAGTTTTACCCCACCGAAACTTACATAGGGTATGGGGTTTTTCCTTATTTCTATATGGGCATCATCTGCTATCTTTTTATCAGGCTTTGCAATACGTTCCTTCCCCACATATATTTCCCCTGCCATAACAAGGACCCCTGCCTTTTCTTTTGAAGGGGCAAGACCTCTCCTTGCGAGAATCACATCTATTCTCTCTTTAGCCACTGCCTTACTGCCTTTTTAATCCCTTCCTTATCTAAGCCTAAGCTTTTTCTCAACATGCTTTGTGAACCATGGGGTAAAAAGGTATCAGGAATGCCTATGTTTTTGACTGGCACTGCTATCCCTTCTTCAGATAATATCTCCAATACCCCGCTGCCGAAGCCTCCCATAATAGCATTCTCTTCGACTGTCAATATCTTCTTTGCATGTTTTGAAAGGGCTGATAGCATCTCTCTGTCCATGGGTTTTATGAATCTACCATTTATCACAGTACATAGTATACCTTCTTCTTCGAGTTCTGATGCCGCAGAAAGTGAAGGATAGACCTGGTTACCACAGGCAATTATCGCAATATCTTCACCCTCTTTTAGAATTTCCCATTTACCAATCGGGATTTCCTTGAAATCTTCATCTATCGGGACACCCTGGGCTTCACCTCTCGGATACCGGATGGCAACCGGTCTCTCATAGGAATACGCAGAGTAGAGCATCTGTTTAAGCTCATTTTCATCCTTTGGACTTATCACAACCATATTGGGGATATGCCTGAAGTAAGAGATATCAAAGGCTCCATGGTGGGTAGGCCCGTCCTGACCGACTATACCGCCCCTGTCCACTGCAAAGACAACGGGAAGATTTTGGAGACAGACATCGATCACAACCTGGTCGTATGCCCTTTGAAGGAAGGTGGAATATATTGCAACAAAGGGTCTGAACCCTCCGAGGGCAAGGGCTGCCGCAAATGTAACTCCATGTTGTTCTGCAATGCCAATGTCATAAAACCTGTCCGGGAAAAGCTGTGAGAATTTCTCAAGACCTGTGCCAAGGCCCATAGCAGCGGTAATGGCTATTATCCTTTTATCCTTTTTGGCAAGTTCAATGATTGTATCACCAAAGATGTCTGTATAGGTATAACGACCGTTGTGGGTAGAGTTGCCTGTTGTCATCTCGAAGGTTGAAATACCGTGGAATCTTGCAGGGTCATCCTCTGCATGTGTATATCCCTTCCCTTTCTTGGTAACGATATGAATCAGCACAGGGCCCTTAAGCCGTTTGATATTCCTTAAGTTTTCTATAAGGTGGTTCAGGTTATGCCCATCTACGGGGCCGAAGTATTGAAAACCAAGCTCCTCAAAGAGTAAACCAGGTGTTATAAGCCCCTTTACAGTCTCTTCAAGGAGCCTTGCTGCTTTATAAACTTTGTCTCCAAGGGCCGGGAGGTTTTTTATTCTATCTTTCACCTTTTCCCTTAGATTAGTCACAAATTCGCCCGTCATAATTCTATTCAGGTATGAGGAGAGGGCGCCTATATTCTTGGATATAGACATCTCGTTGTCATTAAGCACTACAATTATGTCACTTTTCAGATGTCCTGCATGATTCATGGCTTCAAAAGACATGCCCCCTGTTAACGAGCCATCTCCTATGACCGCGACAATTTTGTGGGTTTTACCTTCCCTTTTTTTGGCTTCTGCAAGACCAACAGCAATCGATATTGAGTTGCTTGCATGCCCTGTGTCGAACACATCATAAACACTTTCTCCCCTGCATGGGAACCCACTCAACCCACCATTCTGTCGGAGTGTCTCGAATCTCTCTTTTCTCTCTGTGAGTATCTTATGGGTATAACACTGATGGCCTACATCCCATATAATCTTATCAAGGGGTGTATCAAATACATAGTGGAGTGCTATCGTAAGTTCGACTACCCCGAGGTTCGAAGCCAGATGCCCTCCTGTTTTGGAGACAGTTTTTATAATATATGGTCTTATTTCTTCTGCAAGTTCAGCGAGTTCTGTGATACTCAATCTTTTTAAATCTACAGGGGAGTTTATTTTTTCAAGGAACATCAGAGAGCCCTATTACCTATAAATCTTGCGAGTTCTACGAGTATTTTTGAGTTTCCTCCTAAAAACTCTACGGATTCTATAGCCTCCTCTATTAGTTGTTCTAACCTGATCTTTGATGCCACTATCCCATAGTGTTTTATGTAGGTCTGTTTGCTCGTATCCTTTTTTAATCTTTTTCCCACTATTTCTTCATCGCCTTCGGCGTCTAATAAATCATCCATTATCTGGAAGGCAAGACCGATACATTCACCATATCTTGTAAATCTTGTTAATTCCTTTGTTTTTGCTCCCCCCATTATTGAGCCTGTCCTTACTGATGCCCTTATCAAGGCTGTGGTTTTGTGGATATGAATAAAATTGAGGATATTTTTTGTTCCTTCTTTACCATCATAGAGCACATCCATAACCTGACCACCCACCATGCCTTCTGTCCCAGCAGCCATTGCAATCTCAAAGATGATCTGTTTTATAATCTTTGGATGTATTCTTTCTGTATAACGGGTGTCAGCCATAACCCTGAATGCTTCTGTGAGAAGTGCATCCCCTGCAAGGATAGCGACTGCTTCACCAAATACCCTGTGGCACGTTGGTTTACCACGCCTCAGGTCATCATTATCTATGCTTGGCAGGTCGTCATGTATAAGGGAATATGTATGTATCATCTCAATAGCACATGCAAAAGGAAGTAAATCATCACTGCTTTTTTCTTTTGCTTCACATGCCGCTATAGCGAGTATTGGTCTTATTCTTTTTCCGTTGGAGAACAGCATGTATTCCATAGCATCCCTTAACATTCCCGGGGATGTGCTGAAGGACGAACATATATCCCTTAAGGTGTCTTCAATAATAATCTTCTTTTCGTGAAGATATGCCCCTAGATCCACTAAACTTCTTCCTGGAGAAATGGTCTTTTTTCTACTGACCCATTTTCCTTTTTTATAAGAATTTCGACCTTCTTTTCTATTTCATCCAGCCTTTTTGAAAGTTCCTTTGTTAAAGAAAGCCCTTCCTTGAAGAGGGTTAAGGCTTCGTCGAGCGGGATATTTCCCGCATCGAGGGTTTTTACTATGTCTTCAAGTTTCTTCAGCCCGTCTTCGAATTTCATATAGACTCTTATTATAAAATTTAAGACTGGGCTTTTTCAAGTGTTTCGTTGTTTTGAGCTATAAGCTCTTAGCTATTAGTATTCAGCTTTTAAAGTTTTGAAATTTTAATTTTTCTCTGCTGATAGCTGATAGCTGGCGGCTGATGGCTGATTTTTGTTGATAATTTATGATAAACGTTGTAGTTTTTTAGACTTAAAACATATTGTCGGAGTGTGTATGAAATTTCCCATAACAAGAGAAGGTCACGAGAACCTTAAAAAGGAACATGAATACCTGCTGAACAGTAAAAGACCAAAAATCTTGCAGTCCATTGAAGAAGCAAGGGGACATGGAGACCTTTCAGAGAATGCAGAATATGATGCGGCAAAGGAAGAGTACCAGTTCCTTCAAAAGAAGGTTGCCGAGATAGAGGAAATGATAAAGAATTCTGAAATCGTGGATGTAAAGAAGTCGAAAAATGGTGTAGTAGAATTTGGATGCAGCGTGGCTCTAAAAAATCTTGATACGGATGAAGAGGTTGTGTACAGAGTGGTGGGGCCTTACGAATCAGATATACAAAAAGCCAGAATATCAATAAGTTCGCCCCTCGGCAGGGCACTTATGGGTAAATCTGTCGGGGACGAGGTAAGCTTTTCCGCTCCAGGCGGCGAGCGTACCTACGAAATCGTAAAAATCATTTGACAATTTGCCGGAACACTGTTCTCATCGCCCAATAAAACATTGTCTATCTTGTCTGTTCAGTCTATCTTATCGTGACTAAAAAGACCAGAGAGACAGAATAGACCAAAAAGACAAAAACATTCGCTCTACAAAAGCTTTTCCGGTATAAATTAGTTTTTTGAATAATCTTATGTGTTAGGGTTTTATTTTTTTTCCAAGCACGCAGGAGGTTTCGATCTGGCGGTCGGGAATATCCCAGTATTTTCTTAAGAGCTCGTCTTTGTCAGGCATGAGTTTATAGCCATGCTTTTTATAGAATTCTATTGCCCATGTGGCGGCTTTCCATGTGCCAATCAGGAGCCACTCAGTATCAATCCCTTGTTCAATAAAGGTAAGGAGTTTTGAACCGATACCTTTATTCTGAAATTCTCTTAACACGTATGCATGGCGTATGAGTGTGACATCCTTGATTCTCTCTTTTCCCATAACGCTTAGGAGTTTCATATCTTTTCTATAACCATAATACCTCATCCTTTTCATCTCACCTTGTAATTCTTCCATCGGCGTATATGGCTCTTTATATCTATCCTCTGGTATTACACCTTTATACCTTTTTGCTCCATCATTTGTAACATCGTATATTTCATCTGTATCCCTTACCTCGAATATGCCTTCCTTCCAGAAGCCGAAAAGCTCATAGGCATTTTTAAAACCTATCAGCTCCATCGCACGGTCATCTTTTATAAGCTGGCTCATTACTGTATAGTTTTTTTTGATTCCTGGAACGCCTGGAAAGTCTGAGCCGAAGAGGTATTTATTGGCAAATTTTTTCATAGAGGGGAAATACTGAAGGAGGTTCTTTGGTGGAAGCCCGGATACATCAATATAGACGTTTTTAAAGCTTTTCACCATGAATTCTGCAATCTGATACCAGAATCCCCGACCGCCGTGGCAGAGGATGACTTTCATATCCGGAAAATCGCTTATCACATCATCGAAGGTATAAGGGTCGGCGAATCTCATTTTGGCGCCCTTAAAAAGGGTTGTACCTGCATGGAACATGACAGGCAAGCCTTCCTTTTCGCACTTTTCGTATATAGGGTAGAGCCTCTGGTCGTTGGCATAGAAAAAACCATGGATGGGGTGTAACTTAAGCCCCCTTGCCCCATTTATGAGCTGCTCTTCGAACGCATCCATAGGATTATCGTGGTAATTAGGGTTAAGGTTTGCTATAGGGATAAGTTCAGGATGTACATCGTGTATCTCTTTTGCCCGCTCGAATGGCATTACCCCTGCGGTTAGAGGCGAATATTCAGGAATCAGGATACCCCCAAATATCCCCTCGCCCTTTATGGCGTCGCCATACTCCTGCGGCAACTGTCTCTCGTTTTCATCGAATATTTCCGGAACATAAGGGCCGATGTCCATCCACACCTCTTTAGCCCTTTCCGTCCATTCAAACCTGTGCCCCACGTGTATATGGACATCAATAATCTTCATAATCATTATCATTTTATATATCGTATGTAGAAAGTTATGGCAAGGGAAATAGATTATGAAGTACCTACAACGTTATGTGTTACAAGAGTTACAATGCTTGTTTTCTAAGGGTAAAAAAAAGTATACTCACTGGTGTAGAAATAAAGGTTGTTTTCGGAGGGAAAATGAAAGGCTTCTTCTTTCCTCAAAGTGTAGCGGTTTTTGGTGTTTCGGGTGCTCGCTCCAACATGGGAAGGATTATCATAGAGAATATGGAGCGCTTTGGATTCAAAGATGATTTGTACCTGATTGGCGACAGGGATGAAAAGGTGATGGGGAGGAAAATATACAGAAATATTGAAGATGTAGAAGTTGTTCCTGATTTGGCGGTTTTCCTGATTCCTGCCACCGGTTTACCTGGGGCATTGGATGCATGTGGAAGAAAAGGGATACGCCGGGTTATCATTGAATCGGCCGGATTTTCAGAATTTAAGGAGGACAGGAAGGCACTGGAAAAGGAAATATTAGATGTTGCAAAGCAATGGAACATCAGGATTATTGGACCCAATTGTGTGGGTATTGTAAATCTGGAAAATGGTCTTACCCTTCCTTTTTACCCCATGCATCCTAAGGATGTTAAACAGGGGTCTGTTGCAGTGATTTCCCAGAGCGGTGGGCTCATTCACGATATTATGATGCTCTCATTCTGTGAGAACGTGGGTGTGAATAAATTGGTCAGCGTGGGCAACAAATTGATGCTCGACGAGAATGATTTTTTAGAATTCCTGATTTCTGACCCCTCCACACGAATAATCGGGCTCTACCTGGAAAACATTCGTGATGGGAGAAGGTTCATGAACCTTGCATCCTCAACGGATAAGCCAATTATATTACTAAAATCAAATATAAGCCTTTCGAGCCGCAAGATTGCCAGATTTCACACCACTGCCCTTGCTGGTGATGAGCAGGTTTTAGATGCCGCATTAAAACAGGCAGGTGTGCATCGTGTCCATAATATAAAGGAGATGGTAGAGTGTTTCAAAATCTTTTCACTGCCGGTCATAGAAGGACCAAAGTTAGCCCTTATGTCGCGTTCAGGCGGGCATGCAGTTTTATCGGCTGACGCAGCGTATCGTTATAAATTCGAGCTTGCTGAGTTTTCAGATGATTTTTTTAACATGGTGAAGCAAAAATCGAGGGCAGGCGTTATAAAGCTGACAAACCCCCTTGATCTTGGTGATATCTTTGACATTAACTTTCACGTTGAAATAGCAGAAATTGCACTCAAGGAAAAAGGTGTTGATGGATTAGTTGTCATTCATGCCTATGATTTTGAGCACGATGTTAACCCCACAAAGGATTTTATTAAGGCTGCCTCAGAAATATCAAGTCGTTGCCAAAAACCTATAGTGTTTTGTATGGTTTCTCATAAGGATGACTGGTTTAGCATGAAAGAGGCGGCTAATTTTCCGATCTTCACAGATGTGGATTATACATTGGGGATACTCGCAAAATCCTATGATCATTACAAATATCATTTAAAAGCCGCAAAAAAGGCCTCCCGCCAGTCCGTAGAAAAAGTGCCCGGTGCACCGGGAGACTTGTACCAATTGAATATTATACCCCAAAATGATGTGTTCGGTTTATTAAGGTCTTACGGGATACCCGCTGCGGATTATGCAATTGTGAGGACCCTTGAAGAAGCAGTTGCTGCAGCAAAAAATATTGGTTACCCTGTTGCGTTGAAGATTGCATTACCGGAAATCCTTCACAAAACGGAAAGGGGAGGGGTAACGCTGAATGTAATGGATGATGCAGGGCTTGAGCGTGCCTTTCACAATATGAAGGCAGAATCATTCCTTATTCAAAAGATGTCCCCTTCAGGGCATGAAGTAATTATAGGGGGCAAGGCAGATCCTGAATTCGGCCCCGTTATACTCTTTGGTCTGGGAGGGATATTTGTAGAGGTGTATAAAGACGTGGCAATACGCATAGCTCCGGTTGACGAAAACATAGCGGAAGAGATGATCAATGAAATAAGAGGTGCGGGTATCTTGAAAGGATTTAGAGGACAACCGTCTGCTGATTGGAAGGCACTGGTGAAGGTTCTTGTGAACGCATCGAGACTCCTTACTGAGCATCCCGAAATAGTGAACCTTGATATAAATCCGCTTATAGTGTTCGAACACGGCAAAGGATGCGTTGCAGTTGATGCGAAGATAGGGTTTTTTATGCATCCTTAAACAAATTTTGTATCTTTGGTGTGATCCACATCTCTCCACCTGTAAAGCCGCCATCTTCACCATATTTCTATATTATGTAGAAGGTTATGGCAAGGGAAAGATTTAAGGTAAAAGAATAGCAGGATGTTTTACTGAAATTTCTTGACTACCTTCAATGAAGGTGATACCGTTGTAAGATGTTGTTGTGTGCTGAATCCTCTTATATGCTGAGCATGTAAGGTGGGGCATACTTATAAAAATAAGGGGGTGAGAAAGAACCGGGAGGGTAACACGTGTTTCCCCTTCCAAACTTTTAAAAGAGGAGGTAAACCATGCCAGATAGCATCTACAAAATTATTGAAATTGTAGGAACAAGTAAAAAATCATGGGAGGATGCAGCAAAATCTGCCGTTGAAACATCATCAAAAACACTCAAAGACCTGAGAATCGCTGAGATCATTAAGCTCGATATGACAGTTGATGAGAAGGGTAAGGTAGCCTTGTACAGGGCAAGGGTTAACATTTCGTTTAAATATCACGGAGAATAAGGAGAATAAAGAGTAAGTTAATGAAAGGACGGGGGACGGAAGTTCCCACGCCCTTTCATTTTTCCTTCCATTCATCATCTCCTTTTCTGAGAAATATCACATTTAATTTCAAATTTCTATATTCGGGATTATTAATTCAGCGTTCGGAAAAGCAAGCCGATTTTTGTTGAAAAAGATATTATAGGATGTGTTAATTTAACATGATGACGCAAGTTTCCATTCCATATCATGAAAATAGATTTTTCATATTAGGGTTGATCCACAGGGATAAAGAGGGACATCAATTACTCCTTGAGTGGATGAAGAGGATCAAACCCGATGTTGTTACACTGGAGTTTTCCAATTATGGTATGACATTCAGAAAGGAGAGAGGGGCAGAGCTTAAGATGAGGATTGATAAGGTTTTAGAAGCATTGAGTGATGATAATGTGCCGTATAAAAAAGAAGCCCCATCCGCATTATTTTCTTACGTGGATATGCCCCATGAATATGAGGTCGCGACAAAATACTGTAATGAACGTAATATCCCATTATACCTGATAGATATGGATGTGTTCTCATACCTGAAATTGCAGAAGGTTGACGAGTTATTGAGCGTAGAGAATATAAAAAAGGTAATCTGCGAGAAAGAAGGCTATGGCAATCACAATGAAAAGGCTCTTGCAAAGATGTTTTTTGAAAAGGGCATCAAAGTTGTTCCTTATACGGATGAGATGTATGTCAGGGACAAATATATGAGTAGCAGAATAGCAATATTGATGAAATACCATAAAGACAAACGGTTCCTCCATGTCTGCGGGTGGCAACATCTGCAGGACCCGCATAATCTCTACAGTTCCTTTAACCCCATAAAGGTTTTTTCCTATGATAAAACTATTTGTCTTTGACCTCGGGAATGTGATCCTTCCCTTTGAACACAGACAGATTGCTGTGAAGCTTTATGAAAAATCGAGAGAAAAAGCACAGTTCTCGCCAGATGAGGTTTTTAAGTTTATGTTCGACAGGGAGAATGGACTTGTAAATCTTTATGAAGAAGGTCTTGTGTCATCTCTCGAGTTTTTTATGACGATAAAGAATCAATATAAACTTGAGATGGATTTTGAGGGATTTAAAGGTAT
>Ga0315282_10009954_pt1 | contig 15019 bp, 10 predicted proteins | sample YL17G07_20_MG_FD_203693 | JGI IMG/M metagenome (GOLD analysis project Ga0315282, IMG submission 203693) | Sediment microbial communities from Yellowstone Lake, YNP, Wyoming, USA - YL17G07_20 | ecosystem: Environmental > Aquatic > Freshwater > Lake > Sediment | place: USA: Wyoming | collected... | reverse complement strand
CTTGAGAGTTACGTCGGAAAACCGCAGCCCTCCCTCGTTGTGGTAGAGGCGATTGAAGTAATCGGGGCTCTCCTTCTGCAGAGAGGGCAGGCTGGCTCCATTCACCATGTAGATGTCCAGCAATCCATCGTTGTCGTAGTCAAAGACCGCTACACCGGATGCGAAGGTCTCGATCAGCTCTTTCTCCCCCAAAGCTCCATTCCGGTGGCGGAAGTCCACGCCGCTGCTTCCCCGTACATCCGAAAAGAGGTTCACCGGTTGAGGCGGCCTTGTCGAAGCTTGCACGCGATTGAGGAGCCTCATCCCTAGGCACGAGGTCACTGTGATCACAGCCGCGTACAGGACTCTACGGCTTTGCAGCACTTGGTCCCCACGCCCGGTCAAACATCTTCCGCCACGCTTCAAGCGGACTGGGCTCTCCTTTCTTTGGAAGTCCTTCGGAAATCTGGAACTCCTTCGTGGACTCTTCAGTTTTCCCCAAGCGCGCAAGCGCGAGAGCAAGCTGGTAATGAGCTTGTCGGTCGTTGGGACTCAGCTCTACCGCTCGCCGGGCCGACTCCAGGGCGGCGGCGAACTCTCCGCTGGCTAGATAGGCCTGGGTCAGCCGCTGATGAACCTCTGGTGCATTGGGACGAGTTTCTTTGGCAATCTGCAGATGATCCAAGGCCTGCTTCCGGAGGCCCCTTGTCAAGTAAAGGATGCCTAATTGAAAGTGAACGTAAGAATCTCGAGGCGACCGTCGAAGCGCTTCCTGATAGCAGGAGAGAGCTGAGTCGTTCTGGGCCAGTGATTGGTGCGCAAGCCCCAAATAGTACCAGGACTCCACATCGTCGGGCGCCAGGTCCAAAGCCTTCTGGAATAACTGCACCGCTTCCTCGCCCCAGTTCTGGTCCAACCGGATGAGCCCCAGCAACCGGAAGGCTGGAGGACTGGGCTCAACCTCCAGCGATTGTTTCAGTGCCTTCTCCGCCTCGTCTGTCCGGGATTGACGCAGGTAGAAGATGGCCAGGTTGGTCCAGTACACCGGCTGGTCCGGCCACAACTTCACCGCCTCCCGCAGATGACTCAGTGCCCCGGAACTCTCTCCCAGTGCCGCAAGGCTGAGGCCCAACAATTCGTGGCTGGGAGCATGGTCGGGATGAGCCTTCAGGACGGCTTCCAGCACCGTCACTGCCTTCTGCCTGTCCCCTGCCCGGAAGGCCTGCAGGGCTTGGTTGAAACCTGCTTCGGCATCCTGCGCGAAAGCCGAACCGGAGATGAGAAAGCACGCCGCCCCACAATAACCCAGGATCATCACTGCGGTCGTCAGTCTTCGAAGAGCTCGGCTCATCTTCGGCGGAGCACGTTCAGATCTTTGGATTTCCTTACCTCTTCCGCCGCCTGGCGTTTGAGCCTTTGGAAAGTCTCCAGTTCCACGCGTGCCTTGTCCAGATCCTGAGCTTTGCGGTATAGCTCGTAGAGCTGGTAATGCGCCTCGGGGCGGTCGGGAGCCGCACGAGTCACCACCTGCAGGGTTTCCACGGCCTCCGAAGTTTTCCCCTGGAGCTGGTATAGCTTGGCTATGTCCAGACGCGCGTCGATCAGCTCAGGCTGTAGCTCTAACGCTCGCGAGAGCTCCTTCTCCGCCTGGGGAAGATCATTCTGCCGCAAGTAAACGTCCCCCAGCAGGTAGTGGGTTGCGGGATCATAGGGACTGAGAACAAGTTCTTGCTGAAACTCCGTCCGCGCCTCCGCCAACCGGCCTTTTTCCAAGCATAGGGTGCCCAGAGCATAATGCAGTCCGGCCACGTTGGGCTTCACGGCGATGGCCTTCTGGTATTCCGTGATGGCTGCTTCTGGCTGCCCCTGGTGCGCAAGTAGTTCAGCTTGCAGCTCGTGCATCCGGTAGGAATCCGGGGCTACTTGTTTCAACTTCTCAAAAGCATCGAGCATGACGTAGGAAGCCGCCTTACCTTTGTAATAGAGTGCGTCGGGATTGTTCGGCTCAAGCTCGACCAACTTGCTTAGCATCGCCAGCGCCTTTTCGTCCTCTCCGGTTTTCTGATAGGCTAAGCCTAAATGCTCCACCACGACCGGGTCATCTCTTCTCTGCGGATAGGCTTTTTCCAGCAACGGAATGGCTTGCCGAAATTGGTTCGTGCGGAAGTAACTGAGAGCCAGCAGGACTTCCGCGCCGGAGAGACTGGGACTGAGTTGGAGGGCCCTGACGAAGGCTGGAATGGCCTCCGCGTACCGGCCCTCCATGTAAAGAGCTAATCCCAGGTTTGAGCGCGCTTCGGCCCACTGCGGGCGCTGCTGGACTATCTCTTGGTAGGCCTCTCGCGCCTCCTCGTACCTTTCATCCCTTAAGGCGGCTTGGGCTCGCTCGGAGAGAACCGAGAGCTGCGGCTCTTGCTGCGCCGCAGCCCCGGTCAAGAACAGCAGATAACACCCCACGAAAGACAATAGTCGACTCACACACAAGATGTTATCACGCTTCTTTCCTCTCCGTTCTGCCTTCCCAGTCCCACCTGGTCAGAACAGAATCTTCAACCCGAACTGGATGTCCCGTGGCGCACGAGCCCCTGTGATGCGGCCGAAGTTCGCGTCCAGGAAACCCGTGTCTAACCAGCTGAACTGGGCATGGTTCCAGGCATTGAAGAACTCCGCCCGCAATTGCACGTTTACGCGTTCCGTGACGGCGGTGTTCTTGATAAGTCCCATATCCCAGTTGTTAACCCCAGGGCCGACAACCATCCCTCGACCACAGTTGCCCAATGTCCCTCGTTCAGGAATAGCGGTGTTGTCCACATTGAAATAGGGGTACAGAGTGGGCTGGTTCCGGATATTGCTCCTTAAGCTCGCGTCGTTCAGCGGGCCCAGGCAGATTCCAGGTTGCTGCCTGCGGTTTCCGATATTTGCCCAGTCGTTCCAGTTTGAGTTGACCGTCAAGGGATGTCCACTGTTGAAAGTAGTAACGCCGCTAAGCTGCCAGCCACTGACGAGTTTGTCCAGCGCCCCCGTCGCGTTTCTGAGAGCTCGCTTGCCTCTTCCCACCGGAAGTTCGTACACGTAGCTGAGCACCAGCCGCTGACGAGTGTCAATCGAGGCTGGCCCCTTCATATCCTTCAGACCAAACCAAGTGTGATGGACATACTCATCAGGTCCCCCGATGTCCAGGTGTTTACCGTAGGTGTACGCAGCCAGCAGCAGCAGGCCTTTCGAGAAGGGCTTCTCCACCTTGAAGTTGAGGCCACTGTAATTCGACCAGCCGTCATTCCGCGAGGTGAGAATATCGCCAAAAGCCGGGGTTTGGCGCCGCTCCGGCATGGGTTCAGGTCCGGGCCGAGCCATGTTGAACATGTACCGGCGATTCAGCTTATGCCCGGTCGAGCCCACATAGCCCAGCTCGAACAACACTCCCTTGACCTCGTGTTCCAGGTTAACGTTGTATTGGTAGATATAGGGGGTGCGGTCCGCAGGATATGCCGTGTTCGGAGAAGTTTGCGGCGCAAATTCCGGATCCGGGAACATGTCTTGCACCCGGTATGTCGGCACCGGGATCGTGTTGTTTATGGACTGGATTTGGCTAATCGGGGGTATCAAAACTCCGTAGAACTGAGTCTCGTTGCCACCTATCAGGTCGTAGGTCACACCGATGCCCCCGCGGAGGACCCATTTCCCAAACGGAGTGTAAGCAAAGCCAAGGCGCGGAGCGAAGTTATTCCGGTCAGGGAGAAACATGTTCCTACGCCCGCTCTCCTTAGCCGTAACGTACTTAAACGTCGAGAGGTCAAGCCAGCCCATCCTGTCGTTGATCTCCGTGAAGGGCGCGGGATACTCATAGCGCAGGCCAAAAGTCAGGCTCAGTTTGGGGTGGACCTTGTAGGTGTCCTGGACGTAAAAGCTCCAGTTAGTCCTGCGGTAATTGGCCGAAGTATCACCTACGCCCATGTCCGTGAACGTAAACAACCCCAGCATGAAGTCCGCCACGCTATTGCCCGTGTAGTCCCCAAAGAAGCTAAACGACGGATTACTAGGGAAATCGTTCACGATGAAAAAGCGGTTGCGGCGAATATCGGCACCCACCTTGAGGTCGTGTTTGCCTCTGTGGTAGCTCAGGTTTTCGTTGAACTGGAAGATCTGATCGATGGTCTGCTGGTTTTGGTTGTACCCGATTCCCGGACCGGCATAACCCAAGGGGGTAAACGCAGGTAGTCCGAAGTTGGCCGGATTCAGAGTGGTGTTCTTCAGGCCAATTTCCCTAGCCACATCGGGCCCGAAAGAGTTTTCGTTATTGCTGAACGTCCGGTCTCGGTTATACCCAATTCGTAATTCATTTACCATTTGGGCACTGAACATATGGGTGTATGTGACCGATACGTTTTGATCCCCGATTGGCCGCTTCCACCCGAATCCCGCTATTAAACTCGGCTGGAACAAGGGTGAGTCCAGCCAGGAGTAGCGGGCGTACAGGCGGTCGTTGTTCGGGAGATTCCAGTCCACCCTGGCATGGATCTGCTCAGAATCCTCCGTCTGGGCTGCGGTGCGGCCGTAATTAAGGTTTGGATCGGGTAGGTTGGGCGCAGGATAGTAAGCAGCCACCTGCTTCATTGTAGTATCGAAGCGGTCTGGCGGAATGGTATAGAACCCGCTGACAATGGGAAAGGGCTGGCCTGTTTGCGGATCTGTAACAGGCGTTGTAAACCGTCCCTGGAGCTCCTCAGGGAGTGGCACCCGACCCAGGTATGTGCTAGTGAGGAGCGACTTGAACCCCTCGTAGTTGCCAAAGAAGAACAACTTGTCTTTCTTGATGGGTCCGCCAAATGTGCCCCCCCACTGGTTTTGCTTGTACGGGGGCTTCTTTGTTGCATAGTCGAAGAAGTTCCGCGCGTCCAGGGCGTCGTTGCGGATGAATTCGAAAACCGTGCCATGGTATTCGTTGCTTCCCGATCGGATAACCGTATTCACGATGGTAGTGCCCCAGCCCTGGTCCGCCGTGAAGGCGTTCCGCTGGATGTTGAACTCTTGAATGGCGTCAACCGAAGGGCGGAAACTGGTGTTCCCCCAACGAGGGGACCGGGTCTCGATGCCGTCCAGAAGGTAGCTACTGTCTGATTCACGCATCCCGGCCACCACGATGGCCATGTTGCTGCGTCCCACCCAATCAGTTGACGGCGAGATCGCCGTTCCGATCTCTGTGACACCCGGCGAGAGCTGGGCCAACTGGATGAAGTTGCGACCGTTAAGCGGCAGGGCGACGATGCTGCGTTCCGTGATGACCTGGCCTACCACGACATCATCCGGCTTGACCAATGCCGCTGCAGCCGTGACCTCGACGGACGTTGCGACATCGCCCAACTGCATCACAATATCCACTGTGAGTCTCGTTCCTACCCGCAAGATGTTATCGGGAGAAACGAACCGTTTGAACCCGCGAGTTGTGGCTGTGATTTCATATGCTGCCGGGGCCATCCGGGCGAAAATGTAGCTTCCGTCCGCCCCGCTCTTTGTCTCCAAGGTGGCGTTGGTTTGCTGATTCCGCAAAGTGATCGTCGCCCCGGGAACAACAGCACCGGTAGGGTCGGTGACGGAACCAAGAATATCTCCAGTAAATACCTGCGCGTTCACTGGCCCGGCAATGAATGCTATCCAGATGAACGCAGAGATCAGTGTCCTAATAACGCATCTCTCAGTCGGCATTGCTAAGTCCTCCTTCTTTAGTTTCCGGTTGAATGGTTCGACCCAGCTCGACGCATTGGTTCAGGCGCTAGTTCGTCTTCTCCTTCTTTAACGCGCAAGATCTGTCGGGACTGGATGCCGCGAAACTTCTGCACTAGGCCCGACGGCCAGTCGATTTCCAGTTCATCGACCAGCGTGCTATTTCCCAAGCCGAAGCGGGCGCGGGGATCGTTGCTGGCCAGAAAGCCTCCGCTCTGGTGTACTTCCTGCACTTGCTCCATACCACCTGCACGGAGTTTGATCCTCGCCCCAAGACCGTCGCGATTGCTTTTGGTGCCCTCTAGGCGCACCAGCAGCCATTGCCCCTCCGAAGGGGGTGCGCAGTGTAGCAACGCAGGAGTTTCGTCGAGGTTGTTCACCACCACGTCGATCCCGCCTTGGTTGAACAAGTCGCCCACCGCGATGCCCCGCCCCAGAGCTTTGCGCAGTAAATCCGTGCCCAGTTGGGACGTGAGGTCTTTAAACGTCCCGTCGTGTTGATTGCGCAGCACCTGCGGGTGCTGCCGATAGCCGGTATCCATGTTCCAGCGGTCCGCCTCGATGTACACGTGGCCGTTGGCGATGAAGAGGTCCGGCCAGCCGTCCAGGTCGTAATCGATGAACTTCGTGCCCCATTTCACATTGTTCCAACCACCGGAGAGCAACTTCGCTTGCTCAGTCACGTCGCTGAAATTGCCCCCACCTACATTCTCGTACAGCGTGCTGTGATCGTCGGAAAAGTTCGTAACGAAGAGGTCCATCCACCCATCATGGTTGTAGTCACCAAAATCCGCGCCCATACTGGACTGTTCCAGTCCGTCCCCGTCATACGCACAGGCTGCTATTGCCGCAACTTCTTCAAATGTTCCGTCATGACGATTTCGATACAGCAGGTTGGGCGTGCCGTCATCGGTCACGTAGAGGTCCGGCCAGCCGTCGTTGTCGACATCTACCCAAAGGGGAGTGAAACCGTAGTACTGCGGAGGGTCAGGGCCGAGAGCCTTCCTGGTCACATCCGCGAAGGTGCCATCACCGTTGTTCTTATAGAGAATATGAGGCGTGGTCTTAAGCCCTCGGGGACCGCACTGGACGGGGACACCCTTGTACTGGCACACCGCCGATTCGCCCTTGGCCGGGACTTCCGCGCGGTGGAAGTCGATGTAGCGAGCCACGTACAAGTCGAGATAGCCGTCGCGATCGTAGTCGCCCCAAGCCGCGCCCGTGCTCCAGCCCCCTGCGGCCACTCCGGCTTTCTCGGTCACATCCGTAAACGTCCCGTCGCAATTGTTGTGGTAAAGAACGTTTTTCCCGTAACAGGTGACATAGAGATCGGTGCACCCGTCGTTGTCGTAGTCGGCGGCGGCGGCTCCCATGCCCCATCCCCAAGCGCCCAAGCCAGCCGCTTCGGTCACATCGGTGAAGGTCCCATCCCCGTTGTTGCGGAAGAGCTTATTTCTGTGAGGGCGAGGAGCCCGGGGGTTCTCCAATTCCTCGAAGGTGGCGCCGCTCACCAGGAAAATGTCCAGCCAGCCATCGTTGTTGCAGTCCAAGACCGCCACGCCACCACCCTTTGATTCCAGGATATAGTTCTTGTTCGGCCCTCCCGAAACGTCATGAAACTTATCGATCCCCGTCTGATGGCTTATGTCCACGAACCGCAACGGAGTGGCTTCCTCAGCGGGCGTCGCCGCACGTTTCGCATTCCCCGCGCCCGTCAGCCAGAGAAAGCCAGGGATCAGAATGAAAAACAGGTACCTCATTGCTGGCGCCCACCTAGACTCGCTTCCTTCAGCGCCCTCTCTGCCTCGCGCTGCTCCTGTTGCAGCTTTTTGAAGTGCTTTAGCGTGGCCGCGGAGTCCTCCTGCTTCCCCAGACGCGCGTAGACCCGGCTCAGCAGGTAATAGGAACTCTCGAATTCGGGATTGACCCGGATGGCCTCCTCCAACTGTTGGCGCGCCAGCTCATCGCGGGAACTGCCGAAATAGATTTTGGCCAGCTCGTAGTGCGCGGGAGCGTGCCCAGCATTCAGTTCAATCGACTTCTGCAATTCAGCCTCGGCCCGGTCCTTCTGCCGGAGCATGGAAAGCACCATCCCGAGCTGGAAGTGGTAAAGAAAGTTGTTCGGGGCAAGCCCTGCCGCCGCCTCGAACTGGGGCAGCGCCTCTTCCGGCTTACCCAGGCTGGACAAGCAACTCCCTTTCAAATAGAAGGCCGGTGCAAGTTTCGGATCTCGTGCGATGACGTCACCGAGCAAGTCATTCGAGAGGGAGTAATTGCCTCGGTTGTAATAGCTGAAGGCGAGCGAAAACAGGTACCGCGGCGAGCTAGAGAACTTGGCGCGACGCCTTTCCAGCAGCGCGATGGCGTCCGGGTCGCGGCCCTGGAGCTGGTAAACGTTCGCCAGAGCGATCAGCGCCGACTCGGGCGCATCCGCTCTTTGCACGGCCAACTCGCCATAGCGGCGCGCTTCGTCCAGACGGTTCAGCGCCGCATAGCCTTCCACCAGCAGCCCCAGTTCCTCCGTCGTCAGCGTGGTTTCCGGCGCCTCCCGCAGCACGACGAGGGCCCCCACGGCATCGCGCGCGAGAAACATTTGACGCGCTAACGCCGACCGGATTTGCACATCGTCTGGCCACCGGGCATGCGCTCGCTGCAGGGTTTGCACAGCTTCCTGACCCTTCGAAAGGCCGGCATAGGCCACTGCCAATTGGAGGTATAGCGGTTTCTCGTTGGCATGCTGGCGGATCGCCTGCTCCAGAAGGGGTACTGCCCGTTCGAAGTCTTTCTTATCGCAAAGCGCGGAGCCCAGCAGGCTCGCGTAAAGCGGCGATTCCATTAGGGGATGACCTTGGAGAAGCTCAATTACTCGCGCCGGACGACCCAGCCGGCTCTCGGCCAGGGCGAGTGTGAGCCTGGTTTCATCCGAGCCCGGTTGCAGGTTGAGGGCTCTGCCGAGGGGCTTGAGCGCCTCTTCCACTTTCCCATGAGCTAGGAGGAGCTGACCAGCTTTCAAATACACTGACGCAGAACCGCCGGCCGTGTTCATTGCCTCCTCAATGGCCTGCTGTCCTTCCGAAGTGCGTCCCAATTGGAAGAGGCAATGCGCCAGAGGGAAGAGGATGTCTCGGTCTTGGGGCCTCTGCTGGTGGAAGGCTTCGAGATATCGGGCTGCCTCCTCCACGTTATTCCGTCGCAATTGCAGGATCGCCAGATTGTAAAGTGCGTTGGGAGAATTGGCCTGCAGCTTCAGGACGGTTTCATAACCTCGGATGGCTTCGCCTTCCATGCCGAGTTGCGAATAGGTGTCGGCGAGCAGTAGCCAGGTTTCCGCCGAACTTGGATTCCGATGCACGGCCTTCTCCAAAACCTGCCGTGCTTGCGGGAGATCGTGACTTTGCAGCAGGGACCGGCCTTGCTGGATTGAGTCCGTCGCTGAGGCGGGATTGAAGGGTTGCTGTTGCGCCTGACCCCAGGACAGTGCGGAGAGACAGAGGCAAGCAGCTATTGCCCACCGGCTGTTTTTCCTATTCACGCCACAATTGGACGCTAGCGAACGCATCGGGATCTCGAAAGGAGTTAAGACCTTTCGCGGCCGCCTTTACTTCCGACAGACGCGGTTCCCGGAGGCCTTTGCCTATCCGGCCTCAACAAGGTGTAACCAGAAAGCATCCCGACGCAAACCACACAATAATCAGGGCAGAAAAGCTTTGGCTTCTTTTTGACCGACAGCATGGGTCCGTTGGTAGGCATCCAACTTCGCCACGAAATCCGCCCACAACCGCTTCTCGTCAACGGCGGTGATCCACGTAATGGTCTTATTGGTCTGTGGGTGTTCGAAGCTTGCGTCATCCCGCAAGGTCGGCCGAGGATGAACTTCCTGGCTCGTCATCCTCAGGGTATATACCATCGTGATGATGTCCCAGATGATCCAGGGTCTGGAGAAATCGTTTTTCCGGATCGGCTTGACAAAACGATAGTACCAAGCCAGAAACTCCTCCCACAGCCATTTGCCCACAGGCCCCTGCTTGCTGAGCAAATCTCTTGCTTGGTCGAGCGTCAGACCAAGGTTAGCGGTGCACACGTTGGCGGAGCCGACCACCACAGGGGCGTCCGACTGCAGGATGACCTGCCACGCTTTTACATCGTTCAGCACATTGTATTCGTCGCCGCCCTTGGGCCAACTGTCGAATCCCATCGCCACGATCTGAATGCGATCGACAATCGTGGGATCCTGAAGGAGAGCCGAGGCCACGTCTGTCGCTGCACCAATTGTGAACACGGTGAGGCGGTTGTCCTTCGAGAACCTTTTCGAGGACTGTACGATGAACTCCACGCCCGCATTCGGTCTTGGCGTTTTCATGTCCTCTAGAGGCTGGCTAGAACCCTCGAATAGGGGGGGATGCGTAGCCATCTTTAGCCGATTCTCAACTTCGTCCAAGAGGACTAGGTATGTGGTATGAGCAGAAGGAGGGGAGACCGTGGGAGCCTGCGCGGAAACGATGCCCAGCACTTCGAACTCAGGATTTAGCAGCATATAGGCGACCGCCCACTGGTCGTCAATCTCATTGCCTACATCAGTGGAGAGAATGACAGGGATCTTGGCCTTGGCTGGGGAGCTGAAAGCCGAGTAAAGGACAGGCAGAAAGAGCCAAGCAACCGCCCATCGCCTTGACATGGTCTGTGGCCTCATGCTGCACCTCATGTTGGAAAGCGCCCTGAATTAAACGATTTTCTAGGGCAGCTGTCAAGAGAAAAATTCGGGCCATCAACGCGGGGGCGCACCGAGGCGCCTAAGTGCTTGAAGGCCAATTGGATGCCATCCCATCTTGACATGCGGTTGACGGCGTGATAGAAAACCGATTTAACATATGATCACGATCCGGGATATCGCGAATCTGGCTCTGGTCTCCACGGCTACGGTCTCGCACGTCGTCAACTCCACGGCTTACGTCAGCCCGGAATTACGCAAGCGCGTGGTAGCGGCGATCCGCGACCTCCGCTACCAACCCAGCGCCCTTGCTCGCAGCCTTCGAACCAAGCAGACCAAGACGGTAGGCATGATTATTCCCGATATTACAAATCCCTTCTTCCCGCAAGTGGTCCGTGGTGCGGAGGATCTGTTGCTCCAGGAGGGGTATACTTTAATCGTCGGAAATTCTGACGGCGAGACGCGAAAAGAAGAGGGCTACTACCGTACCTTTTGCGCCAAGCAAGTGGATGGGCTTTTGCTCGTCATTGCTCCCGCTGCCCGCGCCCCTGAATACCTACGCCGCCACAATCTCGAAGCCATTCCCGTTGTGTATATCGACCGCTTCCATCGGGGTCTGCGCGGAGATGGAGTCATTGTTGACAACGTCGGCGGTAGCTACCAAGCCGTCTGCCACTTGCTGGATTGCGGCCACCGGCGCATTGGAACAATCACGGGGCCCCTCCAGCTACTGAATGCCCGGATGCGGCTGGAAGGTTACAGGCGCGCTTTCGTCCAGCATCACCTCAACGTGGACAGCAACTTGATACGAGAGGGGCGTTTCGACTCACAGTCGGGATATGACCAGACCAAGGGTCTGCTTGGCTTGAGGGACAGGCCGACTGCGCTATTCGTCTGTAACGCCCTTATGACCATTGGAAGTCTTCGGGCGCTTACGGACTCTGGCGTGCGATGCCCTGAGGAAATGGCCCTGGTTAGCTTTGACGACCTCGAATGGTTCGACCTCCTACGCCCCTCTATAAGCGCAGTGGCCCAACCTGCTTATGACTTGGGTGCTAAAGCCGCTGAGATCTTGGTGAAAAGGTTTTCTGGTAGGTTGACTGGAGGGTCCCATCGCAAGGTTCTCGAAACCAAGCTGGTGGTGCGGGATTCAAGCAATTGGCACCGCGAAGCAGATGTGGAGCATAATCGCTTAAGGGGTCGCCCAGGGTCACCACAGTGGTCGAATCCACAAAGCTGAGCGAGTCGGCGTTCGGAAGGTGAAGGAAACTCGAAACCAGGCCGCTGTCGGAGAATAACTCGTGAAGAGATCTCTCCTGGTCGCTCTCCTTCTTGCCATGGTTCTCTCTGTCAGAGGTTCGGGTAAGCAGAGAGATATTGTCCTGACCACGGACTGCGGAACGGAAATAGATGACCAATGGGCCCTTGTGTACCTTGCTGTGAGTCCGCAGTTCAACCTCAAAGGTGTCGTCACCACACACGCTCCCAATCTTGCCGAGCCACGCTCTGGGACATCTGCCAACTGCGTGCACGATGTGTTCCGCCGGTTGCACTTGGCCTCGCCTCCGCAGGTTTTTGCGGGTTCAAGTGTTCCTTTGCCGGAGCGCGCACCTCTGCGGAACGCAGGTATCGACTTCATCATTAAGACCTCACAAGAATACTCGGCAAAGAATCGGCTAACCATCCTGACGATCGGTGCTACAACGGACGTCGCTTCGGCTTTCCTGGCAGATCCTACTTTGGGTGACCGGGTGGAGGTGCTCACGATGGGGTTTAATTCCTGGCCCCGCGGGACCGATCCCTGGAACATCAAGAACGATCCCCTCGCTTACTCTGTGATCCTTGATTCTCGGGCTCCGATCACGATCGGCGGAGCAGACGTCTGCCGTGCCCATCTGACGGTGGACGTTAAGAGAGTCAACAGCCTTGTGAGAGGCCATGGAGAGGTCGGAGATTGGCTGGCAGATCTATTTGAGGACTTTGTTACAAAGAATGCGGACTTCGTCGCTCAAGATGTTGGACCTCAGCGTTGGGTCATTTGGGACACAATCGTTGTTGCCCATTTGCTCGGGTACACGCAGTTCAGCACACATCCTCGCCCAGCCTTGAATACCGTTGACCTTACGTTTCTGCCGATCGAGACCGATAAGACAATTAGGTGGATAACGAAGGTTGACGAGACACACATGTGGGAAGACTTTACGACAAAAATAGACAAGCACAATGCAAACCTGCCAAAACGCTACTAGACATTTCACCCGTGATTTACACCATCGGCCTGCTGGGAGTGCAGGAGCCGGACGGCTTGTTCAAGATGCGCGGCGGCAGCACGCGTCAGGCGGCAAAAAAGCTGGAAAAGCTAGCCCAGGTGACCGGGGGGCAGGCCTACTTCCCGAAATCACTCGATGAAGTCGAGCGTGCAAGTGGCCCGCGACATCCGCAGCCAGTACACGCTGGCATACTACCCTGCCAACGCGGCCAAGGACGGAAGCTACCGCGTCGTCCGCGTAGACGCCACCTCGCCCCGCGGCCGGGAGCGGCTCTCGGTCCGGACGCGCACCGGCTACTACGCGCCGAAACCACCCCAACCCACCCGCGCGTCCACCGGACAATAGAAGACGCGCCCGCGCGCTCCTACCGCGCTATCTCCGCCAGGAAGCTCGTTCCCCGTGACAACTGCAGGGCGAAGTTTTCCGCAATCGTTGCGCCGATGTCGGCAAGCGTCGGACGCGTGCCGAGGTTCGTTCCGCCGCGCACCTGCGGGCCGGCCGCGAGCACTGGCACGTACTCCCGCGAATGGTCCGTCGAAGGGCCCAGCGGATCGCAGCCGTGGTCGGCGGTGAGGATCAGCAGGTCGCGCGGCCCGAGCGCCGCGAGGATCGTTGGGAGAAACGCATCCACTTCCTCGAGTGCCCTTCCGTAACCTTTTACGTCGAGCCGATGGCCGTACAGCATGTCGAAATCCACCAGGTTGGCGAATATCAGGCCGCGCGTGCTCTCGCCGACCGCGGCGGCGATAGATTCCAGCGCCTCGTGATTGTCCCTCCCTGGCCGGGTCTGGGTGATGCCGCGATGGAGGAAAATCTCGGGAATCTTCCCCACACCCACTACCTCCAAGGCCGCCTCCTTCAGCAGGTTGAGCAGCATGGGATACGGCGGCTCGACGGCGTAGTCGTGACGCCGCTCGGTACGCACGAATGCGCCCGGCTGGCCGCGAAAGGGTCGCGCAATTACCCGCCCCACGCGGTGCTCGCCCTGAAGCATCGCTCGCGCCACCTGGCACATCCGGTAGAGTTCCGCCACGGGAATGATTTCCTCGTGCGCCGCAATCTGAAAAACGCTGTCCGCTGAGGTATAGACAATCGGCCAGCCAGTCCGCACATGCTCCTCGCCCAGCTGCTGGATGATTTCGGTGCCGGAAGCGGGGAAATTCCCCAGCGTCTGCCGGCCAATGGCCGCCTCAAACTTCTCCATGAGGGCGCGCGGAAATCCTTGCGGATAGGTGGGAAAGGCACGGTCCAGAATAATCCCAGCGATTTCCCAGTGCCCAGTGGTGGTGTCCTTACCCGGAGAAAGGAGGGCGGCTTTCCCGTAGGCGCCTTCGGGATCGGCCGACGGAGTCAGCCCCGCCAGGGGACGAATGTTGGCAAGGCCCAGGCGAACCAGGTTGGGAACGTTCAGCCCGCGGAGCTCCGAGATGTGACCCAGCGTGTCGCGCCCCGCGTCACCATAGCTGGCGGCATCGGGCATCGGACCAATACCCACGCTGTCCAGCACCACCAGGATGGCCCGCTCGAATGGACCCCTCATCCGACTCTCGCTCGGCCTCCTTCCCTGCCACGGCCAGCCGTTGTACCCATCCCGAGCATTGGGACAGGGCTCGCCCAGCACAATCAAGCCGGAATTTCCGATTTCAACTTTGTCTCCACGCGAAAACCATATGCCTGCCGCCCTCTCGTGTCAAGTTCAGATCGACATAGCATGTCCATACCAAAAACCTCGTTCGCGTTGAATATATGGAAGTTAGCGGCTTTGACGAGCGAGACAAGCAGAGACCCATCCGCTGCCCAACCTGCGGAGGTGTAGCCGTTAGTGTCCGACTCCAGCGGAAATGAGACAGCCCAGCAAAGCGCTTTAAGCTACATTTTTTGCCCTGGTTCACCTCCCAACCCCCGCTAAGCTGTGCGGTCTTCAAAAGGAGTGAACCATGAGTGAAGAACCTGCCAGAGGGGAAGGGATGACCCGTAGAGGGGCTGAAATCGGTGTAGAAGTGCAAGAGTGCTTGTGCAGTACTGCACAACGATCACCCTCAGCGCGAAACACAGGCCACATTTCTCCTTCGTGGATGTAAAAGAGGGGAACGGTCTGAGGGCGGTGTACCCGCCGTGTACCTCAGTTTGGCGTTTCTGGCGTTTTCAACCTTTGTGGCGATATGCAGAATCAATAACTTACAGCCTGTCAATGTGGCGTGTGGGTTCGCTTCCCCCTAGCGCTACCACCCAAAAATCAGATAGTGTCTTCGTTCAGAATGATTGGTGACACTCTGGGGTAGAGTGTTGCCATGCAGATCAGGTCTATGATCCCCCGCTCCAGGTACCTGGAGCGGGGCGC